>Ga0209013_10001452_pt1 | contig 21882 bp, 21 predicted proteins | sample Cruoilmetagenom2_FD_187291 | JGI IMG/M metagenome (GOLD analysis project Ga0209013, IMG submission 187291) | Oil polluted marine microbial communities from Coal Oil Point, Santa Barbara, California, USA - Sample 2 (SPAdes) (version 2) | ecosystem: Environmental > Aquatic > Marine > Oil seeps ... | reverse complement strand
CTCACAATGAAATCGACCTGGCTAACCCCAAAGAAAATGCCAACACTTCGGGATTCATGGCTGAGGAAAGGGCATGGATTGACCGCTATCTGGAGAGCGGGTTTAAGGATGCCTACCGCGAGCTTTATCCTGAACAGGTCCAATATACATGGTGGACCTACAGATTTGGGGCAAGGCGGCGGAATATCGGCTGGCGGTTAGATTACTTCCTAGTATCCAATGATCTGATGCCCAAAATCAGGGATGTCGTTGTCTATGACCAGATACAGGGTTCTGACCACTGCCCGGTAACTATAATCATCGATGGTGACGATTCCGTTTAGCTAGTCTCCATCTTCAAAAATGTCGTAATAACCATGGTCCAGCTCATCGTCATTGAGATGCGCGTAGCGTTGGGTGACAGCGATATTCCTGTGACGGGCTAACTCCTGCGCTAATTTCAAATTTCCACCAGAGGCTTGTAATACAGTTGTGACGAAATAATGTCTGAAGGAATGGGGGGTTATTGAACCTTCTGCAGAGCGACCAAGCGCCTCTCCAACACGCTGCTTGATGATATTCTGCCCGGTGCGGGTAGATATCGGTTTGATTTTTTTGCCTGCGCCGCGATCATGCCGAGCAAAAAGTGGCAGAGATGTTAGCGGTCGACCTGAAATGCCATCAATTTCTGCACGTTTGTTCAAGTAATCCCGCAGAGCGTTCATACAGCGCGAAGAAAACCGCACTACAGCCTGGCGATCGCCTTTGCCAATGATGACTGCCTTTCCCTCATTCCAATCGATATCACCCCTGCACAGCTTGCAGGCTTCGTGGACACGCAAACCTGTATCTGCCAAAGTCAGCAGGAAAGCTCGGTCGCGATAATTGCGCAGGTTTTCCTGTTGGTCTTCAGCCGCTTGTACTGCAATGTTATTTGCATATTCTAATACTGTCTCAATATCTTCGCGCGGGAATTGCGGCAGCCGCACGCCAGGTCGACGGGCCCGCTGGCTGATCAGCAACTGCACCCGGGGGAGGTTCAGTTCGGCGAGCCTTTCAGCGACCAGGTATTGGTAGTATCCGGTAACCGCAGATAGGTAGAGCCGCTCAGTTGCAGGAGAAAATACTTTAAGGTCGGCAGCGAACCAGCCAACAGCATCTTCTTTGAGATCCGTTACTGGGGTGGAGGTCGCTGGGATGCCATGGTCTGCTAAGGTGGCGCGGAAAGAAAGCATTGCGTTGCGGTAGGTCCGGGCAGTATTCTGACTGCGTGAAAGACTTACACTTTCTAAATATTGTTCGATTGTTTCCAGCAGTGTAGGTACCATACACATTCGTCTTTGATAATAGGAAAATGGTCGTATCCCCATGCTTCTGATAATGGTACTTATCAGAAGCATGAACTTATTTGAGAGTTTACCAGCCTAAATTGGGGTTGTCAAGCTGCCCTACCCTAGAATAGAGGCTCTGAGAAGCTCCAGGTTAAATTTACTCAATGTTTTCCCGAACAGAATGCAGGTAAATCCCCCGAATCTAGCGATCTTCAGCACCACAACGATATTTTCATCTCATACACAACATGACACAACGAAATCTACTGAATAATCTCTTTGAATATTCCATTTCGCTAGCCAAAGAGATCAAGACCCCTTCGTAGTGCAAATGCAACAACGTTTCCTTCTTTTTTATCACTATTGTGCCTTGAATGCAGGAAACCAAACTTGCGGTCATATTCCAATATACCCACTGGGCTTTCTTACTCCGATAGTATTACCCACTGCCCTACTTTAGCGCTCTATATCCATTTACCCGCTCGTTTCCAGGTAGCGGCCGTGCACTTCCAAGCACATTCCCATCATTGTAAGCACTTGACAATTAGATCACTTGTTCTATAATATATACATGGATCCCGTAGAGCGACTAAGGCTGCAGAATGAATATCTTGATCTAGAGCTAGATGGGGAGAGCTGCAAACAGCTACCTGCTTCACGACTGCGTCATACTGTGATCAGCCATGCAGTTCTTCCCGGCGGTCGTCGAATTCCACTAGTAAAGGGTATGATCACATCCGCTTGTGAACGTAACTGTTTTTATTGTCCTTTCCAAGCAGGTAGAGATTTTCGTAGAGCAACATTCCAACCCGATGAATTGGCTCACACCTTTTTAGCGTTATATGACGCCGGTATCGCCCAAGGTTTATTCCTCAGTTCAGGAATAATTAAAGGCGGTCAATCTACCCAAGACAAACTGCTTGCTACTGCTGAGATACTGAGGGAAAAGCTCCATTACCGAGGCTATTTACACTTAAAAATCATGCCAGGTGTGGACTATGCGCAGCTAGAACGAGCTTGCCAGCTGGCAAACCGGATCTCTATTAACCTGGAGGCTCCAAATCAGCACCGATTAACTTATCTGGCACCCAAGAAGAAGTTCGCCCAGTTAGAAGAGCCATTGCGCTGGTATAGATCGATTTCAAATTCCCTACCTACCAATATGAAGGAGAAGCATCCTTCTGCTACAACCCAATTTGTTGTCGGCAGTGTAGATGAACCGGATAAAGAGCTGCTCGCAACTACAGCTCATGTATATAAGCAATATCACTTGAGTAGAGTGTTCTATTCTTCTTTCAGACCTGCGCCCGGGACACCGTTCGAAAATATCGCTCCCAGTCCTCCTGAGCGTCAGCTTCGTCTCTATCAGGCATCATTCCTTCTCCGCGACTATAATTTTTCTTTCGATGACTTTATCTACCAAACTGATGGTAATCTCTCTCCGGATGGTGATCCCAAGTGGCTCTGGGCAGATAAACACCTGCGAGAAGAACCAGTCGAACTCAACTTGGCAGAATACAAAACATTGATGAGAATACCCGGGATCGGCAAACTGGGTGCCAGAAGGATCGTTAAATCACGTCAGTGGCACAAGATCAATAGTATCGATGAATTAGCGAAATTTGGGTTGAATGTGCGTCGGATTGCCCCCTTTGTGTTGGTCCAAGGCCGCCGGCCGGCCCAGCAAGCAAGTTTCTCAGAGCTCCTGCCAATAAATAGTTCTCACCCACCATCAACAAGGGCTTGATAAGCTCCCACCCAAGGTTCCCCCATACGATGGCGATCAGACACCTGCACCTTTTTTACCTTGTCTGCAATCCGCACGCATGTGGCTGCAATTAACTCCCAGTCCTCTTCAAGGACACCCCGGCGCATATCCGCCCCTAAACTCTCTGCCCAGGCCCATTCCATGCGGAAACGATCCGCTTTTACCCAATAATTACGTTTCTCCCACGGTACAACAGTTGCCTCAATTGTGTCGGCAATGCCATCCAAGGATAATGCCATAAAGGCTGCAACATCCAATGAGCTGTCATCGACATCTGGTTGAGACATTAATGCACGCATTGATATCACCAATCCCTTTACCATTCTATTTCTTTGTTTACCTGCTGTTTCCGGATTGATTACTCTGGCCATTATGCTCCTATCTATTGAGCTCTCTTAGGAAAGCTGACCTAATGATATCCGCTGGATTATATCCGAGTTTTATTGACGGATGAATATGACCTGCGTATAATCTACGATGCTCTATCGTCCAGGGGAAGTGCTGGAATTGGCAGACAGGCGTGATTTAGGATCACGTGCCGAAAGGCGTGAGGGTTCAAATCCCTCCTTCCCTACTTAACTATTTTCAGCCCTGCCAGGAAACCGTCTGACAGGGTTTTCATATGCATTTCTTACACAATCGCTCCGATATCCCATGTTATAATCCAGCGGAATTTCAGATAGTAAAACATTAGTGAGGACCAGACATTGAATTTAGAGAAAGAATATTTAGAAGATCATCAGGTAAAAATAACTGTCACGGTTGACGATGATGTGTTTGAAGGCTCAAAACGTAAAGCTGCTCGTAAGATCGCTAAACGCACCCGGATATCTGGTTTTCGGCCTGGCAAAGCGCCTTACGCAGTAATCGCACGTCAGGTCGGAGAAGGCGTAATCATTGAAGAGGCAATTGACCTCGTTGTCAATGATATCTATCCAGATATTCTAGACAAAGCCGAAATTGAGCCATTTGGACCTGGGACTCTCGAAGAAATCAAGAACCTTGAACCACTAGAACTTGAATTTCTTATACCCTTGCAGGCTGAAGTGGAACTGGGGGACTACCAATCCGTAAGGATAGACTACGAACCAAAAGAAATAGGCGACAATGATGTAGACGATGTAATCAATAACCTGCGGGAACGTCAGGCTATCATTGAGCCCGTGGAGCGAGCTGCTAAAGAAAGCGACCAGGTATATATCAATCTCGAAGCAATTCGTACTGGCGATGATGATGATCAAGATTCTAAGCTCATCGAGAACCGTAAGCTGCCTATTGTTATAGAAGCTCAGGAAGACGAAGATTCTGATGGTTGGCCCTATCCAGGCTTTTCCCGCCAGCTCATCGGTCATAAATCCGGTGATGAACTGACATTAAATTACTCTTTCTCCGCTGATGCTCCGTACGAATCGCTTCGTGATGTAGAGGCGGAATTCCATGTTGAAATTGAGGATGTACGCGGCCGAATCTTACCGGATCTAGATGATGAGTTCGCAAAATCTGTTGGTGAGTACGAAACAGTCGCAGAGCTCCGTGAAGAAATCCAAAGCGAATTACAGCTGCAAGAGACCCAACGTTATAACAATGAGTACGACAACCGCGTGATCGAAGCAATTATCGCGGATTCAAAGATTACATATCCACCTCAGATGGTGGAACGTGGTATAGATAATGTTATAGACAAGCTAACTTCTGACCTCGCCCAACAAAATCTGGATATGGACCTGTATTTAAAGACTCGGCAGCAAGATATGGATGACTTGCGGGAGGAAGTGACACCTGTCGCAGAAGAGCGCATACAAAAATCACTCACATTAATCGAGCTATCCAAAACTGAGGATATCCAGGTAAAACCAGATGAACTTCAAGACGCCACTAATCAGACTCTCGGGCAGATATCACAATCGCTTTCGGAAAAAGATTTTAGAAAATTGATGAAAGACGAAGGCACAACTTCGAATATCGTTAGCAACTTAATGTATGACATGGTATCTGCTCAAACATCTGAGCGCATTCGCAACATAGCCCGGGGTATTCCAACTCCTTCTGAAGAGGAACAGCCCACAGAAGCCAGCGAAGAAGGTTTGGATGAAGCTGGTACACTCCCTGATTCAGAAACTGAGGCTGCTGCAGATGCCGTACCGGTGGTAGAACAGGCTGAAGAAGAGGGTAGTACAGCAGCTGCCGGTGAAGAAATCACTGATAGCACAGCCGAACCCGAACAGACAAACGATGACAACGCAGAGCCGGACGATGATGTTGAATCATCTGAAGAAGTTACAGTAGAAGTCGAGCAAGCAGATAGCAAATAATTGAGTATTTTCAGAGAAGACTAAGGATATAAATCAATGTTGAACCCACAAGCATTAATACCAATGGTAATTGAAACAACCAATCAAGGAGAACGGGCCTACGATATATATTCACTCCTCCTAAAAAATCGGATCGTGTTTTTGGGCACACCGATTAATGACCAGGTATCGAATTTAATCGTCGCACAGCTTCTTTACTTAAGCAGTGAAGATTCGGAAGCGCCAATCCAGATGTATATTAATTCACCTGGCGGTCAAGTCTATGCAGGGATGGCCATCTATGACACAATGCAGATGATTCCAAATCCCATCAGCACCTTAGCAGTTGGGATGACCGCCTCATTTGGTACTGTCCTGCTTACTGCAGGTACAAAAGGGCAGCGCTACGCCCTGCCTCACGCGACCATCCATATGCACCAACCGCTGGGTGGTGCATCAGGCCAAGCATCTGACATAGAAATCCAAGCCAAAGAAATATTGCGACTCAAAGACCGGCTAAATGAGATCTTAGCTGAACATACAGGACAAACTGTCAAGGCGATTGAGAAAGACACCAACCGCGACTTCTATCTGGATGCTGAGGGGGCTGTGAAATATGGCCTCGTCGATCAGGTTATGGAGCATCCGGAAGCGAAAGCAGCCGCCAGTGAAGAATAGAACCTAACTGGAATCATGTTATAAATAGCCGGCATACTACCGGCTATTTTCTTTTTATGTGGAGGGAAGGATGGGTAATTTGGCAACATTTTCGGTAGCAGCGTATGACTCCCAGCTCAACGCATGGGGTGTAGCAGTGGCTTCTAAGTTCCTTGCTGTTGGAAACATCGTCCCTTGGGTACGGGCAGGTGTAGGAGCAGTGGCCACGCAAGCATATGCGAATACCAGATTTGGGCGGGATGGTTTAGATCGAATGGCTGAAGGGCATTCAGCAACAGATACGCTTGCCTATTTGCTGGAGTCTGATGAGGAGCGTGAAAGCCGCCAGTTAGGTTTGGTCGATTCGCACGGAAGCAGTGCCACATTTACGGGATCAGATTGCCACTCTTGGGCTGGGGGTATAGCCGGAACCGGTTATTCGATCCAAGGTAATATTCTAGCGGGACCCGAAGTGATTAATGCAATGGCTGAGACATACGAACATTATAGAAGCAGCTTTCTCTGGAAAATGTACCACACCTTACTCGCCGGAAATCAAGCGGGTGGTGATAGACGTGGTCGCCAAAGCGCCGCGATTTATATTGAAAAACCTGGCGGAGGCTATGGCGGTCACAATGACCGTTGGGTTGACTATCGCGTTGACGATCACCTAGACCCCGTCGGGCGTTTAGCGGAACTATTGAGACTGCACGAGCTGTACTTCGGAGAAAGCGCTGACAGGGATAAGCTCCCACTTTCTGGCTCACATTTGACCAATCTGCAAGACATCATGCTGCGACACAGATATTATTCTGGTGTACCAGATGGCATCTATGACTCCCCCACCAAACAAGCACTCGACGCATTTATCGGCAGCGAAAATTTCGAGGAACGAGTTGATCTCGAAAACGGTACCATTGACCAACCGGTATATGAATATCTTTTGGAGAAATTTGGAGCTGGTTCATGAGAAATGTAACCCACAAGCTTATTGACGCATTAATCATCGATATGGACGGAGTCTTATGGCGTGAAGCGACACCAATTAATAACTTAGGGAGAGTATTCCAACTAATCGATGAAATGGGTTTGAAAGTCACGTTAGCCACAAATAACTCAACCAAAACTGTGTCAGAATACTTGAGTAAACTGGAGTCGTTCGGGGTAGCGTTACAAACAAACCAAATCATCACATCATCTGAAGCCGCCGCAAGTTATCTCACTGGAAGATATCCTCCGAATAGCCGAGTCTACGTTGTTGGAGAGCCTGCTCTGGAACAAGTTCTCGCTGAGAACGGTTTCGAAATCACTGATGAAGATGTCGAGATTGTAGTTGCAGGCATGGACCGCATGGTTACTTACGCAAAGTTGCGAAATGCTACTCTATTCATCAGATCAGGCGGGGCATTCGTAGCGACAAATGCCGACCGGACATTTCCAACGCCCGAAGGTTTGGTCCCCGGTGCTGGTTCAATACTAGCAGCGCTGCAGGCAGCTTGCGATATTGAGGCAGTTGTAGTAGGAAAGCCATCAACATATATGTATGAAGAAGCCATGAACCGAATGGGAAGCACCCCACAACGCACTCTGGTTATTGGAGATCGTTTGGAGACTGACATCGCAGGAGGACAAAGACTGAATTGCCAAACCGCTCTTGTGCTGTCAGGCGTTACCGACCTAATGCAGGCACGCGCCTGGTCACCTAAGCCAGATTGGATCAGCCAAGATATAACTCAGCTGCTGCTGGAAATGAAGGACTGACATCATGGAGGTTGAGGATTTCCCCAGGATTGAACCTGCATCGAACCAGAAAGCATCTATCTACAATATCGGATTCGACGAGCTTAAAAGTGTTTGTGAGAATTGGGGAGAACCAGCGTATCGAGCAAAGCAAATCTGGGAAGGGTTATACAAACAATATTTCAGTGAACCGGATATGTTCTCAACCTTGCCCAAAGGCTTGCGCGTAAAACTGGGTAACACGTATCGATTTACAAGTCTCTACCCCGAGGCGACCCTGCTGTCTGATGATCGTAATACTGAGAAGACATTGTTTAGGTTAACTGATGACCGAGCGATCGAGGCGGTATTGATGAAGTACGATAACCGTCGCACGGTCTGTATCTCCTCCCAATCTGGATGTGCAATGGGATGTGTATTCTGCGCAACCGGTCAAATGGGATATTACCGAAATCTGACCAGCGGTGAGATCGTAGAACAAATCCTATATTATCAAAGGGAATTATCTTCAAGCGGAGAAAAGATATCCAATATTGTTATTATGGGCATGGGTGAACCATTGCATAATTACGATGCTACGATGGCGGCAATCGACCGGATGAACGATAAGGATGGATCAAATATTGGTGCCAGACGATTTACCATCTCAACCGTGGGACTCGTGCCAGGTATCCGGAGGTTTACGAACGAACGGCGGCAAGTTAATCTAGCCATATCCTTACATGCAATCGATGATGACCTGCGCACCTCCATGCTCCCAATCAATAAAAAATACCCACTTTCTGAACTTCTCTCAGCATGCTGGGCGTATACTGAAACGACAAGACGCAGAATCACTTTCGAATGGGCATTGATCAAAGGAGTTAATGACACTGTTGAACAAGCGCACAAATTGGGGAAACAGCTCAAAGGCCATTTATGCCATGTGAACATCATACCGCTCAATCCTACGCAGCAGTATAAAGGCTCCCCGTCAACAAAATCAACTGCGAGAGACTTCCAGAGGATCCTTATGGGCTACGGTATAAGCTGCACCATCAGGATTCGACGAGGGATTGATATACAAGCCGGTTGCGGGCAGCTTGCTATTCAGCACACATCAACGACCAAAGTGTGACCAACAAAACATGCTACAATCTATTAGAATAAATTGAACCAATTGACGCGTGGAAACGGATACGTCCGAGATTAATCGTAAAGGAGCTACCGATGACCGACCAGGTTGTTCGCCTTGTATATCCCGAGTCGATGTTGAGTGTTCCGGTGATCAATCAATTGATCAGGGAGTACGAATTAACCGTCAATATATTGCGAGCTCAGATTGGGGGTGAAGAAAGGTGGCTGGAAATTCAACTTGCAGGGAACCCAGTGATAATCGATGAAGCGATTGAATGGCTGAAGCAACAAGGGATCCAAGTGCAGGATCCAATTTGAGTATTGATATAAGCCTGCAGATTATCAACAGCGGATTCGGCAAGTAAATTACTAGTGTATCTTGCCCTGGCAGGTGCATTTTGAAAGGAACAATATGACAGCAAAGGTCATCTTGAATCCCTACGCTAACCGCTGGAGAGCGCAAGCTCGTAAAGACGAGTTGATTGCAGCCTTAAACCACGCTGGAATTCAGTTTGAGCTAGAAACCACCACAGCCCCTGGTCACGGTCTCAAATTAGCTGCGCAGGCGATCCAGGATGGATTTTCACCGATTATTGCTGCTGGTGGAGATGGCAGTATCAGTGAAGTGGTTAATGGAATGCTGGATTCGGATTACCGTGGCGAAATACCTCCACTCGGTGTGATGCCTTTGGGTTCAGCGAATGATTTTGTCGTCAACCTCAACCTCCCAACTGAACTTATCGGCGCAGCAGAGATTATTGCAGCTGGGAATACTAAAGCAATTGATATCGGTATGATCAAGTTTGGTCCTGACCTCGGTTCGCAGCGATTCTTTGATAATAATTCTGCCATCGGGCTTGAACCAACAATAACACTAATCCAACAACGTATAACGAAGCTCAAAGGCGTGCTGCGATATCTCGTCGCGACTCTTATGGGGGTAATGCAAAATCCACAATGGACAGTCCATCTCGAGTGGGATAATGGTAACTATACTGGACCTGCTACACTTGTCACGATTGGGAATAACCCGCTTACAGGGGGGTTATTCTACATGACCCCGGATGCGGATCCTTTCGATGGAAAGCTGACATTTGTCTATGGCTCGATGTCCACCCGACTCCAAATCCTGCGCCTTCTACCGCGCACCATGAAACCACAAGCAGGCAGCTATATCGAACATCCGAACATCCACCAAGTTCACTCGTCATGGCTTAAGATCCACACTGAACAACCTACCCCGCTGCATGCAGATGGTGAAATCCAATCCGCTGCTGTGCATGATATTGAATATCATATTGCAGAAAATATACTGCCAGTTTTGCTGCCGCAGTAGCCTAGTATTGTCTTGCACAATCCACTCCAGAACATCGTTAACATATTCCTAAGCGTTTTATACACACGGCTTGCTCGGCTGTACGACTTTGTAGCCGGCATTGTTTCTCTGGGTATGTGGCAGGACTGGATCGCATGTACGCTACCTTACCTAAAGGGACCTGCAATCCTTGAGCTTGGACACGGTCCAGGACATCTACAAGTGCAGCTTGCTGAGAGAGGGAATGTTATCCATGGAATTGATGTAAGCCGCCAGATGGGAAGATTGGCAATGAAGAATATCCCTGCAGCAATAAAACCAATGCTTGCAAATGGAGATGTACTCAATTTACCTTACAAGAGTGGATCTTTCAATGAGATTGTTTGCACATTCCCGACGAATTACATCACTACAAAACAGGTGCTACGAGAAATCCAGCGTGTCCTTATGCATGGAGGTAAATTGATTGTCTTACCGATGGCATGGATCAAACCCACGAAGTTAGTCTACCGCTGTGCGGCGTGGCTTTTCAGCATAACCGGTCAGGCACCAGAACACGCTCAAAAAAAGGTAACCGGATATTTCGTCCAGACATTCTCTGAGGCTGGATTTTCGTGCCAACCACACTTGATTGACCTCCGAAACAGCCAGGTCCTGCTGTTATCCTGCAGCACCTCTCATGCAGACAATCTTGGATAATATCTACTACTGATGTAAAATTCCTTTATGGAAATCAACATCGCGGTTACCAAAACTAAAAAATATGCCACCTCAAACAGCGGCGATACGGTTGAGATCGTTGAAAGACCCAACGGTGGATTGTCAGTCGTGATGGCTGATGGTCAGAGCTCAGGGCGCGGAGCAAAGTGGATATCAACGATGGTTGTGCGCAAAGTGATCTCCTTGTTAGCCGAAGGGGTGCGTGACGGAGCTGCGGCACGAGCTGCTTCAGATTATCTTTACACGGAACGGCGTGGTCGCGTCTCAGCTACCCTGAATATCCTCTCGATTGATCAGGTCACGAAGACCCTAGTAATCACCCGGAATAATCCCGCACCAGTTATTGTGGCTAATAATGATCAGATCCGGATTCTGGATGATAAGAGCCTCCCGGTTGGGAATTACCGCGACACACGGCCAATTATCAACGAAGAGACCCTTGAGTGTGGATTAACCGCGTTAACATATACGGATGGCATCACCCATGCCGGCGGTCGTTCCAAAGCGTTTCTCAATGTACCCCAAACGCTTAGAGACCTTCTGCACGCTGGTTCATCCGCACAAACGATCGCCGATCACATCCTCAGGCGTGCAGTTGAACTTGACCAAGGTCGTCCTGTCGATGATATTACAATAATTGTTATGCGGGTGGTTGAAGGTATCGGTGACGGTATCCGCCGTATGACAGTATCCCTGCCCCTCAAATCTTATTAATCAGCCGATATTATCTTTGAATCAATGAGCACTGAAAAGGTAGGCATCGTAGGACCTTGTGCTGCAGGTAAATCTACCCTGGTATCGGCGTTATCCAAGAGAGGTTACAAAGCTAAACATATCGCCCAAGAGCACTCATATGTCGCCGATATGTGGCAGAGATTGACTAAACCTCGGGTATTAATCTACCTATCTGCATCCTACCCAACTACGATAACGAGACGAAATATAAATTGGACCCAAAAAGAATATGACGAGCAACTCCGGCGGCTCGCTCACGCCCACGACCACGCAGATCTAATTATGGAGACCGATGATCTCACTCCAGATGATGTCCTCCAATCTGTCCTAAGATTTTTACACACCTTTGGAATGAAACCTTTAAAATCATCCAGGTGAAAACAATATATTCAAGATCTCCATAGTACCCCAAAGTTGGACAATCCAATTATTTGGGAGTATAATCCCCCTTTGTGCCAGCCTTCCCTGATTGTCAACGAAGCAGGCTGGCATTCGTGTGATATGGAGGTATGGAAAATCAATGAGACGAAACCGTCAGCTAAGAATGCTCATCCTAATTATCGCGATTGTGGCGGTAGCCATATGGTTCGATCTACCCAACAATCCCGGTATTCATGTATTCGGTATCGATAAGGCGATTGAAACCCGGCTAGGACTAGATCTGGTCGGTGGTGTCCAAGCTCTCCTTGAGGCAGATCTACCTGAAGACGTAGATATTGATACTGAAGCAATGAACACCGCCCGAACAATTGTGGAAAATCGTGTCAACGGCCTCGGAGTTTCTGAAGCGGTAGTCCAGCAAGCCGGTGATCGCCGGATTGTTGTGGAATTACCTGGTGAGACCGATCCAGAAAAAGCCTTATCGATACTCCGGCAAACAGGGTTACTCGAATTTGTCGATATGAGCGATATTTCTGTCGACCAGGCGATCGCCTTAGTGGGTACAAAAATTGAGACGGATTTCGCCCAGGGTTCTGAAGCTGGCGATGTCCTGGAAGATGTACCTGTCTTCCCAACTGTAATAACGGGTACGGGACTGGAAAATGTCGGGGTTACAACCAATCAAGCTGGTGAATACGAGGTTGCATTCGAATTAAAGCCCGAAGAGGCTGTAACATTCGCGGACTATACTACCAACAATGTTGGTTCCGTTCTCGCGATCATCCTAGACAAAGAAGTGATATCCGTCCCAACTATCAACAGTGCGATTACCGATGGTCAAGGAGTGATCAGCGGCAGCTTCACACCCGAAGAGGCAAACGCCCTCGCTGTCCAATTACGCTATGGCTCACTGCCAATTCCACTCAAGATTGTAGAAACGAGAACGATTGGGCCATCACTGGGACAAGATTCATTGCAAAAGAGTGCACTAGCTGGTGGCGTCGGTTTCACAATTGTAATTCTATTCATGGCACTATATTACCGCCTGCCGGGGATTATCGCAGACGTTGCGATCGTGATCTATGCCATCCTGGCCTTTGCCTTGTTTAGATACATTCCGATCACACTCACTCTAGCCGGAATTGCTGGTTTTCTCTTAAGTACGGGTAGTGCGTTGGATGCAAATATCTTGATATTCGAAAGGCTAAAAGAAGAGCTGCGTTCTGGTCGGACCATCCAACAATCCGTCGATATCGGTTGGCGCAGAGCATGGCCATCCATACGTGACTCAAATATCGCAACGCTTATTACCTGCACAATTTTATTCTGGTTTGGCAGTCAGTTTGGCGCGACTATTGTAAAAGGTTTTTCTCTCACATTAGGGCTCGGTGTCCTGGTTAGCTTATTCTCCGCAATCGTCATCAGCCGCACCTTATTAAGCCTGGTGTTGGAGTGGCTAAAACCGACTAACTATGCCCGCTGGTTTGGCATTTGATAGGACAGAAAAATGATTGATCTTTTAGGAAAACGCTACTACTTTTTCGCTTTCTCGCTACTGTTGATCATCCCTGGCTTTGTGGTTATCCTGATGTGGGGTTTCCCGCTTGCAGTAGATTTCACCGGTGGCACAATGATGGAAATAGAGTTCGATTCAGGGATCGCTCCACAGCCTGCGGAGATCGTGCTGCTCTACGAAGATATGGGGATTGATGATATCCTGGCACAAACAAGTGGCGATGCAAGGATAAACGCGAAATCAAGCGTTCTCGATGAAGAAACCCGAGCTGAGGTTGTTGCTCGCATTGAGGATGCGTTTGATACAACTGTTACCGTACTACGCTTTGACAGTGTCGGCCCGACGATTGGACAGGAAGTCACTTCGCGCGCGCTGATCGCGATACTTGTCGCTGCATTGGCAGTAATGGTTTATATAACCTGGGCTTTTCGAGGGATTGAGAATTCGTTCCGTTATGGAGTTTGCGCAATCATCGCCATGTTTCATGATGTCGCGGTATTAATCAGTTTAGCAGCATTAGGTGGCCATTATTTAGGTTGGCAAATCGACGCCCTTTTCCTAACCAGCCTGCTAACGGTAATCGGTTTCTCAGTTCAGGACAAAATTGTAGTCTTTGATCGAGTCCGAGAAAATTCCGCAATCTACCGCCGTTTGAACTATGAGACACTGGTAAACCATTCCATTATCCAAACGCTGCAGCGCTCGATCAACACACAGCTGATGACAGTAGAATTCATGCTGCTTGCGCTCGTTTTATTGGGTGGCGTGACGCTGCGAGCATTCTCGGTAACCTTACTCGTCGGACTTTTCATGGGCACCTATTCATCAATCTTTATCGCAGCTCCAACCTTGGTCGCTTGGGAAAATCAGGAGTGGCGCAATTGGTTTAAACGGGGTGCAAAACAAGCGAGCGCTTAGACCCATACGTCAATCCAATCTACAGAAAACGTCTCCTTAGAATTTACAGGAGACGTTTTATTATTCGTGCTTCTACACTAAAGGACGAAAACCAATAAAAATGCGCTAACTACCAAATACGGTCCATAAGCAATGGTCAGGTTGCGCAGATCCCGTCGTGAGACAAACATTGCAGCCAAGTATAGAAGGCTGATAATACCTGCTAATATTACCGCCAATATCAGTCCAGCAATAATTCCTGGCCATCCGAGAAGGAGACCTAATACTCCTCCCAAGATAACATCACCAAATCCTAATGCATCTTCACCAACTTCCTCGCCCCTAGTTTTTGATAAATAACGCACAAACACTCTACCAAGCATGTATAAGCCAAACATGATTGCAGTGCCTGCAGCTCCACCATAGATAGTCGGAAAAATTCCGTGCAACTGGATTCCTATAACGATACAAAGCACTCCACCTGCTACACTTACCGGATGGAGGATCAATCGGTGCTCTAGATCCACGACAATTACAAGCATAAAATAGGCGATTAACAATACAGTGAGGAGCGGATTTATCTCCATAATTGGTTGTATCCACAGCCATATGCCGATCATAACCATTATGAATTCAACGATCCAAGTCCTGATTGTGCGCCTTTGTTGGCAATTTGGGCAACGCCGAGGCCATAGGAAATAATTAAGTGGGTTCAACTGTGTACCGCATTGTTGGCAAAATGGAGCGGTTAATTTCCGCCGTGTTGGAAGGATATCTGCGAGGTAGTTAACAGCCATACCAACGGTTATTGCTGTGATTAGGACTGGAATAATTGATAACATGCGAGTATTATAGCAGTACGTTGCAGATTGCCGGCTTACATATTAGTTACGTGAGAAGGAGCATCCATGGATAAGCTGATCATTGAAGGGGGACACGCCTTATCAGGAAATATTACACCATCTGGAAATAAAAATGCGGCTTTACCACTCCTGGCTGCCTGCATGTTAACCGATGACAAAGTTGTGCTGCATAATGTGCCCGATATCTTAGATGTACGCACGATGCGTGCCCTGCTGGAAAGTATGGGAATTGAAATTCAAACAACCGCCCCAAATGTTTGGCAGATTCAAGCGCGGCAGGTCCGCCCAGCAGACTTAGATCCCGACTTGTGCCGGAGCATCCGAGCCTCCATCCTATTGGCCGGACCGATGGCTGCGCGAGCAGGTTACCTGGAGCTTCCCCCACCCGGCGGTGATGTTATTGGCAGGCGGAGGGTCGATACCCACATTCTTGCCTTAGAAAAACTAGGTGCTCGGGCGGAATACAATCGAACTGAAAAAAAGTTTCAGTTTTCTGCCCCCTCATTATCTGGTGCGGATCTCCTATTAGACGAAGCAAGTGTCACCGCAACCGAAAATGCAATCATGGCGGCAGTGACAGCAAACGGATCTACGACTATACGCAACGCGGCATCGGAGCCACATATCCAAGAGCTCTGTCATTTCCTCAACGGGATGGGGGCGCAGATCTCGCACATCGGCTCCAATGCCCTGCGCATCCAAGGCGTGCCAAAATTACATGGAACAGAATTTACAATTGGTCCAGATTACCTGGAAGTAGTTAGCCTAATCGGTGCAGCCGTTGTCACTCATGGGTCAATAAAGATCCATAACGCTGCTCCTCATTATCTGGATATGATCGCCATGGTATTCAACAGGTTGGGTGTTATGTGGGAAGTTGACGGTGAGTCTGTAGTTGTGCCAGCAGACCAAGCACTCGAGATCCAGTCCGATTTAGGTGATGCGATACCGGAAATCAGTGTGATGCCCTGGCCGGCTTTCCCAACGGATCTGATGAGCATCGCAATCGTGGTCGCGACTCAAGCTCACGGAAGCATCCTGTTCCATGATTGGATGTACCCAAGCCGCATGTTCTTCATCGACAAGTTAGTGAACATGGGCGCCCAGATCGTGCTGTGCGATCCACACCGCTGCATTGTAAATGGCCCAACTCAGTTATTTGGTGAAAATCTTGAGAGCCCAGATATTCGTGCCGGGATGTCGTTGTTGTTGGCTGCGCTAGCTGCCAGTGGGAAATCCGAGATACGTAATGTCAGCCAAATAGATCGGGGATATGAGCGAGTTGACAAGAAATTTCAAACCCTGGGAGCCCATATCCAGCGCGTTTCCGGCTAGATTTACACATAAATAAGGACTGGTCCGATACTAAAGACCAGTCCTTTTGACGATCGTTAATTGCCCGGATTAATTCATCTTATTGCTCTTCGTCACCGTAATGAATTGATTGACAACATTACGCAAAGTCGGTTCGGGCATTGCCCCAATTTGACGGTGCACGATTTTCCCATCATAGACAAACAGCATCGTGGGTATACCTTGCACGTTGAACTTTTGTGCCCATTCGGGATTTTCATCCGTATTCACTTTCGCGATCAGGACTTTTCCAGAGTTTTCCTTCGCAAGCTTATCAAGGATAGGTGCAACCATCTTACATGGACCACACCAAGGTGCCCAAAAATCAACCACGACGGGCAATTCTGATTGCATCACAGTTTTCTCGAACGCAGTATCTGTGACGTGTATTGGTTCTGATATCATACTTTCCTCCATGAATTATTCCTATGATAACTAATTATAGAACCTAATCTAATATTTCGGAATCAAAAATAACATATTCAGAAGTTATCTTGGCAGACTTCGCCAACATTGCACTGGCTGAACAATATTTTCCTTCCGATAGACCTATCGCTCGCTCAACAGATTTTTTATCAAGGTCGCGACCCCATAGTTGGTACTCAATAATTATTTCCGTATATATTTTTGGGTGTTCCTCAGCCCGTTTACCACGGACCTCAACCTTTAGATCAGCCAAATGTTTACGCTTCTTTCTCAGAATATTAACAATATCGACTGCCGTGCATCCTGCTACTCCAAGCAGCATGAGTTCCATCGGACCAACACCAGGGTTTCCATCGATTGCACCAATTTTGATGCTCCCACCATGATCGTTCTTACCAATATACCCGGGCCCACCCTGCCATTCAGCGACTACCTTTTGCCAATTACCACTCATGGACACACTCCAACAGCTTGTTAGCGCAGCAAGTATAGCATGCAGCCCAAGAATTGTCAGGTATAATCCGGGCGATGAGCCGAACCTTCGCGATAACCGCATTAAGCGGCTACAAAGTCAATACCCCAGTTTTTAAAGGCCCTCTCGACCTCCTATTAAATCTCATCGAGCGTGCAGAACTCGATATCACCAAAGTCTCATTAGCCCAGGTTACTGACCAATACCTAGCCTATTTACATAACATACGGGAACAAGCATTAGACGAGGCTTCCGAATTTCTCACCATTGCAGCAAAATTGATCCAAATCAAATCGGAAGTCTTACTCCCTCGCCCTCCACAGCGTGAGGAGGGCGAACAAGATCCTGGCGCGGCACTGATCCAGCAGTTGATTCTCTATAAACAATTCAAGAATATAGCTGCATTCTTAGCCGAACACGATGGTAGGAGCACTTATCTGCGGCTTGCACCACCCCCAAAGCTGGAAGCCCAAGTAGACTTGAAGGGCATAGACATTCATGACCTAGTTGCCATCGCAACCGATCTATTCACGCGGACTGATAATCGCCAAGAATTACACACTGTTGTCACCCCTCCCCCAGTAACCATCAGGCAAAAAATACGCTTAATCGGAGATTTATTACGACAAGGCAGGACATCCTTTATAACTCTCATAGCTGGAGCTCGATCGAGAATCGAAATCGTTGTTACTTTCCTGGCCATGTTGGAACTCATCAAACGTGAAAAAATCAACGCCAATCAAGAGACCAATTTTAGTGAGATCACGCTGGAAACGATTGGTTCCTGGGACCAGAACGAGGAATTTGAATTAGAGTTTGGTGAATGAAATTTCCCCCTGTTCCACCATTCATCTGTGACCATTTTAGTACATTCATGCCGGACTGGTCACCGTCACTTTCGTACTAATTTCCCAAGCCACCAGTTTCTTAAAGAACACTTCCGGTTCCAAAGAGGAATATATGCCTAACCGCTTATCGACCGAAAATTCCCCTTACTTACTGCAGCATGCAAATAATCCTGTAGATTGGTACCCTTGGGGCGATGCCGCCCTCGAGAAGGCCACCCGAGAGGACAAACCGATATTTCTTAGCGTTGGTTATGCAGCCTGCCACTGGTGTCACGTGATGGAAAAAGAATCCTTCGAGGACTCAGCCACAGCAGAGCTGATGAACAAATATTTTGTGAATATAAAAGTAGATCGCGAGGAGCGACCAGATATTGACAGCATTTACATGCAAGCGGTAGTCGCAATGACTAACCAGGGGGGATGGCCGATGAGCGTATTTTTATTTCCTGATGGCAAACCATTTTATGGCGGCACATATTTCCCACCAGTCCGGCGTTATAACATGCCATCCTTTCCGGAACTATTAAACACGATCGCAAGGCTTTGGCGTGAAGATCGTAAACAATTGCAAGAGAGCAGTGATGATATCACCGAGTATTTACTTCAACAAAACTTCGCGAAAAGTAATAAAAAGGAACTCCCCGACGAGGCATCTCTTGCAGAAGTAACATTGACCCTTTCTCAAGCATACGATTGGGAGGGGGGCGGATGGGGGCAGGCACCTAAGTTCCCTCAGCCGATGACGGTCGAATTCTTATTATCGCGAGGATCCCATGGTGATGATTTAGCCCTTGATATGGCAATACACGCACTTGACAGGATAGCAAAAGGTGGAATGTATGACGTGATTGGCGGCGGCTTTTCCCGTTACAGCGTCGACAATACATGGCTTGTACCGCATTTCGAGAAGATGCTCTATGACAACGCTCAACTGGCTTTGGTTTATTTACATGGCTATCTATTAACAAAAAACCCTTCCTATCGAGAAGTATGTGAAGCAACGCTGGAATTCGTGCTGCGAGAGATGACAAATGCTCAAGGAGGATTTGTCAGCAGTTTGGATGCCGATTCTGAGGGTGTCGAAGGAAAATATTACCTTTGGGATATTGAAGAGATTAATAGCCTCATCAATGATCCACTTGAGTTGAAAATCTTCACCAAAGCATATAACATCACTGAACAAGGGAACTTTGAAGGAAAGAACATTATCCAACGCGTGTTAGGTGATGCTGAAATCGCAGAAGAACTACATATTCCTGTAGCCGAAGTTAGGGCTAATTTGGCAAAAAGCAGATCATACTTGCTTTCTCAGCGTGCTCAGCGAGTAAGACCAGCAGTTGATGACAAGGTAATCACATCATGGAATGCGTTGATGATGATAGCCTTCGCAGAGGCTGGTAGGTACTTAGATAAGCCACGCTATACAAATATCGCAACTAATAATGCCATATTCATATTGGAAAATTTATATATCGAACAGAGACTCCATCGGTCTTGGAGGGCGGGCCAAGCGAAATATCAGGCCTATTTGGAGGACTATGCGAGCTTGACTCTGGCGTTATTATCACTATATCAAAGCGATCCAGATGTCCGTTGGTACCGTCAAGCATTAGAATTAGCTGATGAGATGCTGCTGCTGTTCTCGGATAAAGACAATGGATTTTTCGATACAGGTAAAGACCATGAAAGCCTCATCATACGGCCCAAAGAGATGCAAGATAATGCGACACCATCCGGAAGTGCCTTAGCTGCAACCGCTATACTCCAGATCTCAGCTATGGGAGACCGTTTACCCTGGCGTGAAATCGCTGAAGCGATGCTCAGTTCAATGAAAGAATATATGCTCCGCCATCCAACCGCATATGCAAAATGGTTATCCGCAGCAGATTTCGCACTAGGTCCAGCTATTGAGGTTGCCTTGATCGGTGATTTCAATTCTGATCTGGGACGTTCCCTATGGAAAGCGCTTTGGAATTCCTACCATCCTGAAATGATCGCCGCACTCTCCAGCGATCCCCCTCACCCAGATAGTCCCCCACTTTTGTTGGAACGATATTTATTAGATGGCGGACCAACCGCATACGTCTGCCACAACCAGGTATGTAACATGCCGGTTAATACCAGCCGCGAATTAATTGACCAAATAGTTGCAGCTAGAAATGGTTAAGATTGGCAAATATGGTTGAGCTAGTAATTTTGGATAGATAAATATTAATGATATTTCAAGAGGATAATGGCTATGCGCAATATATATAGCGCATTAACCTTGCCTTCAACGCAGGATATCACCGAGTCACCCCATGGAGGCCGTAGATGCCGACCCGTCACGATACCATCACCCGCGCCAAACAATTATTAACTGCCAACCCACTCTATCTCGACACAGAAACTACTGGATTGGATAGCTGGAGTGAGATCATTGAGATCGCGGTAGTAGAAACGGATGGAAAAGTAGCATTCCAATCACTCGTTAAACCCGTGAATCCCATCCCAACTAACGCAACTCGTATTCATGGCATCGATGATATTCTCGTTGCAGACGCACCGCGGTGGAACCAAATCTGGCCGGAAGTCCAACAGTTGCTTTCCGGTCGCCAGGTTGGGATATACAATGCCGATTTCGATCTACGCATGCTCCAACAATCGAATGCAAAATACCAACTTCCATTCAAGCTCAGCGAGGGTACCAAGTTCTTCTGTATCATGAATATGTACAAAGATTATTACGGATCTTACCGCTTCCAATCTTTAGATTCCGCCCGGGCTTTTTTCAACATCCCAATACGAAATTCCCACCGAGCTGTTGAGGATACCCAGTTAGCCCGTGCAGTCCTAGAAAGGATAGCAGCTGACTAACTCTCCGCTCAATAAAACTCCGGCTTGAATCTGTGCTGGAATTTTGATATATTGTAGGTAGAGATGGTTTACCCATATACTCGGGCAATCCAGCAAGCCTAGAACACCGGTCATCAATCACCCCCATCGTACATATTTTTGCCACACAACAACATCTCTAGAACATGGCTTGAGCATCAAAAGATTGCCTTAAGCCGTATTATGATACAGAGAGGTAAAGAAATGGCAAACACACATCTTCCCCCACATTTTCATATCCTGCTTGCCGACGATGGTTCTACCCACGCCCAATCAGCGATCGAGTTAATTAAATGCTTACCGCTTACATCGGGTTCTGAGATTCATGTGGTTACGGTTTTTACTCCCCGCCAAATCTCTGAACATGAACGATTGCGGGCTCATGTTCTCGAGTCTCAGGAAACCTTGCTGGGAGCCAATCTAGACGTCTCCGCGAACCTGGTGCTTGGCTATCCAGCTGAAAAAATTATTGAAATCTCTGATGAAACTAAACCTGACTTGGTTGTTATTGGTGCTAAAGGCTTAAGAGCCACAATGGGAATCCTGCTCGGCGGTGTTGCCCAGCAAGTTGTAGAGTATGCAAAACCCCCAGTGTTAGTG
>Ga0209013_10001451_pt1 | contig 21886 bp, 18 predicted proteins | sample Cruoilmetagenom2_FD_187291 | JGI IMG/M metagenome (GOLD analysis project Ga0209013, IMG submission 187291) | Oil polluted marine microbial communities from Coal Oil Point, Santa Barbara, California, USA - Sample 2 (SPAdes) (version 2) | ecosystem: Environmental > Aquatic > Marine > Oil seeps ... | reverse complement strand
TGCAAGTGGCGTATCGAATACACGATCTTCGCCAAATTCCTTTTGCAGTCCTTCGGTAGCACGGAATACACCACCGTTATTTCCAACGTCTTCACCGAAGACGAGGACGTTTTCATCATTCTTAAGCTCTGTACGGAGCGCGTCCGTAATTGCTTGAATCATCGTCATTTGTGCCATCGGTTACTTCGACTCCTTCTCTTTATATAATTCATATTGTTCTTTTAAGTTATATGGCATTTCAGTGTTTGGATCGTACATGATTTCCATTAAATCCGTTACTTTTTGTTTCGGAGCAGCATCTGCTGTTTTAATAGCCGCTTTGATTTCTTCTTTTGCTTGCTCGATTACTTCATTTTCTTTTTCTTCATTCCAAAGTCCTTTTGCTTCCAGATACGCACGGAAACGAACCAATGGATCTTTCTTTTCCCACTCAGAGTCAGTATCTGATGTACGGTATCTCGTTGGGTCGTCCCCAGCCATCGTATGAGGACCGTAACGATAACATAATGTTTCTATTAATGTTGGACCTTCCCCATTCACCGCGCGCTCGCGTGCATCACGTGTAGCGACATAAACCGCCAACGGGTCCATACCGTCAACCAAAATACTTGGAAGTCCAGCTGCAATCCCTTTTTGAGCAATTGTTTTAGCTGCCGTTTGCAACTCGCGTGGAGTGGAAATAGCGTACTGGTTGTTCTGTACAATGAAAATTGCAGGAGAACGGAATGCGCCGGCAAAGTTAATTCCTTCGTAGAAATCACCTTGTGAAGATCCGCCATCACCTGTATATGTAACAGCAACCGATTTTTTGCCACGTTTTTGCATACCAAGAGCAACTCCGGCAGCTTGGATGAATTGTGCGCCAATGATTATTTGTGGCGGGAATACTTTCACATCATCAGGAATCTGATTCCCCATGAAATGTCCACGGGAGAAAAGGAATGCTTGAGATAACGGCAATCCGTGCCAGATCATTTGCGGCACATCGCGGTATCCCGGTAGAATGAAATCTTCTTTTTCAAGTGCAAAGTGTGAAGCCAATTGAGAAGCTTCTTGACCTGCAGTTGGCGCATAGAAACCTAAACGACCTTGGCGGTTCAATGAAATTGAACGTTGGTCCAGGATTCGCGTATACACCATTCTTCTCATTAACTCGGACAATTCATCATCCGACAAATTCGGATCTGCGTCTTTGTTAACAATCTCGCCTTCTTCATTCAAAATCTGAAACATTTCAAACTTTTCTTCAATCGCATGAAGTGTTTCGACTGGACCTAACTGCTTGGCATTTTTTGCTGCCATGTTAACACCTCTCCTTAAGTAACTGTATTAAAAAATCATTAAAAATCGAGTGATACAATGCTCATTCTTTCCTAGTATACTCAACTTTAATTTCAGGGTCAATCATTGCAAACTCTAGTGATATAACACACTACCATTCATTGATAATTCAATCAACTCGAATCTGTACTAGTACAAAAACAAGTCTGTACTACACAAGAAAACTTTCCTTCAAACACTTTCATAACAAGAAAAAACGACCTCAAAGAGAGGCCGTTTTAGTTTTCTTCATTTAATAAGTCATACACAGATTTTTTTGTTTCATTCACTTTTTTTGTAGCTTCGTTAAAAGCGTCGATTGCCGATTGAACTAATTCATTCTGGGCATTTACTTTTGCCACTTGTTCTTGCAGGTGGGCTTGCTCAGTTTCTTCTTCCGGCAACATATTGTAAAGTTCAGTTTGAAGTGAAGTCAAATTTTGATATTCGTCATACACAACTTCATGAGCTTCATATCGTTCTTCCATGGAATCTTTCAAACTAGTCAAAGACTTTTTTACATCCTTTTCTTTCGTGTCTTCTATCAATCCATCAAAAGAAGACATAGATGAAAATGCAGCCTGTATTGATTCATTTTCTTTCTCAAGCAATTCCAATCGATCTTGTACGGAAGCATTTAATTCAGTCGCTTTTGCTGCAACTTCCTCTTTTTGTTCTTGTGTCATTTCCATTACTGCGTTAAATGTACTTTGTTCCTTCTTTTCCAGTTCTGGCATCTCTTTTTGTGCATCCCGATATCCTTGTTCTTCTTCATAAACTTTTGTTAAATTATTCGTTAATTGATCCTGAGCAGATGTTCCCAATGAACATGCTGAAAGCCATAATGAAGTTGAAAGAATCGTACCAATCACGATTTTCTTCATCGAATCCCTCCTTAAACCTTTTTATACTATAGACTTTCAATGGAGAAATTTCAACCAACCAAAAGTTGGTCTTTTCATTTGCAGGAAAGATATCATTCGCTATACTTAAGATATTGAGCAAGAATGAAAGGAAGACTATAGATGTTTGAAATGAAAGATATTATTCGCGAAGGACACCCCACTTTGCGACAAAAAGCAAAAGAAGTTGAATTCCCATTATCAAGTGAAGATGCAAAGCTGGCACATGACTTGCTTGAGTATGTAAAGAACAGCCAGAATGATCAAATGGTCAAAAAATACGATTTACGACCCGGGATAGGCATTGCTGCAAATCAAGTCGATGTTCCTAAACGTATGTTTGCACTCCATTTGCCTGATGATGAATCCAAATTAAGTCTGGTCGCCATTAATCCGAAAATTGTCAGTCATTCGGTCGAAAAAACATATATATCTGCAGGTGAAGGATGTTTGTCAGTGGATCGTGTAGTGGAAGGTTATGTTCCTAGGTATGCTCGGATCACAGCTAAAGGTTATAATCCTGATGGTTCCGAATTCAAACTTCGCCTGAAAGGATTGGCAGCCATCGCATTTCAGCATGAACTCGATCATTTAAATGGAATCATGTTCTATGACCATATAAACCAAGAGAATCCATATAAAGAAATACCAGATGCCGTTCCATTTGATCGAGAATGAACAAAAGGTTCCCAATTACTCGGGAACCTTTTTTACTTGTCCGAATTATGGACACCTTATATCAGTTTCAAATATTTCATCGCTTCCGTCAAACCGTTTTCATCGACATGACCGGTAACGTAATCAGCGATTTCAATTGCTTTCTCATGACCATTCCCCATTGAAACACCAAACCCGACTGTTTCAAGCATTTCAATATCATTCAGACCGTCCCCAAATGCGATTGTATCTTCAATATTGATATTTAATTCACTGCATAAATACTGAATAGCTTTTGCTTTTGATGTACCTTCCGGCAATATATCAGCAGAGACTCGGTGCCATCTGACAAATTTCAGTTCCGGAAATTCCTCTTGATATGCAAGTTCTTCCTCACTGCTACAAAAGACGAGTGCCTGGCAGATTTTTTGGTTGAGATGAAAGTCTTTTTCAAAGTCTGGATGTCTGAATTTGAGACTTGTGATACTTTCTTCTATATGCGGGTGATATGTAATGGAAGAAATCATTTTTTCAGCATTCATATAAACCAAGGGATGATCATTTTTTTCAGCGAAATTGGAAACCAACCTCAATTGTTCAGTATCAATGCCATTATGCAAGATGACTTCATTCCTATAAACAATATATTGGCCGTTGAAGCAAATATATGAATCAATCTCCAGTTCTTTTAATACATCCTGAATCATGAAAGGCGCACGCCCAGTGGCAATAAAAACTTCATGGCCATTTACCTTCGCCAATTTTACAGCTTCCTTGGCATTTACAGGCAGGCGCTTATCCGTGTTATATAAGGTTCCATCAATATCAAAAAATAAAAATTTCTTCATAGTTTCAATCCTTTCCATTGAACAAGTGTAGTGGACATAGACAACCTTTACAAAAAACTAAATATTCTGTATAATGTTACATAAGGAGTGATTTGCCATGTTAAAACGTCTGAAAAAGAAATTATTGAGACGGTTGGGCGGCATTCTCGGGAAAAAATCGATTGCATAGATTTTTGCTCTACTATTTATAGTAGGGCTTTTCTTTATTTTAAAAGAGGCTCGTGATAATATAAAGAGAAGGAATTTATTATGAACGTGAAAAAGGAGAGCAAACCATGATTTACAAAGTATATTACCAAGAAAACATGCTTGAAGTGCCAGTTCGCGAAAACACAAAGAGCCTATATATCGAAGCATCCTCAGAACGCGAAGTTCGCTACGCATTGAAGGATCGCAAATACAATATCGAATTCGTTCAGCTTCTTGAAGGTAATCATTTATCTTACGAACAAGCTAGCGAACATTACAAAGTGGAGAAAATATAAACCACATGAAATTCGTTAAGAATGATCAAACAGCGGTATTCGCACTCGGCGGACTGGGCGAAATCGGTAAAAACACATATGGTGTTCAATTCCAAGATGAAATAATTTTAATTGATGCAGGTATTAAATTCCCTGAAGATGACCTACTGGGTATCGATTATGTCATTCCTGATTATACGTATCTTGTGAAAAATGTAGATAAGATCAAGGGTCTATTTATTACACATGGTCACGAAGATCACATCGGTGGTATTCCTTACTTGCTGAAACAATTAAATGTACCTGTCTATGGAGGTAAACTTGCACTCGGGTTGTTACGTAACAAACTTGAGGAACACGGTTTACTTCGTACTACTCAAATGAACGTAATTTCAGAAGACGAAATCATCAAATTCCGTAAAACATCGGTCAGTTTTTTCAGAACGACTCATAGTATTCCAGATGCTTACGGCATAGTAGTTAAAACTCCACCAGGAAATGTTGTTCATACAGGTGATTTTAAATTCGATTTCACACCAGTTGGTGAACCTGCGAACTTGACCAAGATGGCCGAAATAGGTCGTGATGGTGTGTTGTGTCTATTATCAGATAGCACAAATGCAGAAGTTCCCAACTTTACAATGTCTGAAAAAAAAGTTGGAGCCAGTCTTTCGGAAATATTCCGTAAAGTGAATGGTCGTATTATTTTCGCAACATTTTCTTCAAATATTTACCGTGTTCAACAAGTTGTTGAATCGGCAATTCAACAAGGCCGTAAAATTGCGGTATTTGGTCGAAGCATGGACAACGCCATTAACATTGGTCGAGAACTTGGGTACATAAATGCTCCAAACGATACCTTTATTGATACTCAAACATTGAATCGTTTGCCTGCAAATGAAGTCATGATTTTATGTACAGGTAGTCAAGGGGAACCGATGGCCGCCCTTTCTCGAATCGCGAATGGTACACATCGACAAATACAGATTCAACCTGCGGATACTGTTATTTTTTCCTCCTCTCCAATACCAGGAAATCGTAGTAGCGTAAATCGCACGATAAATTTGCTGACACGTGCCGGCGCGGATGTGATTCACGGTCCATTAAGTAACGTTCACACTTCTGGACATGGTTCTCAGGAAGAACAAAAACTGATGCTTCGCTTGATGAAACCTAAATTCTTTATGCCAATTCACGGTGAGTATCGTATGTTGAAAATTCATACGGAACTTGCGGTTGAATGTGATGTCAAACCAGAAAACACATTCATAATGGAGAACGGTGATGTTTTGGCTCTCAGTCAGAATGAAGCGGCAGTTGCCGGGCGCATCCCTTCAGGTGATGTTTATATTGACGGAAGCGGAATAGGCGATATCGGGAATATCGTCTTACGCGATCGCCGTATCCTTTCTGAAGAAGGGTTGGTCATTGTCGTTGTCAGTACAGACCAGGAACGTCAAAAAATTGTATCAGGACCTGATATTATTTCACGTGGATTTGTTTACATGCGTGAATCGGGGGCTATGATTAATGAAGCACAGCATATGTTGAATCGTCATCTACACAAAACGATTCAAACGAAATCCGCTCCATGGTCTGAATTGAAAAATGAAATTACTGATGTCTTGGGACCTTATTTATATGAGAAAACAAAACGTCGTCCAATGATATTGCCTATCATCATGGAAGTCTAAATAATCCATCAAGATTCAGCAGGCACCCTTAGTGGTGTCTGCTGATTTTTATGTATATTACTATTTTTTCAGTGCAAAAAAAGCTGTGCGGATATCACTGATCGTGATATTCTGCACAGCTTTATAAATTTCCATAAAGCCCCATGCCTGAAGGCATTATTTAATGCATTGCCTTTTTTTCGAATCTGATAATATCCGCATCCGCTCCGATGACAATCAGAACATCACTAATCAGAATTTTTTCATCTGCCTGAGGAGATACCAATATATCTTCTCCTCTTTTGATGGCTACAATGTTTATTCCATATTTCGCTCGAATATCAAGGTCAATCAAAGTGGATCCAGCTAAGATTTCATTCGCTTTGATCTCCATAATTGAATGCTCGTCAGAGAGTTCCAAGTAATCTAGTACATTGTTTGAAATCATGTTATTGGCAATCCGGATTCCCATATCACGCTCTGGATGTACGACTTGGTCTGCCCCGATTTTGCGTAAAACTTTTTCATGGTAGTCATTTTGCGCCTTGACCGTGATTTTATTTACACCAATTTCCTTTAGCATCAAGGTAGTCAATATACTGGATTGGATGTCCTCACCAATCGCTACTATCACATGTTCAAAGTTACGGATACCTAGAGACTTCAAAACAGATTCATCAGTCGTATCGGCAACGATTGCCTGTGTTGCAATTGATGCAAATTCATCAACTCGATCAGCAAATTTGTCTATAGCCATTACATCAGCTCCCTGATCTACAAGCTCACGTACAATACTTCCACCGAATCGACCTAACCCTATAACCACGAATTCCTTTTTCATCTTTCAACCTCCGTTACAGAACGAATGGACATAGTGTACCACATCTTTAATGGTCGCTCAAATTCAATTTGATGTACTTCCGAATTGGGACATGACCAATTGATGATAATGGCCACGATCTTTCATTAACGACTCATGATCACCTGATTCCAATACACTTCCTTGATTCAGAACGATGATCTGGTCAGCCTCCCGTATCGTGGACAATCGATGGGCAATCATGATAGCAGTACGGTTTTTCAGCAGGGTGCGCAATGCCTTTTGAATCTGGAGTTCCGTTTCTGTGTCGATAGAAGCAGTTGCTTCATCCAAAATGATGATGCGTGGATTTGCAAGTAGTGCCCGTGCAAATGACAACAACTGCCTCTCACCTACGGACAATATATTGCCCCGTTCTTCCACTTCCGTGTCGTATCCACTTGATAACCGTTCAATGAATCGATTCGCGCCGACAGCTTTTGCCGCTTCAATCACTTCTTCATCGGACGCATGTGGGTTCCCGAATCGGATATTCTCCATAATTGTTCCAGAGAATATGAATGTTTCTTGAAGGACAATGCTGATTTGTTCACGTAAATCACTGAGCGATAAATCCCGGATATCGATACCATCCATTTTCACGAGGCCATTTGTAGGATCGTAGAAACGTGATACCAAATTGGCGATTGTCGTCTTACCGGAACCTGTATGACCAACCAAAGCCACCGTTTCCCCCGCCTTCATCTCCAGAGTAATGCCTTTCAACGCCAGCCTGTCTTTTTCATAACCGAACTGAACATTTTCAAATTCGATATGTCCTTTCAATTGGCCAATCTTTTTCGGGTTCTCTTTTTCATGAACTAGTGGCTTCTCATCGAGAAACTCAAAAATCCGCTCCGACGAAGCCATCCCCATCAACAACTGGTTATATACCATGCCAAGACGGGAAATTGGTTCCCAGAACATACCTAAGTAGAAGGCAAATGATACGAATTCACCTAAATCCAGTTGACCATTTTGAATTAAATAGGCACCGTAAAGAATCAATACCGCTGAACCTACAGCATTCGTCAATTCAACGAATGGTCTGAACATCGAGTTTTTCTTTGTTGCCACCCGCCATGATTCATAACTTTCTTCATTGATGCCGTTGAAGAAAGCCATATTTTCATTTTCCTGTGTAAACGATTGTGTGATACGCATACCTTGAATACTTTCATTTAAATGAGAATTGATTTTAGCTTGCTTCATTCGGACATCTTGCCACGAACGACGAATCTTCCTGCGCAATGTTGTTGAAATGAAAAACATCAACGGCAGAACTACAAGTACTGCCAATGCAAGTGGTGGACTAAGTGTAAATAAGATAATGAGTACTCCAGCAAGTAGAAGGATATCCATCAATAAATTGATGACCCCATTCGTGAATAGCTCCTGGAGCGAATTGATATCATTCATGATCCGCACTAATATCGATCCAGCAGAACGTTGGTCAAAGAACCGGTGCGACAGGAATTGCACATGGGTAAACAGATGCTTACGCAAATCGTATATCACGTTTTGACCCAGTTCATTCATCCACCGTATTCGGAATCGATTGGCGACTGTGTTGATGATGTATAAAACGGCTATCGAACCGACCAAGATTGCCAGGAATTGACCATCCTTCTCGTTCAGTGCACGATCGATTACATACACCCCGATCATTATCGGGATCAGCAGACGAATCAAGGTTGAAATAGTCACGGCAATCATTGCCTTAGGCAACAACGAACGTGAGTAGGGTTTCAAATAGGTAAATAATCGTGCAAGCTGGGTCCAGTTAAATGGTGCATCAATCACATCATCCGACGAGTAGCGGAATCTCTTTAATACACTTGGGTTAATTTGTTTCGTCATTTTGATTCCGCCTTTCTATGCATAAATATTTTCAAGTTGATCTTTGTACTGTATTTCATAAATCCGTTTATATAAGCCTTCTTGCTGAATTAATTGTTCATGTGTACCGCGTTGAACAATCTTGCCGTGTTCGAAGACAATTAATTCGTCTGCATGTTTTACTGATGATATCCTGTGAGCGATGATGAAGGTTGTTCGCCCTTTCATAACTTCTTCCAGGGCACGCTGTATGTGCAGCTCCGTTTTCATATCAACTGCACTTGTTGCGTCATCCAGGATCAGGATTGACGGGTTCTGACATAATGCACGTGCAATGGCAATCCGTTGCTTTTGGCCGCCTGAGAGACCCAGCCCCCGCTCACCGAGCATTGTGTCATAGTTTTCAGGAAGTTCCATGATGAAATCATGTGCATTCGCCCGTTTTGCAGCATCAATAATTTCTTCCATCGTTGCATCTGGCCGTCCATATGAAATATTCGCTTTAATCGAAGAAGAGAATAAAAATGATTCCTGAAGAACGAATCCTACTTGTGAACGCAGCGACGTCAATGAATAATCTCCAACTGGAATACCATCGATTTTGACTTTCCCTTTAGTCGGCTCATAAAAGCGGGTCAGTAATTGCGTCAAACTGGTTTTCCCTGACCCTGTTGCCCCAATCAAACCGATACGTTTTCCAGCTTCAACGGTCAAATTGACTTCATTTAGCGCAACTTGGTCTTCTTCGCGATATTGAAGAGTGACACTTTCAAAAACGACGTGTCCTTTCATATCTGAACCATCCACTGCATTTTCTTTGGAATGTATTGGCTCTGGCGCTTCCAAAACTTCCAATAACCGTTCACCCGATGCTTTTGATTGTGAAAATAAATTAACTGTAAATCCTAGGTTCATGATTGGGAAAATGATATACCCAAGCAAGCTATAGAATGCAACAAGTTCACCAATTAGCAATTGATCATTCATGACGAGAAAACCGCCATAACCAAATAAAAAGACGATACTGATATTTCCAAGGAACTCCATTACAGGGAAATACTTCGCCCAGATTTCCGATGTGAATAAATAGCGTTCTTTATAATCAACATTGGAGTCATTGAATTTATTAATTTGGAATGATTCACGTGAAAGTGACTTTACAGTATGGATACCACTGATATTTTCTTGAACATTCGTGTTTAATTTACCGAATGATTTGCGTATATCCCGAAATGCTGGATGAACCAGTTTATCAAAACGCAAGACCGCAATCACCAATAAAGGCATCGAAGCCATCGCAACAAATGTCAAAGAAACCGAATAGTAAAACATAACGCAAAGCGATACGGACACAAGGAAAACTAAACGGAATAACTCAACGAACCCGAACGACAGAAAGAATCGGAACCCTTCAACATCCGCGGTCAACCGTGACATCAAATCCCCTGTTTTTGCATTATCATAGTATGAAAATGGCAATCTTTGCAGTTTTGCATACAATGCATTCCGCAATTCGAAGACAGAACGAATACCAAACATGTCACCTGTATATTGTCCGATATACGTAGTGATTCCTTTGATAATCATAAGAGCCATGAAAATCCCTGCAAGAGTCCACGCTAGGTCATATTGCGCATCCGAAATGACACGATCGATTGTTTGTTGCAAAATAATTGGATATGCAACCGAGATAAGCAATGTAATGAGTAGCATAAGCAGTGACCAAAAAAACAAATGTTTATTAGGCCAATAATATTCTTTCAATTTTTTGAAAATTTCCAAGCTGTTTCCCCCCTATTTCAAAAGACACAGTATTTAATATATCGGATTCCGAAATAAATAACCACCCCCTTTTGACTGAAATTTTCCTTAAATCAAAATTTTTTGTGAAGGAATTGAGTTATTGGATGGGAGGTATTAGGAAGAAATTATTAAATCAAAATAGGCACCGGGACAATGTAATGTCCTCGGTGCCTGCAAGTAGTTTTTATTTTCTTAAGCGTTGCGCATTTCGTCCAATACACGGTTAACACGTTTTTCGAGCATTTTCATGCCGCTTCCGCCCGCTTGGAAATGACGAAGTTGACCATCTTTATCAAATACATAGTAAGCAGGTACGTATTGATTGTCGAATGCGTCAGTCAGTTTCATTTCACTATCAACATAAATCGGTTGCGTGATATCATGCTCGGCAGCAATTTTTTTGATATCCCCCAAATCCATGTCTTTTTCTGAACGTGGCATGTGTACTGCCAGGACATTCAATTCATTTTTGTATTGATCACGGAAATTGTTCACTTCCGGCATAGCTTCTTTACATAATCCACAGCTAACTGACCAAAAATGAATCAACGTCGGTTTATTTCCTATTAGTTGTTTTCTTGAAACTTCTCCATTTAACCAAGAAGTAGCACCTGTCAATTCAGGCATTGGTGTTCGTAATTTCATGAAAAAATCCTCCTCATTTGTACATGTTAATCAGTGCTTGAAGCAATATTTTATATGGAAAACCTGCATATAATAATTCTTTTCAGTGCAAAAATTCCCCACTGCGTATGTTATGCGTGGGGAACCGTTGTTGTTTAATTAACCATCGAGGTCAAAAATCTCCATTAATTAAAGTGTTTTTTGACCCGGGCGCCAGTTGGCTGGGCAAAGACCGCCTGTTTGTAGCGCTTGCAATACGCGTAACGTTTCATCTACATCGCGGCCAATGTTGTTATGGAATACTGTTTGGTATTGCATTTCCCCTTCAGGATTAATGATGAATAATCCACGAAGTGCAATTCCTTCTTCTTCAATCAACACGCCGTATTCACGGGAAACCGTGTGATTTGTATCTGCAGCCAATGGATATTTCAATTCACCTAAACCATTGTCTTGGCGAGCTGTGTTTATCCATGCAAGATGTGTGTGGATTGTATCTGTAGAAACACCGATGATTTGGGCATCCAAATCTTCGAATTCATCGAAACGGTCTGACATTGCCGTGATTTCAGTCGGACATACAAAAGTAAAGTCCATTGGATAAAAGAACAATACTGTCCATTTATCTTGATTAATATTTTCTTCCAAGCTTACTTTTCCAAAAGACTTGTCTGCAAGGACTGCTTCCATCGTGAAGCGGGGTGCTTGTTTGCCAACCATACGTTCAGCCATATTATATACCTCCAAGATTGAATATCATTTTACGAATTGTATTCGTTATTAACACAATTCTAAGAATAACAAAGTCCCACTTACAAATCAATTTATCTACCTTATCCCTCTATAGCAAAATCCAAATTCCTTATTTCGAGTTTCAGTATGGTTCTATAACGGGAATCGATACACATAAAAAAACCTAAACAACCTTAAAATAAAGGTCGTTTAGGTCTCAACTCACAATATTCACACGATGGGTCAGTACAGGCTGCTTCTCTCCATGCATTGCACGGTTCACAGTAACATGCATCAAATTCATCATGATAAGATAATATTTCAAAGCAATCATTGCAATAATCATCGAGTTCTTCTGTCGAAATGACACGATCATTAACCAGTAAAAAGACGCCTTCGACTTGTTTATGCCGTTTCTTTTGTGCACGCATTTTTGGATCTAAAAACAACAGCATCGTTTTGCTCACGACCGTCACTCCTTCTGATTTCATGGTAACATATAAACAGGGAAGAAAAAATAGTGGGAGGTCTTAATTATGGATGAAACCGCAAAAATGCGTCCTCTTAATTTGAATCAAGCATATATGACCTTTTTGTTTCCGTTCTCCTTTCACGAAAAAAAAAGCCAACAACTGATTGAACAACTGACGGCAAAACACTTCACTTTTTTTACGTTGGATCAGAAAGATCTCCAGGATGCCTATTATGGTAATGGTGTTAAAGTTGAACATGAAGAATTAGATCAATATTTCCTGCCATTCATCGAACGCAAACTGTTCCCGCATCAAACAAAACAGAAAGGGTTCTTGCGTTTTTCCAAGTCGGTGAATGAATCGTTCAACCTGGACGTTCATGACACCACCTTTTCATTTAAAGTGAACAGCATTGATGTTATGCTCTGTCCATTTGGAATTGGATTTATTACGATTAGAACGGAAATGGATCAAAGAGAATCACCAATTAGTGGGTTGCTCGATTTTATGAGTCACTTTCGTGTATTAGAACCGAAACTTGATGAAGAAAAAGGATCTGTTATTCGGAAAGGTGAAAAAGAATTCAAGACAACCAATGAGTTCGTTTTTGATTATCTATGTCCTGACATCAAGTCGTTTATCATCCATGATGAAAAGATGTCAGGTTATTTTGGAAGTCTCCCATTCTTTGAGGATGAGCGCATGCTTTCAGCCGGTTTCTTGATTGCCGATGGTGAACATCCAATCAGTAACGACCAATTATTTAGAATGGGACAGTTGGATGGGAAAGATCCAAATGGGAAACCTTACATGTCCACTACGAATCGGGAGTATATTGATCGCTATGTAAAGAAACATGTTCATGACCGCTGGGCGCCAGATGCTTATACCGTTACTTCTGAACATACACAAATTACCGTTTCTGTCAGTACTCCTGAACAATTAACCAAACCATTATCTCATTTCATGGGGACATTTCATTATAATTTAATGCTTCATTACTTTTATAAAATCATGTTGCTTCGCTTATCGTTCGAATACAGCGAAATACAATGGGACCACGATGAGGATTATGTAGAAGAATTAATTGAACTCATAACAAAATTCTCTTCACACTTTTATTTTGGTGAAGTATCTGCGCGAACTGAAGGAAAAGAACTTTCACACACTTTTCGAGAAATCTTTCATTTGAACAACTTATATGAGGAAGTTAAGCAAACATTACATGAGCTCTATCGAACACAGGAAAATCAAGCAGCTAAAAGACATAACATGTTGTTGTTTATGTTAACCGTATTTACGGTTGTATCTGGTATATACGGAATGAACTTGGTCATCGAGGATTGGAAAGGGAAAACCGATTGGTCGAAAGTACCTGGCTATTCTTTTTTTGAATGGATTTCACTCATTACCGCGTTGGCCGGAATCTCTCTTTCTGTCATCTTGCTGTTTTCTACAGGCGGAAAAGGTCTTTGGAAGAAATTCAGGAAATGGAAACGTGATAAAAACAAATGACTTCCCTGCTCTCGTAGGGAAGTTTTTTTAATTGTTGCCACTAGTAGTATTTGAACAATTTCGTATAAAGAAAGAAATTTAAAGTTATTAAAAAGTACTTCTGGGGTACGGTTGGGATAGCATTCAATCCAACTTTACTGGATGGTCAAAGTTTTGAGAGCTGGGAAGATTTGTAGGATCACGATTCCTCACGATGGTCCAATCAATAGCACCACTTTAGTAGCGTGCCAAGTCCAAAAACTGGGTAGTTTTTTTTATAGCTTTTATTTTGTTTTATGGTAAACTTTTAGAGTCACGAAACATCAAAGAAAGAAGGATAAAAATGGCGGCTAATTCCAATCGCTTTGCGTTATATGTGTTAATGTTCAATATGTTTATTGCGATGACAGGTATCGGTTTAATCATTCCAATCATGCCTTCATATTTAGATACGTTCGGTGCAGCAGGTCAAGTTCTTGGCTTATTGATTGCCATGTTTGCATTCTCCCAATTTTTATTCTCGCCAATCGCCGGTGATTTATCGGATAAGTTTGGACGAAAGTACTTGATCATAGGAGGACTTGTAGTATTTGGTTTGTCTCAACTCATGTTTGGATTGGCTACGGAATTATGGGTCCTATTCCTTGCAAGATTCTTCAGCGGCCTGGGTTCTGCATTCCTTGTTCCCCCAATGATGGCATTTGTAGCTGACATCACAACTGAGGAAGAACGCGGAAAAGGCATGGGTCTGCTTGGAGCCTCTATGTCACTTGGTTTTATGATTGGACCTGCCATCGGTGGTTTTTTGGCAGAAGTCAGTTTGCAGTTCCCGTTTTTCATTGCAACGGCGGCGGCTCTGATTTCCGCAACCATCTCCATGATGGTACTGCCGAATACCAAACCACCGATAGTAAAACCTGGAATGGAAAGAAAGCGGGAAAACTTGCTTAGACAAATGAAACGATCGACTACCATGCCTTATTTTATCATGCTGATCGTGATGTTCGTTTTCTCGTTCGGATTGGCAAATTTCCAAGCGACAATATCATTATATGTCGATAAGAAATATGGATTTACACCTGGAGAGATTGCCGTAATTATTACAGCAGGCGGTTTTGTGGGTGTTATTGTACAGACATTTGTAATCAATAAATTGTTCAAGCGCTTTGGGGAAATGAAAGTCATCTTAGTTAATTTGATTGTCTCTGCAGTTGCAATGATCGCCGTCCTGTTTGTCGATGGATTCTGGCCAATCTTAATTGTAGCGAGCGTATTCTTTACTGCAGCATCATTGCTGCGACCGGCTATTAATACATTAATCTCCAAAATGGCCGGCACGGAACAAGGGTTCGCTGCAGGAATGAACAATGCCTACATGAGCTTGGGGAATATGATAGGTCCCGCACTCGCTGGTTTCCTTTTCGATATTGACATGAATTTTCCTTATATTGCCGGAACGGTCATCTTGGGCATCAGTTTCTTTATCGCCTATTCGTCACAGAAAAAATCTACTATTCCCATATCCATATAAAAAGGTTGTTCCAGAAGCATTCGCTTCCTGGAACAACCTTTTTAACGTTTCTTTTTCCCTTTCAGCAACTGGGACATATTCGAATCACTTTCAGATGCCACGACTGGTGGGGATTGTTTTATCCAAGATTTAGGTACCCGCGTCAACATTTGCCAGCCAAATCTCCTCAAAGTAATATCTGCAAAAAACAGGACCATCGCAAAAAGGACAAGCCATTTTTGAATTCCCTTGCTTTCTGAGCTTTCATATTCAATATCACGCATCGCCTGTTCAGGTGATTCAAGAACTTGACCGCCGGTTCGGTTGGCAATTTCCTGCATCAATCCTTTATTAGGTGGCTGGATTTTGTATTCCTCACTGTAAGGGATGGAGATCCCAGCTTGATACATACTGTTTTGTTCATTAGAAATGCGGAGAAAAATTAAACCAGGATCAGCATCAAATGAAACCCTGCTTTTACCCGGGGCGATCGGTTCGGATATGCTTTCAATTTCCTCTCCAGCCTCATTCACAGCTACAATATCCAAAAATGCTGATTGACCCGATGGATCGGAAACAACGTAAGAACCATCCTCTGATTTACGAATATCGAATGGGACTTCGCTATAAGACGGCAGCAATCTTGATACTGACGTGTTCCAAAAATTCCCCCACTGATAGAATCTGGCGAAATCCCCGCTCCAAGCACCTGTTGAATCCGACGTGTAAGCGATAGTACGCCCGAGCCCGTACATCCATTCTGCAATCACCGGGTCTTCTTTAGGACTTTCAGCGATGACCGTGGCGGTTTGTTTTGCTGTAGTAGCGATATATGCATTGAACTGGGGAACACCTTCTGCAAATAAACTTGTCCATGCAGCGTCTCCACTTATCGTCGGATAGAAAGGGTTGTCTTCGATATAAGTTCTCGAAATCATCACTGTTTCACGTGATAAGATGGCCGGGATCGTACTTTCGTCAACCACATCATAAAAACGCCCGGTTGCCAGTTGTGCAAGTTCCTCAAGCAAAGCACGATCTGAGTCTTGTCCAATGGCCACAGTGGATAGTGTGATATTGTTTTCCAACCCCTCCGCAATAAGCGTTTCATAATCATTTTGAGTAGCAGACTGGCCGTCAGTCAGCAAAATAATATGTTTACGCTGAAGCTTCAGGTCTGCCAGTCTATCGTAAGCCAGTTCAAGACCAGGATAAATTTCCGTACCCCCACCAACGGACAAGGACAAAATTTTCTCCAAAGCGGCTTCTTTATCAGTTAATGTTTCTGCCTCGATGATTTCCCAAGGTCGATCATCAAAAGCGATGAAACCAAGCGTATCATCTTCTCTCAATAAATCTATCGAGCGGGCAGCCGCTTCCTTCGCAAGTTCGAATTTATTCCCGGACATACTGCCTGAACGATCCATAACGATAATAAGCCCAAGCGACGGCAATTGTTGTTTCCCTTTAACCTCCATCTCCACTGGCAATAGTTTTTCAATTGGCGTTTTGAAGTATCCGCCAAGTCCAAAACTATTATCTCCACCAACCATCATAAAGCCAACACCGAAATTTTTAACGGCTTGTTCGATGACTGCCATCTTCGCTTCCCCTACTTGGTAACCCGGTACATTATCAAAAATGATCGCATCGTAGGCTAAGTAATTGGAAAGGTCAAATGGTAAATCGGGTGCAATGATGGCATCGGTTTTGATGACATTTTGATCGATATAAGATGGTACTGCAGATGCTTCTTTATCGTTGCTTACGACTAGCAGCCTTGGAGCACTTTCCACCATCGTCACACTCGTTAACTGATTGTTTTCCAGAAGTGCATCATCAGATACATTCAACTGGACGTCGTACTTCAAAAGCCCTTCTCCGTTGGAAGCATGACGTAAAGTGAACGTATTGCTTCCCGGTTCGATCTGAACAGGTTGTTTTGATAGAAATTCATCATTTTGCGATAGGATGAGTTCCCCTGTTACAGCTTTGGTTGATTCCACTTGCACAATTAGCTGTTGCTGTTCCCCTTCAAACGCTACTGGAGGTGTTTCGAAACCAGTAATCGCCACATCATCGGATTGAGGACGATTCAACACATACGTGTCTATTTCCACGTGGCTCCCAGCCATCCTGGAAAGCTGTTCTGAAACAGAACCATTATTTTCCAGTCCATCTGACAACAGTACAATACGCGTTGCTTTATGTTGATTCGCGAGGTTGCTGGCAAGTTGAATGCTTTCAGCAATATTGGTCTGGCTTGCATCCCCCATCCCGGTAAATTCCGGAACATCTTCCGTAGTCAATGACAATGGGACTTGAGTTTGGAAATTTCGGTCAAACGAATATAATCCGATCGCTTGATGATCTCTCTTGTTTGTAACTGCTTGAGTTAAAAATTCCATGGTCTGTTGTTCAGTTCCCTCAGCAGAGGCGGATCGGTCCACAACAAATAGAATCTGTTCTTCTTTAATTGGCAATAATAGTGTAGGTCCAGCCAATGCAAATATTAATAAAGTCACGGCTGTTACTCGAACCATGAAAATAATCGTCTGTTCCCGATTAAACTGTTTTTTGCTCTTCCACCAGGCAAATGCAAAATATATTGCTGGCATTACCAAAAGCAGGAGCCAAATAGGTGATTCAATTCGTAAACCCACGACGTCTTTGCACCTCCCATTCAGCCAGTAACAATAAAACGATGAGAAGCAAGAACCATGGAACCAGTGTAGTTTCCACCGTTTCCTGTACACTTTCCTGAGAGGAAGTCCCAATTGCAAATGTCGTTCCTTCTTCGATTTTTTTCTCTTGCTGTTCCAAAGTGACCGAAAAATGTTTTTCCAGCTTACCGGATTTCAGAACATACAATCCCGGTCGACTTGGCGCCGAAAACTGACCGCCGTTTTGCAATGACGAAACATATTCGCCTGAATCCGAAAAGATTTCCCATTCCCCTTCAGTTTCCTCTGCCACCAGGGAAAGCGATTTCCGTTCATTGGGGGCAAAGGTTCCAATATAATCACTAGCCGCCGACATTTGTTCTCGTGCACTCCACAAAAACAAGGGGAACGAGGGATGAAGCGGCCAATCGGTCATCTGAATATCTGCCAGGACAATCAAATCCCCTCTTTGCGAACGTTGGATGAAAGGTTCATCATCGACCCAGGCAATAGTTTCATATTCTGCAAAAGACGGATAGAGACTACTGACGAAAATATCCTTCATCTCAGCATAAGCAAACACATCATCCCTCTCGGTCGTAATTACCCCATTTACTTCTTTTGCATTTTCATCATTGCGTCCAATCAACAGAACCGGTGATTTAGACAAAGAGAGCTGGGATGTTTGATTGGTCACGACAACGGCATCCTCCGTCAAGTATCCCACTTGTTCGGCGGGTACTGAGCTGACAGGTATATCCATTGCCTGGAATGCAGCTGTTACTAACTGATGCAAACTTCCGTCAACAAACGTTTGAGCTGTCTGTTGCTGCAGGAGAACCGCCGATTCATTATCGACTGTATAATCATCTTCTATTTGTAAAGTTGCCTTCAAACCTCCGGTAGCTGGAAGGTCTTTAAAAGAAAGGTCCAACGTATCATTTGCTGGAATGATTACCGGTTCGTTTACTAGAACTTCTTTGCTCGTCAATGACCGGACTTCCAATTGCCCTTGTTTTTCACTTCCAGTGTCATTCGACAATTGGACAAGGACTGCTGCGCCTTTTTTAGATTGTGTGGCGCCGAACCGCTGAATTGATACGTTATCAATCTGTTCGGGTGTCCCCTTAACAAACCAGGTAATCGAGTCATTTTCCAACGGAAGTTCACTCCGTTCTACGTGATCAGTAAATATATAGACGGCTGTTTCTTTATCTTTAAAAAGAGATTCAGTGAAATCCAGCATTTTTGTCAGATGTTCTTGCTCATATCCGACTTCCAAATTGTCGATTGCCGACTGAATGCGTGTCACATTCGTTTCATCCCGCAATAATATTGTAGGTTCCTCGCCCGTCGTCAAAAGTGTCAAGGGTTTCCCTGCCAACTGCTCGGATAATCCCATCATCTCTTTTTTGTGTCGTTCGAAAATCGTCTGTCCATCAGAGACTGCCAGCATTGTAGCAGAAGTGTCCACTACCCAGATAATATGCTCACCGGCAATCGCCTTTGACCTGAAATATGGCTGAAGAAGAGTTAACACTAGCAATAACAATGCAATCATTTGCAAATAAAGAAGGGCATTTCGCTGCAAGTATTGTAAATACGGGGATACTTTTGTTTCTTTCATTACCGTTTCCCAAAACATTGTGGATGAAATCGTTTTCTCGGTATACTTTTTCCTGAAAAAATAATAGAGCAGGACAGTGATCGGGATTATCGCCGTCCATAAAAATGCTAGTTGTCCGAAGCCCATTGACGGCTCACCTCAATTTATCCAGTTTGACCTGATCATTTGATGGAACAGGATTTGACTGATGTCATCTTTTGTTTCCACTTTCATCGTGTGGATGCCGTATCGTCGGCAGAGAGCATCGAGTTCCATGAAATGCTTCTGTCTTTTTTGTTCGTATTCTTCCACTACCCTGCTCGATACCGAAACATTCACCCGGCTCTGAGTTTCCCGATCAATCAATTGCAGGTCCCCTGCAAACTGAGGTGCCACTTCTTCAGTCGATTGCACAAGAATCAATCGGATATCTTGGGAAAACCTTGGCAATAGGCGCAAGGCTTTTTCCCATTCCTCCATCGGTTCCAATCCATCCGTTATGATGAATAACACGGTGCAATCCTTTGCACTGTATCTTGCCGCTTGACTGGCAAAAGAAGAATGATTGATCGGTTCATTGAGATTGGTTATGTAGGAAGTAAAGGCTTTTCGATACATGGCGCCTTTCCGTCTGAATGGCACCATTTTTTCATCGGAAGGTGTGGCAAACGACAATCGATCATCTTTTCCCAAGACGAGCTGACCGAGGGAAATGGTCAATTGTCTTGCCAAAAGCCATTTCTTCTCCTCAAGCATCGATTTGGTGCTATCAAGCAGGATATGCACGCGCATTTCCTGCTCGTCCAGAAATCGTTTAATGAAGTATTTATCGGTTCGGGCAAAAACATTCCAGTCAATCTGCCGAACATCGTCGCCTGGGTGATATTCCCGGAAATCAGAAAAATCGAGGGATGAACCGAAACGCATCGAACGGTGTGACCCTTTATGATGTCCCCTCAATCTCGATTTTGTCGCAATTTGTAAACGCCCGATTTTTGCAGACCAATCCTCTGGCAAAATGAAAGGCTTACTCATGATGGCTGACCTTGTTTAACGGTATTCAGCAAATTTCCGATAATGATATCCGCTGTTTTTCCTTCAGCTTCCCCTTCATAATTCAGCAACATCCGATGTCGAAGAACGGGGGTTGCCACCGTCTTTATATCCGCAATAGACACATGGTAACGCCCCGCCATAAGTGCCCTCGCTTTAGCCAAACGAATGAGGCTCTGGAGTCCACGTGGTCCACTGCCATATTGAACATATTGTTTTACCTCATCTGTTGCAACATCGTTAGGATGAGTAGCTGAAGTCAAGTCCACTGCATATTCCAACATATCATCAGCAATCAGCACTTCTTTGACCATTTGTTGGGCCACAATCAACTCTTCGGCGTTCATGACTTTTTGAAGAACGATTTGTTGTGCCCCAGTTGTCCGCAAAACAATCTCTTTCAGTTCGTCCTTCGTAGGATATGGAACGAGGATTTTACATAAAAAACGGTCCATTTGTGCTTCCGGAAGAGGGTAAGTCCCTTCCATTTCGATTGGATTTTGAGTCGCAAGAACAAAGAATGGCCGAGCCATTTGCTTTGTATCGCCCAAGACAGTCACCGTTTTTTCACCCATCGCTTCCAACAACGCACTTTGTGTCTTTGGCGTTGCTCTGTTAATTTCATCAGCCAATACCATTTGGCTGAAAATAGGTCCTTTCTTGAACGAAAATTGTTGCTTTCCTTCGTCAGACCGCTCGATCATGCTCGTTCCAGTAATATCGGAAGGCATGAGATCAGGAGTGAATTGTATACGTGAGAAAGATAAATCCAGTACTTCCGAGATGGTACGGATTAGCATCGTTTTTCCAAGTCCCGGCAAGCCTTCAAGCAAAGCATGACCATCCGCTAAAACTGAATACAGCGTAAAATCAACCGCTTCTTGCTGACCTACGATAAATTGACCTATCTCCTGTTTAACCTGGTTTAGTCGTTGACTCATTTCTTCATAGTTTTGTGGTGTGAATGACATGATTAACCTCCATTATTCGCTCGTTTCCAGAGATGAAAAATAATCTTGAACAATTCGTTGTAAGTCCGCAGGTAATTGCAGTCTGTCTGAACTCTTTATATATGAGTCTTTATAGGAACCCACGACTTCAACATAAGGTTTTACGGTTCCTTTCGTCACAGGAGCTTGTATTTCCTGTTCCTCCGCCGACGTACCTTCACCCATGTTTCCCGTGTCGACTGTAGATTGGCTAGATCCGCCTATTCTAGAAGGGACTGAAAGCAAATCCCGGCTTCCGGAACCCTTCCCTCCCTGCAACCCACCTTGACCTTGACCTTGACCCTGTCCTTGACCCTGACCTTGTCCTTGTCCTTGACCTTGACCTTGACCTTGACCCTGTCCTTGACCTTGACCCT
>Ga0209013_10001449_pt1 | contig 21891 bp, 17 predicted proteins | sample Cruoilmetagenom2_FD_187291 | JGI IMG/M metagenome (GOLD analysis project Ga0209013, IMG submission 187291) | Oil polluted marine microbial communities from Coal Oil Point, Santa Barbara, California, USA - Sample 2 (SPAdes) (version 2) | ecosystem: Environmental > Aquatic > Marine > Oil seeps ... | reverse complement strand
AATTCAGATCTCTGAAGTATTTGGCAAGGCTCGGTCTAAAAGGGATTATTTTCAAAGACATTATTGGGATTCTAATTTTAGGATAACTAAAGTTAATATAAGGTTATACTTGTTAAAATTATTTAATTATTTTTTTAAAAGAAAAATCTAAAAGCAAATCTATACCGTATATAGACTTATACAAACAAACACTTTTAAAAAGTAAAAAAGCTTAATTAACATTTACATCATGACTGAAACAAAAAGTAACAACGGATTAAAAGTAATAGCTGGTTTATTAGCTGTAGTCCTATTAGGTACTATAATTTACACTGTTAGTCTTTATCAGGATAAGAAAAAGACCGCAGTAGCTCTTACTCAGGAAAAGGATCTTGTAGTGGAAGATTTGAATAGCTTGAAGTCTGAATATGACAAAGCAATCTTGGAAAGCAATGCTACGAATGAAGAATTGGTATCTGCTAGGGATAGAATTGCAAAGTATATTGACTCTGTTAAGACTATGAAATCTGATATTGCTTCCCTTTCAAGATACAGAAGACAGGTTAGCGTTCTTAAGGAAGAAAGAGAGCAATTACTACGTCAGGTAGATTCTTTGACCAAGTCTAATACTTTTATAGCAATGCAAAGAGACAGTACTTTTGTTGAATTGGAAAAACAAACTGTGTTTAACGATTCATTGGTAGTGCAAAATACTCAGTTGGCCGATGCTGTTGAAAAAGGTTCCGCTTTAAATTTATCTGCTTTTACAGTTGATGCTGTAAGAGAACGTAATAATGGTAAATTAGTATCTACTTCCAGAGCTAAAAGCACGGACAAATTTAAAATCTGTTTTACTGTTGCTGATAACGTAATAGCCGAAGCAGGAGATAGACAATTCCTTGTTGAGGTTTTAGATCCTCAAGGCAATGTATTAGGAGGAGGAATGTCTAAATCTAGTGAAGACGGTGCCTCTGTATCTTATAGCAAGGAAACCGATTTCTACTACGAAAATAATGATTTGGATGTATGTGATTTTATAAACAAACCATCTGGTGATTTCCAAAAAGGAAATTACATGGTAAATGTTTATGATGACAAACTTAAATTACTAGGAACATCTAAGTTCATATTGAAGTAATAAACACTATCCATTAATAAAAAAGGGTCAATCTTTAGGTTGGCCCTTTTTTATTGAAATAATTCTGTATTCAATACAAATAGCTGGTGTTGAAGGCAAATCCTCAGGAGTTACTGCACATGTCTTCCTATGATAATTATAATTTTAATCACCCAAGTTTGGAACGAGAATTCTATTTTAGACCACCTACCATCTCCTCAGGTTTAACCCACTCATCATATTCTTCTTTGGTGACATATCCCAGATTAACAGCTTCTTCCTTTAAGGTTGTCCCATTTTTATGTGCTGTATTAGCTATTTCTGCAGCTTTGTAATATCCAATTTTTGTATTTAATGCTGTTACCAGCATTAATGAATTGTTCAATAATTCTTTTATGACCTCGTGATTAGGTTCTATGCCTACCGCACAATTTATATCAAAACTAATTGCAGCATCTCCTAAAAGCTGAGCAGATTGCAAAACATTAGCGGCCATTAAGGGTTTAAAAACATTTAACTCATAATGTCCCTGCGTACCTCCTATAGTGACTGCAACATCATTGCCCATAACTTGTGCGCAAACCATGGTAAGCGCTTCACATTGGGTTGGGTTAACCTTACCTGGCATTATAGAACTTCCCGGTTCATTGGCAGGAATTATGATCTCACCAATTCCGGATCTTGGACCTGATGCCATCATTCTTATATCATTAGCAATTTTATTCAGGGAAACAGCTAATTGTTTTAATGCGCCATGGCTTTCAACCAGCGCATCATGTGATGCAAGGGCTTCAAATTTATTAGGAGCTGTTTTAAACTTAAGTCCGGTAAATTCAGAAATATATTTGGCTACTAAAACGTCGTAGCCTTTAGGCGTGTTTAATCCGGTACCCACTGCAGTGCCGCCTAATGCCAATTCACTTAAATGGTCTAAAGTATTTTCTAGTGCCCTTATCCCGTGATCTATTTGAGAAACATAACCCGAAAATTCCTGTCCAAGTGTTAAAGGAGTCGCATCCATTAAGTGCGTGCGACCAATTTTAACCACATTGCTAAATAGCTCTGCTTTTTCATTGAGGGTATTGCGTAATTGTCTTAATCCGGGAATAGTAACCTCAACAATCTTTTTATAAATTGCAATATGCATTCCCGTCGGAAATGTATCATTTGATGACTGCGATTTGTTAACATCATCATTTGGTTGAATTGTTTTCTCTCCTTCACCAATCACTTTACCAGCCAATTCATGTGCTCTATTGGCAATAACTTCATTTACATTCATATTGCTTTGTGTACCGGAACCGGTTTGCCATATAACAAGAGGAAATTGGTTATTGTGATCTCCTGCGAGTATTTCATCACAAACTTGGGCAATAAGATCTCTTTTTTCTATTGATAAAACCCCTAATTCACAATTTGTATATGCCGCGGCCTTCTTCAAATAGGCAAATCCCAGAATCACATCTAATGGCATAGAAGCCGGAGGACCAATTTTAAAATTATTACGTGATCGTTCAGTTTGCGCACCCCAGTATTTATCGGATGGGACCTTTACCTCACCCATGGTGTCTTTTTCAATTCGGAAGCTCATAATAGTGTAGTTTTTATATCAACAAAGATAATATACGAATGCATATTTTGATTGATGTATTTTGAAATTTAAGGTAACTCAAATTTTTTTTTACCTTTGACTTGTTGAAATTACCATTTTCAAAGTATCTTTGTGTTCCAAAGAATAATAGTATGTTCGAATTTGATCAATATTTGGGGCTTTTAGCCTTTTTCACCGTTATTACCATAGGTTTTTGGTTAATGATGTTATTATTATTATTTATCGTTCCATATTGGCTGGGTGGCAATCTTATAGAAATATGGAAAGAAAAACGTGAAGCGAAAAGAGCCCAACGTAGCGAATAAAAAAAGAAGCCGTCTGGCTTCTTTATATTTTAGTTGTATTTGATTTTAAGATCCTTCAAATTCAAAATCATCTCCATTACCATTTCCTCTTCTGTTCCCATTTCTTTGGTTCTTTTTTTGATTGAAGCGATATAAAAAGGACAATGTAATTTGTCTTTCCCGCCATTGAAATTCACTATAGGTAAATACATTATCCGTACGGGTTTCACTTCTTCTTTTTCTGCTGTTTAAAAGATCACTTACATTGAGCGAAAGTGTAGCCTTGTCTTTAATTATGTCTTTACTAAAAGCCAAATTAGTACTCAAAATACCTTTTCTCTTGCTTTGTGCATTTTCCGTTGGTCCCCTATAAAATAGATTCGCCTGAAAATCTATTTTACCTGGAAGCGGAATTTTTGCACTAAACCTGCTGAACCAAGCCAGGTTATCTGCATCAAAAATTTGAGTTATTTCCTCTTGCTGAGAATTGGTATAAGTATAGTCTCCCCGTAATTGCTGATTAAAAACATTAAAATTTAATGTAAAGCGCCAATTTCTTTTAGGAACGTAGATGGTTGTAAATTCCATTCCATAACGAGTGTCTGTTGCAAGATTTATAGGAGTTCTAACTTGTACAGGAACAAAAACGGGGTTGTCAGGGTCATCCGGGTTTTCAATTTCAACAAAATCTCCTGTCTCCAGTGTTATAAATTGAAATACACCTGTAGAATAATTGTAATACGCTGAAGCAGTTAAGGTTACCTTATCCCATCGTTTTAGGTACTCAATATCAAAAACATTGGAATAAGTTGGATTTAAATCCGGATTACCCAGAAACAAATTTGTATTGCTCGATCTCGAGGGAAAAGGATTGATAAAACGCGACCGGGGCCTTCTCAATCTTCTGCTATAACTAATATTTATCTTATCCAATTCAGAAAAATCATAACCAATAAAAATAGAAGGAAACCAATCTACATAGTTTTTATTATTTATTTCATTTGTAGTGACCAATTCAATTCCGATATCAGAGGCCTCCATTCGCAAGCCTCCCAGAATATTAAACTTCTTAAACTTTCTACCTAACTGAACGTATGCGGCATTTATATTTTCTGTATATATAAGCCGGTTGCTAAAATTGGGATCACTGATTAAATTTCCTTCCTCTAATATTCCGAATTTAAAATCTGTATCAAATGTATTAAAAGTACCCCTGTAACCCAATTCAAATTGTGATTGCTTGTCCTTGCTAAATGGAAGCACATATTCCATTTGAATAAGCTGGTTTATTTGTGCTTCATCATTAATAGTTTGTTCTGTGGGAAGTTCATCATTTTCGCCAATTACAATTTCGTTAATAATCGAGTTTTCAATTTCAGAGCCAGTTGAATATTGATAATCAATTACCATTTCATGGCCTTTATCATCGAATTTTTTCAAAAAATTAAACGAATACTGTATGTCGTTTTCATCTTCACCTTCGGCCGTAAATCTATTTCTTTGTACAGTGGGATTCCCGTTGGCGTCAAAATTAAAAAAATCAATATCCACTGTGTTGTCGCCGTTTGAGGACCTGTAGACAAATGAATTTGTAATACTCATGGTCGGGTTTATGAATAATTCAAAACCAAAATTGTTATTGAATCCGTTCCTTTCTCTTTGGTATTCCCGTATTTCATCTTGAAAACTAGCTGTAGTTCCATCCGGATTGAAGTTTTCCTGTTCATACAATGCATTACCCGGAGCATTTCTGTAACGATAAGTTGTATTAATAAAGAAATTGAATTTCTTACGTCTTAGATTTAAGCTAAGGGCACCTCCATAATTATCAGGGTAACCGGCAAATAGATTGACAGATCCGTTTAAGCCAGAATTTTTTCCCTGTTTGAGTATTATATTAATGATACCGCCAGTACCCTCGGCATCATAGCGCGCTGAAGGGTTTGTTATCACTTCTACTTTTTCAATGGTTTCTGCCGGTAATTGTTGTAATGTTTCTGGATTAATTCCAGATAGGGCAGAAGGCTTCCCATTTATCAGGATCCTTACACTTTCATTTCCTCTTAAGCTAATATTTCCCTCGACATCTACAGTTACGGAAGGGATATTGTCCAAAACATCTGTCACGGATCCACCTCTTACCGTAAGATCCTGGCCTACATTGTATATTTTCTTATCGAGACGAAGTTCTATTGTAGTCCTTTCCCCAATTACTTCTACTTCTTCCAATTGCTCCACATCTATTTGTAGCTCTATGGTTCCCAGATCAGTTGATACGCGAAAGTTTTGAGTTTTTAGGTCATATGTTTTATAGGAAATATGTTCTATTCGCACATTGTATTGTCCAGGGAAAGTTTCCACATTAAACTGACCATTAGCATCAGTTAATCCACCTGTAACACGTTCGGGATTTCGTATTGACTGAAGAACCAGGGTAGCGTATTCCAGGGGCTCACCTGCATCCGAATCGATAACAGTTCCTGTAATATTAATTGGATCTGGTCTTTGAGAATGTAAAGATAAATGGATAAATAAACAGATTAGGGCAATTGGTATTACCATATGGTAATTACGCATGTTTTGCCCGTTTTTTCTTTTCATATTTTTAATTATTCTCAAAAATTGATATATCTCCATTATAAATCAACCTATAGAATTTAATTTTCTTAGTTCAAAGTTGTGATTAATATGGCAAAACAAGAAACAATCTTCTTTGAACGACATAAGGATTGCAGTGAACAGCAAGCTTAGGTTTTAAATCAGCGTAAATGTTCTTCGATGGAATGATTAGGTAATTGGCGTATGGTATTTTGAGAATACTTCTAACGGTGTAGTTTAATATTAAGCATCAAAAGGAATAAGATGCCTACAAATATTAGTTGGTTAGAGCTTTTCTTTTAAATTAAATTGTAAGTATTGTAGCTCTTTTTTTTTCATTTGACAACGCCGATCGGGAATTAACATAACTCAGATATTTTCATTTTAGTCTAGACTTGTACAAGGGCCTTTATAGTTTACTTGTTGATGCCTAAATTCCTTAACCCTCAGAATTCTTTTTATCTTTGTTTTTCTTTTTCTTTTTCTTTTGTTTTTTTATCTTATTATACCCTTGCTTTTGTAGTTCGACCAGTTGGTTGAATTTATCTTCCGGAAGACCTGCCTTTAACTCCTCTTTTTGATTTTCCCGTATTTTTTCAGATGCTTCTCTAGTTTTATCTGCAGGCAATTTTAAAATTTGAAGTTCAATGCTCTGTTGCACATACTTGGTAAGGATAGAAGAAACCACAGCTTGCTCAAAGTCATTTAGTTCTAAGGCCTCTATGATTTTTGGCATTTCTCTACCTACTATTTCTTCGGCAGTAAGATTTTCAGGTTTACTTTGAGGTTCCTCCATGCGGGGGATTGGACTATTTCGTCTGGAATTCCTATTATAGCCATTATTATAACCATATTGAGCAGTTGCTTCTGGAATTACAAATAGTACGAATAAAAACACTAAGCCGATATATTTAATGTTGAACTTCATTCTTTTTCAATATTTAGTAAAATTAAGCCAAGGATTATTCTTAAGCGGTTAAATGAAAGTTAAAACCGCTATGACCTTAAACAAAATTACAATATAAATCAAAACTTACCATAATGTAGAAATGGGGCTTGAAAATTTCCCCTACTGCCCTAACAATTCTATTATACTTTCGGAGGGTCTGCCAATAACAGCTTTATCTCCTTTTATTACTATTGGACGTTCAATTAATTTGGGGTATTTTATCATGGCATCAATAATCTCTTCATCAGATAGAATTTTTCCTTTAAACTTTTCTTTCCATATTGTTTCATTTTTACGTACCAATTGAAGAGGACTTAAAGACAAATAGTCTAAGACTTTGCTCAACTCCTGCTTTGAGGGAACTTCCTCAAGATAGTTGATGATTTCAAAATCTTTTCCGGAAGATTCAACTATTGCCAGACCCTCCCGGGATTTGCGGCATCTGGAATTGTGATATATTTTTATCATTGTTGGCGAATTATTGTTTTCTAATGTTTCATAATCATAAAAGATTCAACTAAACTTCCTTTTGCCCCATGGTCATTAGATAAGCCTTTAGAAATTCATCAATTTGCCCATCCATTACAGCGTCCACATTACCCGTTTCTCTTCCTGTGCGAACGTCTTTGACCAATTTGTAAGGGTGCATTACATAATTCCTGATCTGCGAGCCCCATTCTATCTTCATTTTTGAAGATTCTATTTCGCTTCGGGCTTCCTGTTTCTTGCGCAATTCAATCTCATAAAGCTGAGATTTTAACATCTTAAGTGCTGTAGCTCTATTATCGTGTTGCGACCTGGAATCAGAACATGAAATTTGAATGCCAGTAGGCTTATGCACTAACTGTACTTTTGTTTCCACTTTGTTCACATTCTGTCCACCTGCTCCGCTAGACCTGGAAGTAGTAATTTCAATATCCGATGGATTTATTTCTATTTCAATGCTGTCATCAACCAAGGGGTAAACATATACAGATGCAAAAGAGGTATGCCTCTTGGCATTACTATCAAATGGAGAGATGCGCACAAGCCTGTGAACGCCATTTTCTCCTTTCAACCAACCAAATGCAAATTCACCATCAATTTCTAAAGTAACAGTCTTAATACCTGCCACATCACCTTCCTGATAATTGAGTTCCTTTATCTTGAAACCATTTTTTTCACTCCACATCATGTACATTCTCATAAGCATGGCGGCCCAGTCACAACTTTCCGTTCCTCCTGCACCTGCAGTAATTTGAAGAACTGCAGTCATTTCATCTCCTTCTTCAGAAAGCATGTTTCTGAATTCTAGATTTTCTATGGCCTCTAGTGAAGTATTGTATTGATGTGTTACCTCCTCATCAGATACTTCCCCTTCCTTTGCAAATTCCAAAAGAATTTCCAGGTCATTTACGAAATCCTCTGCGGCTTTGAAATCGGTAACCCATTTTTTTTTGGATTGTACAAGTTTCATTTGTTTCTGTGCAGATTGGGGATCGTCCCAAAAGTCAGGAGCCAGAGTTTTTTCTTCTTCGTTTTCTATTTCTATTAGTTTGGCATCAATGTCAAAGATACCTCCTCAACGCGCCAAGGCGTTCTATAAGATCTTTATGTTGATCTGATGTTGTCATTAAATTGAATTTTCATCAAAAATAAAGCTAAAGTATGGTTGTGCAATCAATTTTGTATAAATTTAAAAATTCAACCAACACCATGATGAAAAATTTTTTTTATACTTTTTTTCTATCTCTTTTTTATTGTTCTTTAATAAATGCACAATTTACCGAAAAGAGTAAAGCCTTTCAAAAGCATGAAGGGTTTTATGATTTCTATTATGATGGAAGCAGTGATAAGATTTACCTGGAGATTGATGAACTTGAAAAGCCTTTTCTTTATGTGTATTCCTTAAGTAGTGGAATTGGAAGTAACGATATAGGTTTAGACAGGGGGCAACTTGGAAATGAGCAAGTTGTATATTTTAAGAAGGCGGGAAATAAACTACTCCTTGTTCAACCAAACTTAAAATACAGGGCAATTACCGACAATGACCTGGAAAAAAAATCTGTGGATCAGGCTTTCGCCAAATCGGTGCTTTTCGGTTTTAAAATAGTGGAAGAGTCTACAGGTAAATATATTATTGATATCAGCGATTTTTTAATTCAGGATGCTCATGGGGTGGCAAAAAGGCTTAAGCAAAAAGAGCAGGGATCTTACACTCTTGATAAGAGTAAAAGCGCCATGGCACTCGAGAGAACAAGGGCATTTCCAAAAAATGTTGAGTTTGATGTCACACTTACCTTTAAAGGAGATTCCAAGGGTAATTTTATCAGATCAGTTTCTCCCAACCCAAATTTGGTAACCGTAGCGCAACACCATTCATTTATTGAGCTGCCTGATGCAAACTATAAAGAAAGGGTTTTTGATCCCAGAAGTGGTTCGTACCCGTTTTCATATTATGATTATGCCACACCTGTGCAGGAACCTATTCTCAAGCGATTTATTACCAGACACCGTTTGTCTAAAAAGAATCCAGAGGCTGAAGAGAGTGAGGCCGTAGAACCTATTATATATTATTTGGACAACGGTACCCCCGAACCTGTAAGAACGGCCTTATTAGAAGGCGGCATATGGTGGAACCAGGCTTTTGAAGCAATAGGCTATAAAGATGCGTTTCAGTTAAAAATATTGCCAGATGATGCTGATCCTTTAGATGTAAGATATAATGTTATTCAATGGGTGCACCGTTCTACAAGAGGTTGGAGTTATGGCAGTAGTATTACAGACCCCAGGACGGGTGAGATAATTAAAGGACACGTAAGTTTGGGTAGTTTAAGGATCAGGCAGGATTTTTTAATAGCGCAGGCCTTGACAAATAAACCTTTTGAAGAAAGGGATGATAATTATAATGTGATGCTTGAATTGGCTTTGGCACGAATAAGGCAATTGTCTGCTCACGAAATTGGTCATACACTTGGGTTTACACATAATTTTGCCGCAAGTACGAATCAAAGAGCTTCGGTAATGGATTATCCGCATCCTCAGTTTAAAATTGTAAATGGGGAAATAGATTTTTCAGAGGCTTATGACACCGGAATTGGGGAATGGGACAAAACTACTGTTGCCTACTCCTATTCAGAATTTGCAAAGGGAACTGACGAAAAGCAAGCCCTGAATAAGATACTGGCAGAGGCCGCCGTCAAAGGACTTCGCTTTATATCCGATCAGGATGCCCGGCCTTTTGGTGGAGCACATACCTTGGCGCATTTATGGGATAACGGAAAGAGTGCCAGTGCAGAACTGCAAAACGTTTTGAATGTCAGGGAAATTGCTATTGGAAACTTTTCTATAGACAACATTCGTAAAAATGAACCAAATTCAGTTTTGGAAGATGTTTTTGCTCCCCTTTATTTTTTTCACAGATATCAGACAGAAGCTGTGGCTAAATTGATTGGTGGGCTCGACTATAACTATGCTGTTAAAGGCGATGGTCAGAAAACAGTTGAAATCCTTGATAAAAGTTCGCAGATTAAGGCACTTAAGGTGCTGTTGGAAACATTGGATGCGAATGTGATAGCCATCCCAAAGGAAAAATTATCATTATTTCCACCAAGAGCCATCGGTTACCCTAGAAACCGTGAGTCTATTGTTGGTAGGACAGGAGTTACTTTTGATGCGCTCTCTGCCCCTGAAACAGCCTCAGATATGACCTTAGCCTTATTGTTACATCCTGAAAGAGCGTCGAGACTAATACAGCAAAAAAGTATAGATACCCAACAAATTGGGCTGGAATATGTTCTGAACCAATTAGTTCAAAATACGATTGAAAAAAACCTGAAAGATCCATATTTCAATGAGGTCCAGAAATCAATTAATTACCGCGTACTTTTTCATATTATGAATCTGGCAGCCCATAAAAGTGTACATCCCCAGGTAAACGCCATAGCAAATCACAAGCTTAAATCAATTAAAACATCTTTACAATCTAGCAAGAATAACGTAGATGCCATGGAAATGATAAGAAGGGTTAATTACTTTTATAGCGAACCCGATAAATTCAAGGTTATAGAAGTTTCTAAAATACCAGACGGATCTCCAATTGGTATGGATTGTATGAATTAGATGATACATTAAAAGGTCTATGAAAATAAATTTAATTAGTGATACGGTTACCAAACCTTCACCCGGCATGTTAGATGCCATGATGTCTGCAGATGTAGGTGATGATGTTTTTAAGGCTGATCCAACAGTTAACAGGCTGGAAGAAAAGGTAGCTAATTTGTTTAGCAGGGAAGCTGCATTGTTTTTCCCCAGTGGCACAATGACAAATCAAACTGCAATAAAACTTCACACCAAACCAGGGGATCAATTGATTTGTGATAAGTATGCCCATGTCTATAATTATGAGGGTGGGGGAGTAAGTTTTAATAGTGGTGTTTCCTGTAAATTAATTGATGGTCATCGAGGTATGATGACCTCTCAACAGGTTGAAGAGGCGATAAACCCGCCTGATTTTTACCATAGCCCTTTGACTTCTTTAGTTTGCGCAGAAAACACTACCAATAAAGGTGGAGGAGCGTGTTGGAATTTTTCTGAACTGGTTCGTATTAAAGAAGTTTGTCAAAAGCATGGTCTGGCGTATCATATGGATGGGGCCAGGATATGGAATGCTTTGATTGAAAAAGGGGAAACTGCAAAGCAGTATGGGGAATTATTTGACACCATTAGTGTTTGCCTTAGTAAGGGACTGGGATGCCCGGTGGGTTCCGTTTTAGTAGGTGATAAAGATTTGATAGATAGAGCCTTGCGCATTAGAAAAATATTGGGTGGGGGTATGCGACAGGCTGGTTTTATGGCTGCGGCTGGCATTTATGCGCTGGATAACCAAATTGACCGTCTTGCAGACGATCATAAAAAAGCAAAAGAAATTGGTACACTACTTAAAAGCTTACCATTTACTAAGAAAGTGGAGCCTTTAGAGACCAATATTATAATCTTTGAAATAGATGAAGAGTATTTAAGCGTAGAAGATTTTATTCTAAAACTTCACAAAAAAGACATTTCTATAATTGGTATGGGAAATGGTAAATTACGCATGGTAACTCATATGGACTACACTGATCATATGCACGAAACTTTACTAAAAACTTTAAAAACGCTATAAGTTTTCAGGCTTGTTTAGGGCAGCTATTCTTTTTTTAAGGTTTTTTATGCCGTTCTCCATTCCTGCCTCTGACCCATAAAGCTGGCTATTGCCTATGAGCTGCCCCTTTTTATCCTTTAGGTTAAAAAGGAAATTTCCAGCATGGTCGGTCTTACGCTCAAAAATATATTGTTGTTTATCGAGCAGATTCAAACCACTAACAACATTCTTAATCTCTTCTTTACTTGAAAACCCAACACTATAAAACAGCGCATTACCACTGGGGGTGTTTAGAGAGAAATTATAGGTGTTGTTTTCCTCCTTATTAATCTTTATCATAAAGTGAGTTTTTTCTTAAATGTATTAAAAATCAACCAACTTTCATACTTAATTAACTATTCGGAGAAGCTTATTTACGTTGACAATTTTTGATAATGTCAATATATATTTATTTGAAAAAGGAATCCATACCTGGAATATCAGGCATTCCTTCTTTAGCTACTGCGGCTAATTCTGCTTCATTTATTTCAGTCGCTTTTTCTATAGCCTTGTTTAGGGTAAGGACCAGATAATCCTCCAATTGTTCCTTGTCCTTTAGGAGATGATCATTTATAGCAATGGCCTTTAAAGTTCTATTAGCCGTGATGGTTACGGAAAGAAGGTTGTCGGACGATTTTTCTTCAAGTATAACTGAATTTAATTTTTCTTTAGTGGCTTTTACCTTTTCCTGGGTTTCTTTTAGTTTTCCCATCATTCCCATTAAGTCTCCAAACATATTGTTCTATTTAGTGTTGCTAAAATCAAAATTACTAAATTGTGCCCTTTAAAATTAGTTTTAGTGATATACTTTCTTAAAAGGAGAATCGTTTTATTAATTATTCTTATCATGGCCGTTTCATGCCAGAATCAAAATCAAAATATGGAAGTAATGAACGCCCCCACGGCTAAAAGAATACCTGTCAAATTAGAAAAGCATGACGATATACGCGTAGATGACTATTTGTGGCTAAACCAAAGGGACAACAAGGAGGTACTGGCTTATTTGGAAGAAGAAAATAATTATTACAACGCCCTTACCAATCATACCAAATCTTTCCAGGAGGAATTGTTTGAGGAAATGAAAGGACGAATAAAGGAAGATGATTCTTCCTTGCCGTACAAACTAAATGGTTATTGGTACATAACAAGGTATGAAATTGCGAAGGAATACCCAATCTATTCCCGAAAAATAGGCAACCTTGAATCGGTTGAAGAAATAATTTTCAATTGTAATGAACTTGCAGAGGGGCATGAATATTATGACCTTAGAGGTGTTACTGTTAGTCCGAATAACAAACTCGCAGCATTTGGTACGGATACAATAAGCAGAAGACAATACCACATTCAGATAAAAAACCTTGAAACGGGTGAAATTTATCCTGATAAGATAGATAATACTACCGGAAGTGCAGTCTGGGCGAATGACAATAAAACATTATTTTACACAAAGAAAGATCCGGTTACTTTGAGATCTGACAAGATATACAAGCATGTTCTGGGCCATCCAAGTGAGGAAGATGAATTAATATTTCATGAGCAGGATGGTACTTTCAATACGTTTGTCTACAAATCAAAATCCAAGAAATATATAATCATTGGTTCATATAGTACGTTAACAACTGAATTTCAAATACTTAATGCTGACAACCCCAATGGGGATTTTAAATTATTCTCGGAAAGAGAAAGAGGCTTGGAGTATTCTATTTATCATTTTGAAAACAATTTTTATATTCTCACAAATAAAGATGAAGCTACCAATTTCAAATTAATGAAGGCTGATGAGAAAAATACATCTTCTGAAAATTGGGAAGAATTTATTTCACACAGGCCCGATATTCTCCTTCAGGATATTGAAATATTCAAGGATTACTATGTCCTCACAGAACGCGATAATGGCCTTAATAAACTAAAGATTACAAAATGGGATGATTCTGACAGCTATTATATTCCATTTGATAATGAAACTTATGTTGCATATCCTTATACAAACCCTGATTTTGATACGGATATTTTTCGTTATGTATTTAATTCAATGACTTCGCCATATGCCATAATTGATTTCAATATGAGTACTAAGGTGAAGGAAATTAAAAAAGAACAAGAAGTATTAGGAGGTAAATTTAAAAAAGAGAATTATCGTTCGGAACGAATATGGGCAACAGCACGCGATGGTGCAAAAGTACCTATCTCTTTGATTTATCACAAAGACACCAAATTAGACGGAAATAGTCCGCTTTTACAATATGCCTATGGTTCATATGGCAGTACCTCAGATCCTTATTTCTCAACTGTTAGGTTAAGCCTTTTAGACAGAGGTTTTGTTTATGCTATTGCACATGTGCGGGGTGGAGAATATCTTGGCAGGCCTTGGTATGAAGAAGGAAAACTCCTGAACAAGAAAAACACCTTTACAGATTTTATTGATTGTTCCAAATTTTTGATTGAAAAAAAATATACCAGTAAAGAGCATTTATATGCTTATGGCGGTTCTGCCGGTGGTTTGCTTATGGGTGCAATCGTTAATATGGCTCCTGGTCTTTATAACGGGGTGATAGCGGCGGTTCCTTTTGTAGATGTTATTACAACGATGTTGGATGATTCAATCCCATTAACTACCGGAGAATTTGATGAATGGGGTGATCCAAATAAGAAAGAGTACTATGACTATATGAAATCTTATTCCCCATATGATAATGTTGCCGCACAAGATTACCCTAATATGCTTGTAACCACAGGATTGCATGATTCTCAGGTTCAATATTGGGAACCAGCTAAATGGGTCGCAAAACTCAGAGCTTTTAAAACAGATAAGAATGAACTCTTTCTTTATACCGATATGGATGCCGGGCATGGGGGAGCCTCCGGAAGATTTGAGGCATTGAAGGAAACTGCTAAAGAATATAGTTTTCTAATAGATTTAGAAGGTAAAACGGGTGAATAAAAAAAAATATAGTAATTTTGTCGCCAGATTAGAATCTATTAAAAAAGAAATATTTAACTAACCTTTCTTTATGGATAATAAGATAAATGCTCATAACTCGATCCTTGATTTAATAGGGAACACTCCACTCGTTAAGCTAAACCAGATTACTTCACCGCTAACAGGCAATTTTTACGCAAAGATTGAAGCCTTCAATCCGGGGCACTCCTCTAAAGATAGAATAGCCTCATATATTATTGATGAGGCAGAAAAAAACGGCGTTCTTGAGCCAGGTAATACAATTATTGAGACTACTTCCGGGAATACAGGTTTTAGTATTGCGATGGTGAGTATTATAAAAGGCTACGAATGCGTACTGGCTGTTAGTTCCAAGTCTTCGAAGGACAAAATTGATATGCTCCGTTCTATGGGTGCAAAAGTATATGTTTGTCCTGCTCACGTAAGTGCGGATGATCCCAGATCATATTATCAGGTTGCAAAACGCCTGCATGAAGAAATTAAGGGATCTGTCTATATTAATCAATATTATAATGCACTAAATATACTAGCACATTATAAAACCACCGGTCCTGAAATATGGGAACAAACAAATGGTAATATTACTCATTTGATAGCCTGTAGTGGTACAGGTGGTACTATTTCGGGTACTGCCCGATTTTTAAAGGAGCAAAACCCGAATATTAGGATTATAGGAGTTGATGCTTATGGATCTGTTTTGAAGAAGTTTCATGAAACCGGGGAATTCGATAATGATGAAATTTATCCCTATAGAATAGAAGGTCTAGGCAAAAACTTGATTCCTGATGCCACTGATTTTAAGGTTATTGACGAATTTATCAAAGTTACAGATGAGGAAAGTGCTCATACCGCAAGGGAAATTTCCTGTACTGAAGGCATTTTTGTCGGATATACTAGTGGAGCCGTTATGCAGGCAGTTAAACAATTAAGTGCCCAGGGCGAATTCACTAAAGATAGCAATGTAGTTGTTATATTTCCTGATCATGGTTCCAGATATATGAGTAAGATATACAATGATCAGTGGATGAGTGACCAGGGCTTTTTTGACAGTAAAAATGTTGAAGAAGAGCAGCAAGTTCAATATGTGAAATAAACAATTTAGAATACGATATTGAAGGCAACAGTAACCCACTGTTGCCTTTTTTTTTGCCAATTAAAATAATTTATGAATCGTGATCAAAATTCCATAATTTTGTGGACTAACCAAACGAGGCCAGATGAAAGATTTATTTGCTAGAATCATTGAGAATAAAGGACCTTTGGGTAAATGGGCATCCCAGGCAGAAGGGTATTTTGTTTTTCCAAAATTGGAAGGCCCTATTTCAAACCGTATGAAATTTCAGGGAAAAGAAGTTATTACCTGGAGTATTAATGATTACCTGGGAATGGCTAATTTACCTGAAATTAAAAAGGTAGATGGGGAAACTGCTACTGAATATGGAGCTGCATATCCCATGGGCGCACGAATGATGAGTGGACATACAGATTTTCATGAGCAATTAGAGAACGAATTAGCTGATTTTGTCAATAAAGAATCTTCTTATCTGCTTAATTTTGGTTATCAGGGCATTTTATCTACAATTGATGCCCTTGTTTCTAAAGATGATATTATTGTTTATGACGTGGATTCCCATGCCTGCATAATAGATGGAGTTCGTTTGCATATGGGCAAACGATTTACATTTGTGCATAACGATATAGAAAGCTTAAAAAAGAATTTGGAGCGCGCTACTAAAATGGCAGAACAAACCGGTGGTGGAATTCTAGTGATCTCTGAAGGTGTTTTTGGAATGCGTGGGGAACAGGGTAAGCTTAAAGAAATTGTTGCACTAAAAAAAGAATATAATTTCAGGTTATTGGTAGATGATGCCCACGGTTTTGGGACACTGGGCAAAACTGGAGCCGGAGCTGGAGAAGAGCAAGGTATTCAGGACGATATTGATGTATATTTTGCAACATTTGCAAAATCTATGGCAGGAATTGGCGCGTTCTTGGCTGCCGATAAGGAAATTATTGATTATTTGAAATATAACTTGCGCTCTCAAATGTTTGCAAAATCACTTCCGATGATCTATGTGAAAGGAGCATTAAAACGCCTTGATATGCTTCGCTCAAAGCCTGAATTGAGAGAGAAACTATGGGAAAATGTAAATGCCTTGCAAAATGGACTTAAAGAAAGGGGCTTTGATATTGGGACGACCACAAGTTGCGTTACACCTGTTTATCTTAATGGCAGTATTCCTGAGGCAATGGCTTTGGTCAAGGATTTAAGAGAGAATTATGGTATATTTTGTTCAATAGTCGTGTATCCGGTAATTCCTAAGGGAATGATTTTGTTGAGAATGATACCAACAACAACTCATACTTTGGAAGATGTTGCAGTAACATTGGATGCATTTTCGGCGATAAGAGATCGCTTGCAGAATGGCACATATAAGAGATTATCTGCTGCTGTGGCAGCCGCTATGGGAGAATAACCTATCTTAAAGGCAAGGCCTAAAGTATCTGAAGTATTTTATATAAAGTTTCTATAACTCTTTTCTATAGGTTCTTCGGCGTTTATAAATTTCCGGATCAAAGTGCTTCCATAATTGACGGATGGCCACATTTTCTTCTAATTCGGGAGTTCTGTAACAATTCCTTATTTTTTTTGCCTGAAAAACTTTGTGATATTCGTTCATAATTATTGCGGTTACCCCTTTATTCTGATACTCGGGATGAACTCCAATCAGGTAAAAAATAACATCTCTGCTATTTTTTTTGGCATTTAAAAGAAACAGGAAACCAAGGGGAAACAATCTGCCATTGGCTTTTTGCAATGCTGGGCCATATGAAGGCATTACTATAGCAAATGCTATAAGTCTGTTATTACTATCAATTACAAACTTTATATACTCAGGATTAACTAAACCAATATATTTATTCTTAAAATATGCTTTTTGCTCTTCAGTTAAAGGAACAAATGAAGATAACTTTGCATATGTCTCATTAAACAAATCAAACATCTGATCTGCCCAGGGCATAATATCTGCGGATTTCGTAAAATTCATTTCCCTTAAACCATACCTCTTTTTTATTAATGCCTGAATTCTAATAAAGTGTTCAGGCTTGGTGTTGCTGGCAGGAAATTTATTTTCCATATATTCCTTTTCCTTTATAAAGCCATGGTGATCATAATGGTTTTTATAATAAGGATGATTGTACCAGGTAATCATTGTTCCCATATGGTCAAAACCTTCAACTAATACGCCCACTTTATCCAGATGTGAAAACCCTACAGGACCTTCCATAAAATCAAGGTTATTGTTTTTACCAATTTCTGCTACTTTTTCGAGCAATGCTTTTGAAACCTCCAGGTCATCAATAAAATCAAACCAGCCAAAACGCATTTTTGAGATTTGTTGTTCATTTACCTCTATCCGATTAATAATAGCGGCAACTCTTCCTACCAATTCACTTTTCTTATAGGCAAGAAAAAACCTGGCTTCTGCATTATTAAAGTTGGGGTTTTTTTGTTTGTCAAATGATTCTAGTTCATCTGAAATAAGGGGAGGGACCCAATATGGAGAATTTTTATAAAGGGAAAAAGGAAATTTTATAAACTTTTTTAGATCCGATTTTGTAGTAGCTTCTTCGAGCCTTACCATACTATATAATTGTATGGTCAAGATAAGAGATATTTGGTGAAGGAATCAATTTTTAAGACAATTTTCACTATTACAAAACACAAACAGCCCATCGAAGAGTGTTTCTTAGAAGTCAATTACTCCGTTGTCAGAAGTTTTCTTTTTTTTGTCTTTTTTTCTCTGCTTTTTTAGATCTTTTTTTGATGGCCCCAAATCTATATCTTCGGCCCCTTTTCCTTTATTCCGCCCTTTAGCTTTTTTAGTCTTTTTATTTTTCCGCATAGAATTCTTCTTAATTGCCCCACCATTTTGACCAGCCTTCTGATCTTCTATTGGGATCAGGACGTCCTTATGTAAATCTACTCTATATGATGCTCCAACTGAAACAAAAAGTCTGCTTGGAGAATTCTTGAAGCTGCCACCAAGATTTGCATCAACCTGAAAATTTTCATTCACCAAATACGCTCCACCACCTCTTAACAATACATCGGCATAACGATCACTGCTAACGCCCTGGTTCTCTAAAAATACACTCCATTTAGGATTTCTAAGTGCGTGAGATAACGAAAGTGTATAGCCCAATTCCGGGTCATCGGTGGCAATTCTATCATAGGAAATATTGGAGATCAAAACAAATCTGGGTGTAAGTCTACTCTGAGTTGCAAGCATTACCCTGGGAGAAAAAGTAGGGTCTGCAGGATAAAATGGGTTGTCGCCTATAACAAAATTGGCACCTGCATATACAGAGATTGCCGGGATTAAATTTTTAAATTGAAATTTGTTATTGGCTCTCCAACTGTACAAGTTTGGTTTGTTACTTTCCGGATCTTTAAAGGGATCAAAGATCAAATACTTTGCCCCAAGACGGTTTCTTGAAAAATTTGTTCTTGATTCTTGAAACCCCAGGGAGTCGTATGTGATAATCTGATTTTGGTAAGTCCCTTCCCAATTTAACTCCAGATTCTCTAATAACAAGCCATAGCGAACTGAAAAATCCAGGCCGTATATATTTGAATCATAATTCAGATCTGAGTGGTCCCGTTTTTCATACGAAAATCCCAATTCTAGCTGAGGGACTCCTTTTCCCACTGCATAGGCACTTACAGATAAACCTGGTCGATTAGAATTAATTACATCTGTATATTGGCAGATACCTAATAAAGGGGTCAACAATGCTAATAAAAAAAGGGCATTTTTAAGAATATTTAGCTCAATAACTCGAAACATCAGGTATATTTTATTATTATTTTATGAATTTTGTAATGTTAATACAACGTTGGAATTGTATTTTTGATATATAGAATACAGACATTATGGGTTTTTTAAGAACAATTTTAATAATTCTACTGGTATACTATATGCTCAAACTATTTGCTAAATGGTTTGGTCCGAGAATATTTGGCTATGCTGCGCGAAGGACAGAAAAACATTTTAAAGGAAAATTTGAACAATTTCAAGGCTATCAAAATCAAGAGGAGAATACTAATGAAGGAGAGATTAGTATCGATAAAAAAACGGTACGAAAGAATAAGGATTCCGAACAATTAGGGGAGTTTATAGACTTTGAAGAAATTGAATAACCATTACCACTAAAGCAACCAATGAATAGAGGTACAAAGGCTTTATTTATCCATTTTTTTGCGCTTGTTTTTTTTATTGTTGCCTCTTTGGCATATTTCTATCCCGTACTTCAGGGTAAAACTATTATCCAATCCGATATTATTCAATATACCGGAATGGCTAAGGAGCAAAATGATTTTCGGAAAAATTCTAATGAGGAGCCCTATTGGACTAATAGTGCTTTTGGAGGCATGCCAACCTATCAATTAGGAGCTTATTATCCGCATGATTATGTAAGACAACTTGATAGGACTATCCGATTCCTTCCTCGTCCGGCAGATTATTTATTCTTGTATTTTGTTGGGTTCTATATATTACTATGCTGCTTAAAGGTAGATTATCGATTAGCGATCTTCGGCGCATTAGCTTTTGGTTTTTCCACCTATCTAATTATAATTCTTGGGGTAGGGCACAATGCGAAGGCACATGCATTAGGATATTTACCAATTCTGTTAAGTGGTATTCTACTTACTTTTAGAAAAAAGTACATCTGGGGATTTATCCTTACCTCAGTAGCTATGGCATTGGAAATAGGAGCAAATCATTTTCAGATGACCTATTATTTTATGCTACTTGTTCTTGTGCTAGGAGTTGCATATTTGGTTGATGCCATTAAAAAAAAGGAACTAAAACACTTTTTCATTTCAGTAGGACTGCTTATTGGGGCAGTTGTTTTAGGGATTGCGGCTAATGCGACATCCCTTATGGCAACCAAAGAATATGCAGATTGGAGCACAAGAGGGAAGTCGGAACTTACGATAAACCCGGACGGCTCTGCCAGAGAAAATTTGGAGGGACTGGATAAAGAATACATAACTCAGTACAGCTATGGAATAGTAGAATCTCTGGATTTATTTGTTCCCAGACTTTTTGGAGGCAGCAATAATGAAGACCTCGGCACTAATTCCAAAGCTTATGAATATCTAACAGAACAAGGATTACCCCGAACAAAGGCTCTGGAATTCAGTAGTGCTCTTCCATTGTATTGGGGAAATCAACCGGGGGTAGCGGCACCGGCTTATATTGGTGCAATTATAATTTTTCTTTTTGTCCTGGGGCTGTTTTTAGTGAAAGGACGTTTAAAATGGTGGTTATTAGCGGGAACTTTACTTTCACTCTTTTTATCCTGGGGAAAGAACTTTGGTCTTCTTACCGATTTTATGATTGACTATTTTCCACTTTATAACAAATTCCGGGCGGTTTCTTCTATACAGGTAATCTTAGAACTCTGTGCACCCATCCTCGCGGTATTGGCCTTAGTACAAATATTCAAGCCCTCAATAGCAAATAGTAAAAAAATAACGGCTTTAAAAACGAGTTTAATTATTGTTATCGGACTCGGTATTACCCTTTTTATAATAAAAGGTGTTTTTGATTTTACGGGCTTAAATGATAGCACATATCAGAAATATTTTGGCGATGAGGTTATGACCATGATAAAGCGAGACAGGGAGGCCGTTTATGTTAATGATACCATACGATCTTTAATATATGTGCTGTTAGCAGGTCTAGCTATTTGGCTCTATCTAAAAGGGAGACTTAAGGAAAATTTGGTGATTTTGACCCTCTCTTTGCTGGTGCTTTTTGACCTGGTAGGTGTTGATCTTAGATATGTGAATAAGAAAGATTTTGACAGGCAAAAAAGAATGAATCAACCGTTTCAGCAATTGCCAATGGACAAGCAGATTGCCGAAGACAGCGGAGTATTCAGGGTTTATGACCCTTCAGAAGGACTTAACGGCGCCAGAACATCCTATTTTCATCAGTCCATTGGAGGCTATCATGCTGCAAAACCCGCAGGGATGCAGGATTTATTTGATTTCCATATTTATAGAAATAATTTGCGAGTCCTAAATATGCTTAACGTAAAGTATATTATTCAAAAAGATGAAGAAGGTAGGAATTATGCAATTACAAACCCCGAAGTCAATGGTAATGCCTGGTTTATTACAAGACTTATGGAGGTACAAAGTGCTGATGAAGAAA
>Ga0209013_10001448_pt1 | contig 21892 bp, 18 predicted proteins | sample Cruoilmetagenom2_FD_187291 | JGI IMG/M metagenome (GOLD analysis project Ga0209013, IMG submission 187291) | Oil polluted marine microbial communities from Coal Oil Point, Santa Barbara, California, USA - Sample 2 (SPAdes) (version 2) | ecosystem: Environmental > Aquatic > Marine > Oil seeps ... | reverse complement strand
TAGTGAAAAGGAGGAAATTCATTTTATGAAAAAACACATTATTGCACTAACCGCAATTGTAACACTATCAGTAGGAGCGGCAGGACAAGCATCTGCATCAAGCGTTCATACGGTAGAAAAAGGTGAAACACTTTGGTCTATTTCTCAAGCAGAGAATGTAAGTGTGCAGGATTTACAACAATGGAACGATCTCAATTCAACAGTTATATATCCATCTCAACAATTAACAGTTGAGGAAGCTATACAAACATATGTTGTAGTTTCAGGAGATACATTATTTAATATAGCCAAAGACTATAATATACCTGTAGATCAATTAATGAAAAACAATCAGTTGACTAGTGATTTAATCATACCTGGAGATAAATTAGTTTTAGATGGATCTAAGGTTATACAGCCTAAGGTAAGTGCTGCTACAAAAACTTCAGTTGCTTCTAATACTCCAGTTGAAACAAAATCACCTACTGCCCAGCAAGAACTAACAATGAATGCTTCCGCTTATACTGCGTCATGCACAGGTTGTTCAGGTATTACAGCTACTGGTATTAACTTAAAAGCTAATCCAAACCAAAAAGTTATTTCAGTGGATCCAAATGTAATTCCATTAGGATCAAGAGTATGGGTAGAGGGTTATGGAGAAGCGATTGCTGGTGATACTGGCGGGGCCATAAAAGGAAATAAAATAGATGTTTTCATCCCAACACAACAAGAAGCACTCAATTGGGGACGTAAAACAGTGAAGGTTAAAATCTTAAAATAAGTGACGAGACTAAATAAAGAGACCCAGTGAAATTCATTGGGTCTCTTATTTGTTGAACATATACTGTGCTTAACACTATAATTTAAGCTGGGAAATCAACTAAGGAAATTCTACGACAATCTGCAACGACTAACCCGCCATCTTCTTCTCTAAAGTATGCTAGATGCGTATCTTCTTCAAAGCTCAAAAAACGAAAGACGGATTCACTGAAACCATCTACTACAATCTCATCTACTCGTTGATTCGGGGATAGCGCTGCTAATAAGCCACAGATACCTTCTCTTCTTTGGTTCATATAATATACACCTCCTTAAAAGAGATTCTCCTCAAATGAGAGGAGATATTATACTATATTAAATTTGAAACTATGTAGATAGGTTAGTATCCTGATTTTGTAAAATAATCTATCGATTTATAAAGTTATTGAATATAAAAAAGGTTGGAAGCGACATAAGTCACAACCAACCATTTATATTCTTAATTTTTAATCCCAATGAATAGCTTCTATTTTTTCAATATCAAAAGATATTGTTTGCATGCCATTTGAAAAAAAGGCTATACCTGTTTTGTGATTCACTAAAATGAGTTTTTCTACCTCAATTGGTACACCCCCTACAACTATTTGTTTCAGAGGATAATCGGGTGGGAGCTTAGACAATAGTATACCTAAGTTACCTTTTACAATTAGTAATTTTTCGATAGAATCTTTTATTTCTAATAGATCTACCTTTTGTTGAGCATCTACTTCTATAATATTTTCAAGGTTAACTTTCACTTTTTCTAACTGTCGATTTTGATTGTCTGATAATTGCAGTAAAAACCCTTGCTGTCTATTTAAGCTATCTTGTAAATAATTGAATAAGTCATCTTGCTGGGTTGTTTGAAGTTTAATTTCCTCGAATACTAATTCATCCATTTCCTCAGCAAGTTCCTGTTTTTCACTCATCTGATTGTTAAAATGGTTTTGCTCTTTAAATTGACTTACAACTAAATGAAACTGTGTATTTTGAGTTTCTGACAAGTCCATTAGGATCTTTTTTTGTTTATAAAATTGGTCGTTTAATAGTTTTAATAATTCTTCCTGCTGATTTTGAGGCATTAACTGATCTTCTTTATCAGAATATATTTTATGCAAAAGGTTCTGTTCTTCCAAGTTTTTCGATACTATAGTAAAAAACCGCTTTTGTTCGTCTAGTACATTTTGAATGACTTTCATTTGTGTATCAAATCGTTGTCCATGCTGATTTAATTGGCCTTTAATATTTTCAGAAGCGCTGTTTTGTTGAATGGCGTAATTGTTGAGGAAATTTCGTTGCCTATTCACACTTCCTTGCAATTTTGTTATTGCCTTCTCTAATTTTTCCGTTCTATTATTATGTGTCTTGTTAAATTCAGTTTGGCTATCTAAAAGTCCGTTGGTTACTTGAAGGGATTGCCCTATTTTTTGTAATTGTGACTTGGATTCTTTTGAAGTTTGTGCAAAATTGAAAAGTATCTTTTTAATATTGCCATAATCATATCTGTGATTAGTATTTAACTTATTAAGGATTAGACTCTGGTCATGTAATTCACGTAAAATGGTTTTATTTGATTGGTCCAACTGATTAATAGAATTCATTAGACGATGATTTACAGATGTTTGTTCTTGTAGAAATTCTTTATTGTGATTGGTATAAAAATGTTTTTGGTTGTTATTCTTTGCCAAGGCATCAGAAACTAAATGGACCCTCGATTCTTTCACTTTTCCATACTCCTTTACACAGAAAGTCATTATGCCTTATTTTATGAATGTTATTGTTTTATGTGATGAATTAGGTTGTGTTGGTATAAACATATAAAAAGGTGGTAATTCGATGTTGTATTCAGGTATTCCCTCACATACAGTTCCTATGGTGAGAATAATCACCGTAACTGGTAATGGGGTAATAGAAGTTGCGCCTAACTATGCTCAACTCCAAATAGAAGTGAGAACGGAAGGGGAAGAGGTCCAACAAGCCCAGGAAGAAAATGCCCAAATAATGAATAGGGTAATACAATCCTTACTGGCGTTAAATATTCCTAGGGAACACATACAAACAGCAGCTTTTAATATTTTCCCTCAATATGATTATATAGAGGGAAAACAGGTATTCAGAGGATATGAGGTAACGAATGCGATTACAGTAAAAATAGTCGATATTGAAAAAGCTAGTTTAGTAATCGATACGGCAGTGGCGAATGGTGCCAATAGTGTATCTTCTATTCAGTTTGGATTAGACAATCCAGAAATTGTATATCAACAAGCACTTCAGCTAGCCCTTCAAAACGCACAGATTAACGCGCAAACAATTGCTCAGACAATGAAGATCAATTTGTTTCCACAGCCTATTTCTATCGTGGAGGAGCACCAACAAATTGGGCCGGAACGTTATAAAATGCTGTCGATGGCTAGTTCGCAGGCAGGTACACCTATTGAGCAAGGAGAAATTTCAGTCAGTGCAACCGTTACTGTAAAATTCCAGTATTAATCAGACGAAAAAACCCAGTGTATGTAACTAATACACTGGGTTTTTGGTTGTACTAAATATTAAATTTAGAAACTCTGACTTGTAAATCTTCTGCTAGGTTGGCCAGAGAAACAGCAGCCGCGGATACTTCTTCCATGGATGCTAACTGCTCCTCAGAAGCTGCAGCAACAGACGATGAACTATCAAATGTCTCGCTTGCTACAGTTGACATATTATTTGCGTGGCTTGCAACGTCTTTTACTATAGTATGAATGTTATTTGTTATAGAAGATATATCTCCTACTTGTTCTTTTACCTGTTCTACTGATGTCAGAATTTCCTGGAAAGTTACTTCTGTGTGATGGGCAATTGTGAGTCCAGAGTCGACTTTTTCCTTGACACCATTAATCGAAGTTACTGTTTTCTTCGTATCCTTTTCAATTTCGGTAGCAATTACAGAAATATCAGAGACGGATTTTCTAGTTTGTTCTGACAGTTTTCTAACCTCATCTGCAACTACCGCAAATCCTTTACCTGCTTCACCAGCACGTGCTGCTTCTATGGCTGCATTAAGGGCAAGTAGGTTTGTTTGATCTGCGATATCCGTGATTAGTTTAAGGATGTGAACGATCTCTTTAGAGCGTTCATTGAGTGTAACAAGCGCTTGATCTGTTTCTAATACAGCATCATTTATGAGTCTCATTTGGGCTACTGTATCTTGAACAAATCCCGATCCTTGCATCGTTTTTTCATTTGTTGCAATCGTTATTTTCATGGTGTCCTTAGCTTTTTCGGCAATTTGAGTAATTGCTTTCGAGCTTTCTTCAGCGGAGCGGGCTGATTCTTTTGCCATATTTGTTTGATGTTCTGCCCCTTCAGAGACTTGTTGAATAGAAGTAGAGATCAACTCAGTACCTTTCATCGTTTCATCTGCACTTGCCATTAGTTCTTCAGCAGAAGCAGCAACCTGGCTGGAGCTATCAGAAACATGTGTAATGACTTCTCTCAAATTCAACGTCATTTGTTCAAAGGATTTCTGTAGTGTTGCCACTTCATCCCGAGTTTTCACTTGTACAATATCGACCGCCAGATTCCCATTTGCAATTTCCTGCGCATTTTTAGTAATATCGCGGATTGGTCGAACAATTCTATTTGTAAAGAAAATTACCAAGGCTATACTACCAACCAGCAAAAGTACTACTAATATAATAGAAATGGAAATGATACCATCAATTTTAGTTTGCAAATTGCTTTGCATAATTGAATACTCAGCGGTAATATTTCGTTTTAATTGAATTACATCATTGATTAATCCTTTAGTTCGAGTTGATTGCCGTTTGATCTCGGCAAGGTTTTGCTCTTTAATTGCTTGATTGGAATAACTTAATACTTCTTCATACTTTGTCGATATATTAGTATTTAGCTGTTTCTGTTCCGGTGTTGTTAAGGAAGAGGCTAGCTCATCGTTTATCGATTGGGTAGATGCTAAATCGACCTCAATATCATTTTTATTACTTTCTGATATGTTTAGGGAGTATACGCTTAATGATTTTTGTAAGCTTTTCGCCGAACTATTTAACTCTTCTACTTTAACTAGAGCTTTCACAATTTCTTCTGTCGATGATTTTAAAGCGGATAATTGAATTATGTTATAGCCGATGATACAGGCAGATAGTAGCAAAGGTATAATAGATATCATTAATATCTTCTGTTTAAGCTTCATATTATAGTCACCTATTTTCTATTGGAGTATTGTAATGGAACCATTAGCGATATCTTCTTGTAGCTTAGCTATACGATTTTTTTCGCCAGAAGATAGTTCGATTACACGAATAGGTGCAATGCTTACACCATTTTCTTTAATGCCTAGTACCTGATCTTTTTCAGGTATTTTACCGGTTTCTACTATTCCTTGTATGGTATTGAAAATAGCAACGTCCACTTGTTTTAACATGGAAGAGACTATCGCATTTTCTGCCAAATAAAACTGATCGCTATCTACTCCAAATGTATAGACGCCTGAGCGTTGTGATTCCTTAATAACACCAACTCCTGTGAAGCCTGCAGCAGGGTATATAAAGTCTGCTTTAGCGCCAATCATTTCTTTAGCAATACTTTCACCCAATTTATCATTGCCGAAATCATTTGCGTATTCGGATAACACGACTGCCGTTGGATTTTCCGATTTTACACCAGCTGCAAAGCCTTTTTCAAACTTATGAATGAGAGGTGCGTCCTCACCACCAACAAATCCGACGACGTTACTAGTTGTTTTCAAACCTGCAATTGCACCCAATAAAAATGATGCTTCCTCTTCTTTAAAAGTTATGTTATTTACATTAGGCAACTCAGATTGAGCATCTATCAGTAAAAACGATTTTTCTGGATATTTCTGTGCAATCGTTTCTAGGTCTTCTTGAATAGAAAACCCGAGACCAATTATCAAGTCATTACCTGATTTTACTAGCTCTTCTAAACCCTTTGCATATGTATCTGTTTCTTGAATTTCTCGATATTCAAATGAAATATTCAGCTCGTCTCGTGCTTTTTCTAGGCCTGCAAATCCTAAATCAGAAAAAGATTGATCCCCAAGTCCGGCATCAGAAAGCATAATACCAACTTTTATTTGATTCGATTCGATAGAAGGTTCCTTCTCAGTACATCCCGTAATAAACAATAGCGAGATGAACAGTAGTAAACATATAATACTTTTCCTCATAAAGACACTCCTAATGATAAATAATTGATATACTATTCTACTATCGTCTTAAATCCGAGATACTTAATAACATTAAATATTATTTGATAATACAGAAATTTAAAGGGAAACATCAAAAAGGAACCATAACCTGGCTCCTTTTAGTGTTAATATTAATTTGATATTTCTAACTTAAATAACACAACCAATTTATTTTCACTCAATAGTTATTGCTGATTCCAAACGACGAGTTTTGTCTCGGTCATTTCATGAATTGCATATTTTATACCCTCTTTACCAGTACCACTATCTTTCACACCACCATAGGGCATTTGGTCGACGCGATAAGTTGGGATATCATTAATCATGACACCTCCGACCTGTAGTTCCTTGGAAGCTTTAAAAGCAGTTTGTATATCGTTTGTGAAAATGCCTGCTTGAAGACCATAATTGGAGTTGTTTATTGCAGCAATGCCTTCATCAATAGATGAGATACGGTTTACTATTACAATTGGTGCAAAAACTTCTTGGCAAGAAACCTTAGAGTGTGCAGATACATTAGTTAGAATAGTAGGTAAGAAGACAGCATTTTCTATAGTGCCGCCATATACAATTTTAGAGCCTTGTTCCACTGCTTCTTGTACCCAGCTTAGCGCGCGCTCTTGCTCTTCGGGATCTATCATAGCTGAAATATCTGTAGATTCATCCGCTGGATTACCAATGACCAGCTTATTTGTTAAACTAGAAAATTGCTCCAAAAACTCATCATATAGTTCATCCATTACATAAGTGCGCTGTAATGAAATACACACCTGACCTTGGTTTGAGAATGCCCCCATTACACATTTTGAAATAATTTGAGCCAAGTCTACATTTTTATCGATTATCAAGCCAGAGTTAGAACCAAGTTCAAGTGCTACTTTCTTTAATCCCGCCTTGTCGCGAATTCCTTTTCCAACCGCAGGACTACCTGTAAATGTAATCATTTTTACCTTGTCACTTTTTACTAGTGCATCTCCTACAGTTTTCCCACTACCTGTTATTACATTAAATACACCCTTTGGCAATGCAGTTTGATCGATTAATTCCGCTAAAAAGAGTGCTGATAGGGGAGTCTGCGAAGCAGGTTTCAAAATGATTGTATTGCCTGCAGCAATTGCAGGACCGACTTTATGTGCCACTAAATTTTGTGGGAAATTAAATGGCGTAATCGCACCAACTACTCCAATTGGTTGCTCCATTGTATAGCCAAAGCGCCCTGCTCCGTTTTTGGCTGCATCCATAGGAATCATTTCACCAGTTAGTCGCTTAGCTTCTTCGGCAGCAAATTTATAGGTTTCAATCGTACGGTCAATTTCCCCTAGAGCAAATTTAATCGGTTTAGAAGCCTCCAAAGAAATAATCTCCGCTGCTTTTTGACGATGATCCACAAATAATTGTGTAATATGTTCTAAAATTGCAGCACGTTCATATGCAGTTAGGGCCGCCATTTTTTTTCTTGCTTCATAAGCTATGTCAATTGCTGTATCCACTTCGTCCTGAGAAGCTTGTGGAATCTGTGCGATGACTTCCTTAGTATGGGGAGAAAGAATTTCTTTATAGTTATTTGATGATGTCCATTCACCATTGACATAGTATTGCTTTTTCATCGAATCATCCTTTCGAAATTCTACTTTGTTTGATTAGCCATTTATGAGTGCTTGCCTCTAGAATACCTATCTTAACTTTAACATACCCATTAATAACTCTACTAAAAAACCGCTTGATGGAGGTCCATCAAGCGGTAAGTATTATTTATTAATCGTCATAACGATCGTCATTATCAAGCTCAGACTCCAGAATTTCCCCTGTGCTAGCATCAATTGTGAACTCTGCTTTTCCATTAGCAGTGCGAAGTTCTAGTTCATATTCATAATGACCATCGTCAGAATCTAATTCAATTTCTAATAATGTACCTTCGATTTGCTTTTGAGCAATTTCAATTGCTTTTGCTTCTGTTATAAGTTTAGTATTTGTAGGTACTTTGTCTTTAACGCCATCGTCATCGTCGTCATCATCATTATCTTCTCGTACATTTAATATTTTTGCATTATAGGCATCTACTCGTATTTCAAACTCTTTTGATTTTTCTCCATCTATATCAACTTCATAAAATGTTTTTCCGTTATTTTTTTCTAAATCTATACTTTCAATCGTACCATTAGCTTCGTTCAGTGCTACTTGTTTAGCTTTTTCAAAACCGATTAACTTTTCAGTTTGAGTTTTACTTAGCTTTAGATTGTCATCGTCTGCCAAAGCATTAATACCAATTCCACCGCTTATCATAAGTGCAGCTGCTATTGAACCAATTACTAGTTTTTTCATTTTATTGTCCTCCTAAGTTTTGTTTTCCTTACATGTATTACTATATACAGCTAAAAAGAAAGGACGGGGAGGGGAAGGTTAAAATTTGGATAGAAATAAAATAAAAAAATTAGGAAAAGCCCTATATCGCTAGTATTAGTCACTGAAAGGGTGTTAGCGGGAGTAGCCACTAGAAACCTTGTCTAACTAGTTCTCCCAGTTTACCGATTTCACCTTACCGGTATAAGCGTCAACTTCGACAACTGCTTCACGGTCTTCTTCTCCATTTTCAATCTCAACCTCTACTAAGTAATAAGGTGGTTGACCAGATGGTTGATGAAGTTCTACATCTTCATCAGCAATTCCCTTTAAATGGGTCGCAGCGATAGTAAGTGCCTCTTCCTCCGTGAGAAGGATATTTCCAGTTGATACAGCAGATTCTATAGGTGCTTTGGTAGAATTTATTATGGAACCATTATAAGGATCAACTTTTAAGGTGAATTCTACATCATCTTTATGAACAACGGTTTCATAGTAAGGAGTATCTTCATTTATAAAATGTATGGATTGAAGCTTACCTTGAGTAATAATTTCTTTTTTTATCTGGGCTTCCGTAAGAATTTCGACAGATGGGGACACTTTCTCCGTAGCTATTTGTTTTAGAGAAAGAATATTTCCGTTGTTGGTATCCATCCTAATAGCATATACTCCGCTATCCATTTGCATGTCAATTTCATATTCGTTCTCCAATTTAGCTGTACGAATTATTTCGCCAGGGTACTTTGTAAGTGCAGCTGACTTCAGTTCCTCCTCAGTAAGAGTCTTAGCAGAGAAAGGAGACAGCCAAATCGCACCAAATGCTAATAAAACAATTAGTATTATTCCCCCGATTATATAACCACTCTTGCTTATCTTCATCGTGTTTCACCTCATTATTAAGTGTATTGACTATAATATATAACACGAAAGTAAGAATTTAGAGAGAGCTTCTATTTTTCTTTTGGCAGGAACAGCGTCACTATTGTTCCTTCGTTTTCTTTACTATTTAATTCAATTCGTGCACCGAGTGCATCAGCTATATCTTTTGCCATAGTTAAGCCGAGACCTGAACCACCTTGCTTACGACTTCTCGCCTGATCGACCCGATAAAATCGATCGAATACTTTAGGTAAATCTTCTGTTGAAATCCCAACTCCTCTATCCTGGATTTGAATAGTCGAGTATTTGTTTGTTTGACCCACAAGAACATCAATCTTACCCTCACTATACTTACGTGCATTATCTAAAAAGATAAATAGTAATTGCTTTAGTTTTTGAATATCCATGTATCCGACAATCTGATAACTACCTTCCATATCTATTTCTCGCTGGTAAGTAGTTTGAAAAGTGTTTACTGTTTCTTGTACAAGTTGAGTAATATTAATCTGCTCTAATTGAATATTCCATTGCTCCTGTCTTGCAATGGACAATAGCTGCTCTGTCATTTCTCTCATTCGTATAGCTTCAGAATGAATGGCATCAATGGACTCCTCAAATAAGTCGGGTCGTTCCAGACCTCGTCGCTTTAGTAAGTCTGCATAATTTTCAATAATAGTAAGAGGCGTTCGAAGCTCATGCGATGCATTTGAGACAAATTGCTCCTGTTTTTCGTAGTTTGTTTGAAGTAGGGTCATCATATGGTTGAACGTTTCACCCATCTCGACTAGTTCACCTTCATTTGTATCCTCTAACTTCAACTGTTGAAATTGACCGCTTTTTTGAATATCCTTCATCGTATTAATCATTGTTCGTATTGGTTGAATGATTAAATTACTGAGAATTCGACTAGAAATAAGGGTCGGTACAATGGCAATAATTGTTACAACGATTAAAATGATTGCTAAAATGCGTATCATCTCATTAGTGGCCGCTATACTTGTTGTCACTTGTATATTTACAACAGACCCATCAGTCCAAACAATTGGGACTGACACAAAAACGTATGGTGACCCTTCATATGTCATCAATTCACTAAACTCTCCAGTGTAAAAGCTATTAATACGTGCACCTAGTTTTCCTTCAGTGGGGGAGGTGAATTTACCGTCACTTGTTAAATCCTCCTTTAATAATTGAATCATGCCGTCTACAGGTACGTTAGCACGTAATAGTTCTCTCGGAGCAATACGGTCAACTGCTCCTCTGATATCAGTGACAACCTTTTCAACCTCAGCTTCGGTACGCACAAGTTCATTTTCTTTTATCAAATGACTGAATACGAAATAGATAGACGTATTCATGATTAAGAGCAGCAAGATAAATAGCACGGAGGTATATAAATTTATTTTATTGCGTAGCTTCATGTTGCATCCTTCAGGACATATCCTACGCCTCTAACTGTATGAATGAGTGCAACATCAAAATCTGCGTCAATTTTTTTACGCAAATAGCGGATATATACATCGACGATTTTCGTATCACCATAGTAGTCATACCCCCAAACTGCTTCTAAAATTTGTCCGCGGTCTAAAACTTGTCGTTGGTTTTTCAATAAATATAAAAGTAAATCATATTCTTTCGGTGTTAAGCTCACTTTTAAATCATTTCTAATAACATCTCTTGTTTTGTCATTCACTCGCAAATCACTCACCTGAAGCCACTCTTCACCCAAAGGATTCGAAGGAATAGTCGCTTGACTCATCCTTAGCACTGCACGAATTCTAGCAAGTAATTCTTCCATTCTAAAGGGCTTGGTGATGTAGTCGCTAGCCCCAAGGTCAAGCCCTGAAACTTTATCTTCAATAGAGTCCTTGGCAGTTAACAATATAATTGGTACTAAAGAATTTTTCCCTCTAATGCGTCTAAGTAATTCAATTCCACTCATACCTGGTAGCATTATATCTAATAAAATCAAATCCCATTTTCGTGAAAGGAACATTTCAAAAGCATCAATACCATCCAATGCTTTACCCGTTTTATAGCCTTCATATTCTAATTCAATTTCGAGCAATCTGACAATTTTTTCCTCATCTTCTACTATTAAAATAGATTCTTTAGACAAATTAATCCCAACTTTCGAATCTTGATTTAACACCATTATATCAATAATAAATGACCAGAGAGTACGTGAGGGATTGTACCTCAGATAGAAATCAAAAAAAAAACAAAAAAATATTGTTTTTTAAATGAATTAGGGGAAACCTAAAATAATCATTTTAAAGAGAAAAGTTTGAATTACCTTTCATTTTACAATGATTAATCTATTTGGTAATATGCGATTGAGTTGTCTGTCGTCAGACGTCATTAACCGGTCATTAAATATAGTGATTTACTATTGTGTAGAAAGAGGGAAAAAAGATGAATGTGTTGTGGGGAATCTGTGGTATCTTAGTCGTTTTAGGTATTGCTTTTCTATTGTCAAGTGCCAAAAAATCAATTAAGCTAAGAACTATTTTAGCGGGATTAACAATACAAATAATATTTGCATTTGTAGTGTTAAAATGGGAAACAGGACGGGAAGGTCTTGAAACCTTTTCAAACGGTGTTTCAAATTTAATCTCCTATGCAAATGAAGGAATTTCCTTCTTATTTGGACCTTTAGTTACGGACCAGCCTGGAGTAGTGTTTGCATTTCAAGTGTTAACAGTAATAATTTTCTTCTCTTCTCTAATTTCCATCCTCTACTATTTAGGAGTAATGCAGTTCTTCATTAAAATTATTGGTGGGGTTCTTTCTAAAATACTTGGAACTTCAAAAGCCGAGTCTATTTCCGCAGCTGCAAATATCTTTGTTGGACAAACGGAAGCTCCATTAGTCATTCGTCCTTTTATATCTAAAATGACTAAATCTGAACTTTTCGCTGTTATGACTGGAGGACTAGCATCTGTAGCAGGTTCTGTGCTTGTAGGATATGCACTATTGGGTGTTCCTCTAGAGTATCTATTAGCTGCAAGTTTTATGGCAGCACCTGCAGGGTTAATTTTAGCGAAAATTATGATTCCTGAAACTGAAGAGGTAGATGAATCTGACTTTGTCATGGAAAAAGATGAAAGTTCAGCAAATGTTGTGGATGCAGCCGCAAAAGGAGCAAGTGAAGGTATGCAACTTGCGCTGAATGTTGGTGCGATGCTTTTAGCTTTCATCGGGATTATTGCCTTGCTTAATGGTTTACTTGGAGGTATAGGTGGTTGGTTCGGATTTAGCGACCTATCACTTGAAGGTATATTAGGGTTTGTATTCTCTCCATTAGCATTTGCCATTGGTGTTCCTTGGGCGGAAGCTGTACAAGCAGGTTCATATATTGGACAAAAACTTGTCTTGAATGAGTTCGTTGCCTATTCATCATTTGCACCAGAGATTTCAAATTTGTCGCCTAAAACAGTTATTGTAGTAAGTTTTGCTTTATGCGGATTTGCTAACTTAAGTTCGATGGCTATATTACTTGGTGGTCTAGGATCAATGGCACCAAATCGTCGTTCCGATATTGCTCATTTAGGATTCCGTGCGGTCGCGGCTGGGATGTTGGCTTCATTGTTAAGTGCCTCTATTGCAGGAATGTTCATTTAAGAATAACTTTTAAACTATATAATCGCAAAACCTCATTCACTACGTTGTGGATGGGGTTTTTATGTTACACGAGTTTTAATAAGAGGTAATAGGGAAAAGATTAGGAGGAAAGTTATAGAAGAAAGGATGTTTGGTCATGAACAATAGTTTTCCCCGTGAAGAAGGGCTGGATAACAGTCTAAGTTTGTTAAGAGAAGGTTATATGTACATTCCAAATAGAAAGAAAAGTTTTGCTTCCAACATATTTGAAACACGGTTATTGGGACAAAGTGCAATTTGTATGAGTGGGGAAAAAGCAGCAGAATTATTTTATGATGAAGAGAAATTTATTCGAAATGGAGTAGCTCCTAAACGTTTGCAAAAGACATTATTTGGGGAGGAAGGAGTTCAAACATTAGATGATGAGCCACATAGACATCGTAAGGCGATGTTTATGTCTTTGATGACAAAGGACCGCCTGGAAGTATTATCAGTTATTGCAGAAACGCAGTGGCAACTAGCTGCAAAAAAGTGGGAGCAGAAGGACCAAATCATTCTGTACGATGAGGCAAAAGAAATTATGTGTAGAATAGCATGTGAATGGGGTGGAGTCCCCGTTAAAGAAGAAGAACTTAAAGAACAAGCAGAGCAACTAGCTGCCTTATTTGAATCTCCAACCGCTCTTGGACCTCAACATTGGAAGGGAAGACATGCCCGTAAACAGATAGAGCAGTGGTTAGGTGGGTTAGTTAAACAAGTTCGCGATGGAAGCCTCACTCCGCCAGAAGGTACCGCTTTACGGGAAATCTCTTTGCACAAAGATTTAGAAGGTAAATGGTTAGAGGAAAAAGTTGCTGCTGTCGAGATAGTAAATATTTTAAGACCTATTGTGGCAATTGCAATTTATATTAACTTTACTGCACTAGCAATTCACCATTACCCAGAACAAAAAGAAAAACTTGAGACTGCAGGTGCTCAATATTTTCAAATGTTTGTTCAAGAGGTAAGACGTTTTTATCCCTTCTTTCCCATGGCTGCAGCTAAAGTTAGAGAAGATTTTACTTGGGAGGGCTATTCTTTTAAGGAAGGAACATTGACGTTACTTGACTTGTATGGAACGAATCATGATGCGGAGTTGTGGGATAACCCAGATGTTTTTAATCCATATCGTTTTTCTGGATGGGATAAAAGCCCATTCGATTTTATACCGCAAGGTGGAGGAGATTATATGATGGGGCACCGTTGTGCTGGTGAATATGTGACAATTGAAATAATTGAAGTATCACTCAACTTTTTAGTTAATCATCTAGACTATCAGCTTCCAGAACAAGACTTTAGTTATAGCATGGTAAGTATGCCGAGTATCCCGAAGAGTGGAATTATCATGAAGAATATTCAAGTGAAATGAGACAATCTCGCTCTAGAAAAAAATCCCGAGTGTTCATATACACTCGGGAATCAATTGAGATTACTAAAGAGATTAGCTCAAACCAAATTCATTAATGAGTGATGCTAAGCCACCTTGGAATCCGCTTCCAATGGCATTAAATTTCCACTCATTATTGTGGCGATATATTTCTCCAACTACTAGTGCTGTTTCGATTGAAAAGTCTTCGCCTAGGTCGTAGCGAACAATTTCTTCATTTGTATCTTCATTAACAATTCGTATAAAAGCATTCGAAACCTGACCAAAATTTTGTTTGCGTTGGTCTGCATCATGAATGGTTACAGTAAAAACAACTTTTTGCACGATGTTAGGAACAAGTGGTAACTTAACTTGCAGTTGCTCATCATCTCCGTCACCGTCTCCCGTACGGTTATCCCCAGTGTGGATAACTGAACCTTCTTCACTTTGGAGGTTATTGTAAAAGATAAAGCTTTTTTCATTGAAGGCCTTACCGTTTCCGTCTACGATAAACGCGGAAGCATCCAAGTCGAAATCCTCACCACCACTATATCTATTCGTATCCCACCCCAGTCCAACTAAGACATTTTTTAATCCTGGATTTGTTTTCGTTAAATCAATTTTTTGTCCCTTTGAAAGGTTAATAACTGACATTTTGTTTCCCCCTCATCCACTTTTAAAGTTATTTTCTTTGTCCATTTTCATACTTCTTTTGTAATTCTTCTAAGCGAAGACGACCTTCTTCTCTCATTTTGCGATTTTCTTCTTCAATTGCTTTTGTTTCGTTCATCCCACGCATAATAGTTTCCCATGTTTGTTCTATTGTTTCGATTTTAATACTAGGTTGACCTGACATTCTGGCGATATCCACACTTTGCTTGGATATATCATTAGCATTGCGAAGTAACATTTCGTTCGTTCTACGATCTAGTTCGCTCATTGATTGTGCCACAAGATTTTGTCTTTTTGCGGAAATAGCATTGATAAGACCTGTTTTAAAAATAGGGATAGTTGTTACGAAAGCTGAGTTTATCTTACCAATTAACTTTGTATTACCTCGTTGTAGCATTCTAATTTGTGGTGCTGATTGGTAGGATACCTGTTTGGCCATTTCCAAATCATAAATACGCTGATCAAGTAACTCAATTGCATTTTGCAAAGAATTCAGTTCCATTAGTACTAACTGGTCACCACTTTCAGCTTTTTGTTGTAGGTTAGGCACAAGTTGTCTTAATTGGTTAACTTTTAACTCACCTGCGACAATATATTTTTCTAACTCCATAAAATAGTTGAAGTTTTTGTCGTACAAATCCTCTAATGTTACAGTAGATTTTTTCATTTCTGTTTCATACTTTGTTATCTCAACAAATACCTTATCGATTTCGCCACCCATTGTTTGGTACTTATTGAATAGCTTTTCGATTAATTTCTCACCTTGTTTAAAGATTTTACCGAATAGAGAAGGCTTTTGAACAAAGTCTTTTTTATCGAATTTATCCATAATCTTGCCAAGCTGTTTTAAAAGTTCACTAGATTCTTCCATACTACTAGACTTAATCGTACTTAAAATTTGTCCCGTAAATTTGGAGATTTCGTCCGCTGGTTCACGACCAAACTCTAACAGTCCGATCTGATTTTTAGGGTCAATTTTAGCAACTAGCTGTAACACTTGTGGGTCGCGTTTTAACTTTGCTTTTAAATCATTACTTTCTTCCATTAATTGTTCTTGTTGTTCAATTTCTAATTTTTGTAATTCCACGTTTTCTCCCCCAATTTCTATAGAAATTTCTTGAATATCTTCTGAACTACACTTGGTTCTTTAAAAGGATCGTTGAAACTTCGATCATCCATCCAATGAATATCAAAGGTACCTTCCTGAACCCATTTTTCTATATCAAGATGTCCTTTAGGATTCACTATTACAATATCTAACCCTAAATGATGCATCATACATAAAGCGTTGGCGTCAGATCTTGACAGTTCAGGACCTTTCTCCTCGTTATATATAAATATAGTCGGAACAAATTGAGGATAATCGAATGTTTGTAAAAGACGAATAACAAAATCAGGTAATACCATGGATTGTGCAAAGGCATATAATTGTAAGTCTTCTATTGTTTCGTTGGACTGTCGCATGAGTATTGGTTCGTTCACATGTTTGGCGATTGTCTCACCAATTACAGTTTGCGTGCCAATTGGGAGTTTAGCATACGTCCACCAATTTGCAGCTTTCATCTTTTCAGGGTCTAGCATACCATCCGATTTTAAAGCATCTCGGTAGTGGAACAACTGATTTGTTTTTTGTTCCTTTGTGAAAGGAAACTGACGAATTACATGTGTATCTTCTCGTTCTGTTAATGAATGAACATTATTCCAAAAACGTTTTCTATTTTTGTCTATACCTAACAGTTTTGCGAAAACTACTGGAATTGTTACTTGTTGGTTATTAACCTGGAAATGAGGGCGAATCATTGCTCTTTCTTTAGAGATTAAGAAAGCCTCATCCTCAGTTGTTTTCAGTCGGATAGAATGGATAGAATATGATTTAAATTGGAATGGTTTGTAAAGACCCGAATCATCATGATGGAGAAGTTCATTTATCTCTTGTGTTGCTTTAAATGCAACAGTCCCTGCAATTTTAGGCATCTCTTCTGGCAATAGTTTAACATCTTGTGAAACCTTTGGAAAACGATAACTAAGGTCATCCTCAATTGAGAGTAAGGTTTTTGGCCAAGGTTCGTCAATTGGGTTGAAAATAACCACATGGAATCCAAAGTCAGCTAAATATGTAAGAAACCATTTTTCACTAGGGGTTGCAGTGCCATACCAAAGAAAAGCGGGCATACCCTGTACGAAATCTATTTCTTTTAGTGCAGGCTCTACATGATTGGATATCCATTTTACAAGATCTGTAGTTATCCGACGATATTCATGATGGAGGGTACCTTCCGTGTAGCTATTTTGTAATTTTTTCAATAAATCGATTAAAACTGTCTTTATTCGTCTATTTAAACCAGGGTCTGTTGAATCTGGTAATAAAGAATACCCATCTAGAAAGGCAACCATCCGATTAGGGGAGAGTCCTCTTTCTTTTTTGTGTAAGTCAAACAGCTGATTGAGAGATTTTAACTTTTCGGCAGAAATTTGTTTGTTAAGAGCACCAGTCAGAATTCTTAGTTTGCCTAAGGATTCGTTGACTTGTGTATGCAGAATTGAGAAATATTCATCTTCATCTAAGGACATGCCAATATATTGGCAAACTAGTTGAGGATACGTTAAGTTCTCACCGTCCACAGTTACCTTGGAAGGGTCTCCTAAAGAATCTTTCAACCATAATCCGATACTCGATGATTCCCACGACTTCATCCTAATGGGATTTAAATTAACCATGGGCTTTCCCTCCTATTCATACATATTATAACAAAAAATCGCTTACCTTTTTTAATATTTCTTCTCCTGCTAATACTCCTGCATTATATGTTACAGAAACGTGAGAGGGAAGCAGCCCTCCTTTTTGAATTGCTTCGCCATGGGAGGGGATAAATCCATAATCGGCATTTAAAACCATATCGAAGTCGAGCATAGAATCTCCAGCAGCAAGGACTGTTTTTGCAGCAATACGCTCTTTTATAAATTGAAGAGCCGCCGATTTGTTTATGCAGGTTGGCATGATATATACTTTTCTCCCCTGGTGGGAGAGAGTAAAACCTTGCTTATGGAAGATTTGTGAAAGATTTTCAAAGTCTTCGACTGAAAATACTTGTTCATCAATGATTAAATAGACAAACCATGATTCTGCTTGCATAACCTTAAGGACAGATTCATTTTTTGTATAAGCCTCAATTTGGGGGAGTACGTGCTCTATGGATGTGTAATTTTGTTGCATTTGTGCAAGTACTTTATCCGACCACTCTGAAAGAGGTTTGCCGTTTTCTAAAATTACTGCTCCGTTTGATACAATTGCATATTTTGGCTTTTCTACTGTATTATATAACCCAGTAATTCGATGGTACTGTTCAGCGGTTCGAGTTGTTACAGGTAAAAAGGTAATAGAGGAGGCGATATTCTCAAAGAGCAAAAGACCTTTTGGGGTCATAAATGCAGTTGGTTTTTCATTAACCCATTCTACAGCTGCAAAATCCTGCTCACTAACTTCTTGACCTCGTGAATTTTTACTGTATATAAGTGTTCGATCTAAATCACTAGCAAACAGAATTGTCATATTCGATCCTCCGATTCTATCAACCCAATGGCAAGGTAAAATAGCCCTGGTACGATCTCAGTAGGAATATTTTTTTCTTTGCATAAAAGAAGGATATGACGTAGAGACTCGTGTGTATCATCACTAAGTAATATTTTAAATGGCTTCCTTCTTAATAACACTCTAGTAGTTTCTCCAACACTCGGTTTTACTTTACTAATATCCGCAGTTTTATAAAACTTTTGAGCAATGAATTCCACTTCTTGCATTCCTCTCCAAGTTCGTTCATTTGTAATTGGAAACTCTTCAATAAGCTCTTTTATGGTTGGTTCTTGCTCTTGGAATCGGTTGGAAATATTAGCGATGAACTCATTGGATACATCCACTTCTTCCAAGTTAGCGTAATACTTAGCTCCGTGGTAATCTTCTGCGTCTTGAAAAGAATTATTTAGTACGGTTCGGCTAACTAAACCGGAAACCGTGGAGTTCAGACAAGCATTTGGAATTAGAAAGTCTTCTCTCGTGGCAAATAATGTGGCACATTCGCCAGGATCGGTTAAGACAGCCAAATCATCATTTAAGTTAAGATCGTAAGTTGCATTTAACTTTTGAATGGACTTCGTTAGCTCCATTTGAATAGCACCTTTTCCTGTCCACCCGTCCACAAATTGTATATGACTTTTGGGATATAGTTCTCTAATGGAGCGAACGGCTTGTTCATCGATTCCTCGTCCTCTTAGTATAGATATACTAAAGTGGGGCCAATTAAGTTTCAAATACTTTTTTGCATATCGTTTCATTAAAATCCCGATTGGACTTCCTGCTCTTGCAAGGGAAACGATTACAACGTCATCTGTACCTGCGAATCTTCTAACCCGTCTGCTTAATATTCCTACTAATTGTGCGATATGATCTGCCGAATCATGTAAAGCTTGTTGATATAGCTCTGTATATTCAGAGGTTGGCTGACTTTCAATAGGTAAAGATTCGGAGTAATGACTGCCTGATTGAAATAGTTGTTCTCTAGATTCCACGGAAGACTCTATCTGAACATCCGATAAGTCTTTAAGTAAAAAAGTAATATCTTCTGAAGGATAGCTAGTTTTAACCAATCCATCTGTATTAATGACCATTTATTTCACCTCTAACAGGAACAGTAAGAGATAACCATGATACAGGTGCTAACGTCTCTAAATAAGATAGAAGTGGGTACCAAGAAGTGGGATCATAAACAGACTCAGAAATAACAATTATTTGTTCAGCATCAATTTCCGAGAGATTGTATAAATATTGGTTAATCCCAATGGAATCCGGTAATATAAATTTACATTTGTGCTGTATAGGATATAATTCTTCTTTTTTCGCTAATATAGGGCTTCTGGTAGTAGTTTGTACTTTCGTGTTGTTGCCAAAGCTAAGCGCAAATCTATGTGGTATATAAATATTTTCGCCAATACCTATAACTAGAGTAGATTTATCTCTATCTAAATAAGGAAGCTTAGTTATAAATTTTTCTATCCACTCATCCATTTCCTCGTGAAGATTACTTGCCAAACCAAATCTCCCTGTGAAGTTGCTATAGATTCCATGCTCACTCCGATGTTTAGAAGTAGTTTCTAGAGCTAATTTTTCGTCAGCGAACGCAGAAAATGATTGCATACTATCTAGCAGGGGAATGTCTTTTTCTTCGATAACTGCTTCATTTTGTAAGGAGAATTGTCCACCCATAATAGTAATAATTTCTGCAGAAATATTGTGTGTGTTCATGAGGTCAATAAAGTCTTGTTGATGTGTTTCGGTTCTCCAGTCCAAAATAGAAAGGATTTTATATTGTTTACCAGGAAAAGAGACATTTAATGCAACGATTAAGTTGGACAGTGTTAGGCCGGTCGTTATTTCATCATCTATTAACACAATGGTTTCTGCATCCTTTAATGTTTGTTCAGATGCATAGACACGGTGGGAGGTTGCGTGGGAATGCTCTTCTTCAAAGTAAAAGGAAGGTTCCATATGTAGAATTTCTTCTCTTGTAGTATGGATGTAATGAGCATTTTCAAAGTGATGAAATACTGCATGGCCAAGGCCGGTTGCAGTTTCAGCAAATCCAATGAATACGGTCTTTTTTGGTAAGTTGGATTTATAAGCAAGAGAGTCCAAGCTCAGTTGTCGATTTGGAATTTCGGAGTTGACCATCTGAATAATTTCATTTAGTAATGGATGACCTTTTAAACCTTCATCTTCCATAAGCATAGAAGCTAAAATAGTTCCTGTTCCAAGTGAAATGGCTGGATCCACCGCTAAGTGTTTTCCGAGGAGGCGACTTACGAATAAAAATTGTCGTTTTTTGTTTATTCTCACAGCCATTTGGAAAAGAGATTCGGGAGAGAAATTATATGGATTATCTTTAATGTCAATTTCTAGTTTCAAATCTCCGTGTAAGTTATAAGTTTTTAATGTATTGAAGGAAGTCGAGTGATGTAACATGTTCTTTTAACACCCCATATATTTCTGCTTGAGCAATAATCTTTATTGCCCAGCTGTAGTGAGGTTTTACCTCATTCATTTTGTTTCTAGCAGAACTTCGCAAAACTCCGTTTGTTCTGGATTCATTTTCTACGATTAAACAAGCATCTTCAAATAACTCCTTAGGTACTATATAACCGCTATTTACAATATCAATCTGAGAAGGATGAATACAAGTTTTGCCGTAAAAACCATTTAAAAGGTCGTGTTGAACCTCATCCCAGAGAATAGACTCTATACTATTTGGATCATTGAATAAACGAAAAGAATCCTGAGATTCAAAGTACTCATAAACTGGACCAGAAATAACAAAGTTATCCTCTTTGCGATTGAATTTATTAAGTATATCGGTCAAACAGTTTGTGATGAGCAGCAACTCATAGATTGTTCTGTTTCCAGGACGTCGTAGACTGAAGAGGCTAGTGAAATCCGTCGCACCAACCCGTATAGTAAGTATAAGTTCTTCAAATTGCTTGAAAACTGTATATAGGTTGGAGAGTTCTTGCTCTCTAGTTTCCGTGTAAATAATTTCTTTTGTTTCTAAAATAGGGAGTGCATATAAGTGAATAGAGTGTTGGCTGTTTAAATTTTGTAGACATAAAAAAAAGTTTGTTGCATTAGAAGCGGTACATTTTGGAAGGACAATTCCTGTAATAAAGCGAATAGTACTCCCTAGTAAAGAAGCTATCTTCTCTAAATGCTGAACGGTTCTTACTCGGATAAATAAGAGGGGAATCTCCTGTATATCTAGTTGGCCATTTTGTACATTCTGTTCCATTGATTTTAATTCATTTACAACGTTTAGTTCTGCGTCTAAAAGTTCTGAATCAGAAACAGCATCTTCTAAACAAATGATTGCGCTAGTTAAGTTCTTTAAATTATTATTCGATAGTTTATAGGTGAAATTGGGCATTGAACCTGGTAAGTATAAAGCTGCTCCCATAGCCATCCCTAA
>Ga0209013_10001447_pt1 | contig 21893 bp, 18 predicted proteins | sample Cruoilmetagenom2_FD_187291 | JGI IMG/M metagenome (GOLD analysis project Ga0209013, IMG submission 187291) | Oil polluted marine microbial communities from Coal Oil Point, Santa Barbara, California, USA - Sample 2 (SPAdes) (version 2) | ecosystem: Environmental > Aquatic > Marine > Oil seeps ... | reverse complement strand
ATACTTTTTCGTAACGTGCTTATCCACTGCGTGAACAATGCCAGGTTACTTCCAAAGTATCCCTCAAAATTAATCAAAACCGGACTTTTGAGACAGCCTCCTTTCATTCAATATGATAAAACTCATGTTTTATGTGAAACAAATAACACAACTTTGTAATTACATTTAGGTTAACACTAGGGTTAGATTTAGGGCTTGAGAAGCTGTCCGCCAGGGCAGCTTTTTCTATTTTTCACCAACAATCGTAAACATTATTTGTCTATCTTCGTCCTCAAATTCAGTATAACTCAAAATTTACCTGAAAATGAAATATTTGAAAATCACAATGGCGGTTCTATTTTCAATCATTCTGATTGCTTCCTGTGGCACTAATAAGAAGCCAGACCAATCAGCAGATACTTTCGATCTCGACGATTACATCGCAGCAGCTGAAGCCATTGATCCTAACCTGAACAGGGTTGAACAGGTATTCAACATCCTGGAAATGGTGAATGCAGAGTACTATGATGTGCTTACTAACGATCCTTACAGTGCACATAGCTATAAATCCTCCTATCCGATTGCTGCAGCCAATCTTGGAATTTACATGGCGGACATTCTATATCATCTCTACGGAGAGGCCAATGAAAGCATGTTCCTCACCTTTGCAGCCGCCCAGGAGCTGGCCAAATTTATAGGTATTGATTCTGAATTTGCCACATGGACCATTGAGAATCTGGAAGGCAAATTAATGCAAAGGGATACCATAACAAGACTCTATAACGGCCTGTTGGCTGACAGTAAGAATTACAACTCCGAAAAAGAGATGGTTTTCGTTCACACCGCTTTTCTTATGGGATCATTCATTGAAAAAGTATATATCACAAGCAGTGTACTTAAACAGAAAATGAGTGGCCAGGAAATCAGCAAAGAGCAGGAGAGTGATATCAGGGAAATGCTGGTGATCTATTTAAATCAACTTGATCCTTCCACCGGCATTCTTTATGAAGCATTTGAAAATCAAAAGGATCATCTTGAAGGGTTGGTCGTCCTGACAACATTTGAAAGATTGAAAGAACTATCCACTGAGTTAAAACAGGTGAAACCCACACTTATTGTGGCGCCCATCAGTGAAATAGCATCCAATCAGAACCTCACTACTACTTTTGGCCTGATTGCGAACCTTCGTAATGTGCTTGTTACGTCATCTGAATAGTAATAGGATAAATCCACATTAAAAAAACATTATCACCGTCTCACTTGAAAAATGGGGCGGTTTTTTTATATTTGGATAAACCCAAGCTCTGCGATTGATGAATTTCCTTGGTAACGTTATCTGGCTATTGTTCGGCGGACTCGCCACCGCCATTGGCTATTTCCTGGGTGGCGTGGTCATGATGGCCACCATTGTCGGGATCCCCTTCGGATTCCAATTGATCAAGATTGGCTCCCTCAGTCTCTGGCCCTTCGGCAGGACCTTTGAAGTGAGCAAAGGGGAATTGCCAGGTTGCCTCTTCACCCTGCTCAACATCATCTGGTTTTTCATCGCCGGATTGTGGATCTCCCTTATCCATGTAGTATTCGGGTTTCTGCTTTTCATCTCCATCATCGGTATCCCATGGGGATTGCAGCATTTCAAACTGGCCGGCTTTGCCATCTCACCCTTCGGTCGGAAAGTGGATATTGTAGGATAGCTATAACTCATAATCATGAAAAGAAACTTATCCCTGATCGTACTCATTATTGCGGTAGCTGGTCTGATCAGCTGCAAACAAACTCCCAGAGTATTGCTGGTTATGGGAGGCCATGAATACGACACAACTGAATTTTTCGACATGTTCCACTCCATGGAGGGAGTTGAATTCGATTCCATCTCCCATCCACATGCCCTCAATTTGCTTCAGTCAACCGGGATTGAAGCTTATGACCTCCTGCTATTTTATGATTTTATTCCTGATATGCCTCTGAAAGATTCAAGTGTCTATATTCGATTAACAGAGGAAGGAATACCCTTACTTTTTCTTCATCACGCCATCTGCACATTCCAGGAATGGGATGGGTATAAAGAGATGGTTGGAGGAAAATATGTAATGCCGGGGTTTACTTCAGATAGTTCCCTCCTTTCAGATTACAAACACGGTATCGACATGGAAGTGGAGGTAATGAGCCAAAATCATCCTGTGACTCTTGGCATCAGTAATTTTGAGATCCATGATGAGGGTTACTCCAATATTACAGTGCTTGACGGAGTTACACCATTACTTACAACGGACCATCCCGATTGCTCCTCCCTGGTAGGCTGGACCAATACTTTCAACAGATCTGAAATAGTGTATCTCATTTTCGGACATGATAAACATGCTTATAATAATGCATCCTTCCGGATTCTGTTGCACAATGCCATAAACTGGCTGACTGTTCAAGAATGACAATAGACCTTCACGCTTTGTGCTTGCAAGTATCAGTTCCGTAGAATCGATGGGTACGTGAGTAGAAACATATCTTGGAGCACCGGAAAATCCATCCCGGAAAGCGATCAAGGTCACAGCAAACGACTGAGTCAACAGTAGAGCAACAAGCTGCCCGGGTAAAATACCAGGAAGAACCAATGGTCGGATGCAGGAAAAGAGGTGAAGAGCTGCAGGGAATTCTGCCGGCCGTGTCTGAATTAGCGATTTATCGCTACCTTAGCTTGGTATGGCTGAACGAATCATCAAATGGGGCATGATTGGATGCGGGAGTGTAACCGAATTAAAGAGTGCCCCTTCCTTTAATAAGATTGTAAACTCACGCCTGGTAGCCGTTGGTAACCGTACACCTGAGAAGGCGGAGGATTACGCAAAACGTCACGGTGTGCCCTCGTGGCACAAAGATCCTTTTGATGTGATCCGTGACCCTGAAGTTCACATCGTCTATATCTCTACTCCTCCCGGATCACATCTGGAATATGCACTTGAAACAATCAAGGCAGGAAAACCTCTGTACATTGAAAAGCCCATGGCACACACCTGGGAAGAGTGCAGGATCATCAATAAGGCGGCTGAAGAGAGGGGAACCCCGGTTTATGTGGCCTATTACAGGCGGTCGTTGGAATATTTTAAAAAGGTAAAAGAGGTGATTGATGCAGGGATCCTGGGCAGGATTCTGCATATTAATGTTCAGCAATACTTCCCGGCCCGGGAGGAGGATTTTAACAGCCAGGCACTGCCCTGGCGTTTGATCCCGGAAGATTCAGGTGGTGGCTATTTCCATGACATGGGGTGCCATGCACTGGATATTCTTTTTTACATTTTTGGGGATCCCGTAAGTGTATCCGGATCAAAAACCAATGTGGGCAGACTCTATGAACCTGAAGATACCATCGGTGCCACCCTTATGCTACCCGATGATGTCATGGTCACTGGTGGCTGGAGCTTTGTAACACCCGAACCCTTCACGAAGGACCTGGTGGAAGTAACCGGGGAAACAGGTAAAATGAAGTTCTCCATCTTCAGTTTCAAACCCATCACCTTTGTCCATGGTGAAAGACAGGAGACCCTTACCACTATACAGCCCGAGCATATCCAGATGCCCTTCATCCAGACCATCGTCTCAGAACTTACCGGTAAAGGAACTTGTCCATCAACAGGACTTACTGCAGCGGTGACCAGCCATGTAATGGATGAGATATTAAAAAACTGATCGATCTACAGTTTGAAAAGTACCTGGTAACGGGTTAGATATGACTTTTGAGGCTCCCCATTTTTCGCTTTGTTAATAACTACATCTCCATTGTTAAAATTTCAACATCAATTCCCACCTATTCCCTCTTCATGCATTAGGCTAAGTGCATAAAAACATAGTACTTTATGATAGAAAAACCTGGGTTGGAATAGGGGTTTGGCACTTTTCTTGTGTTTTATTAGTGAAGAGGGAGCTGTGCAGGGGATATTTCACAAAAAATTTTCGCGTTTAGGCAACCTTTTTATTAATTATTGATCTTTAGTATAGAGTCATGCATAACACAGAACAGAAATTGAGCACACAGTACACCATTATATTAGGAGCTGAAGGCGAGCTTGGAAGGGCGATGGCCCGGGAAATTGCGCGTAAAAAATGCAACCTGGTTCTTGTATCCACTACCAATATTGATCTTCAGCGATTTGCCATTGGATTGCAATTGAAAGAAGATGTACAGGTTGATGCAGTGAAGCTGAACATGTCGGACCAGGAAGCGATTCAGACCTTTATCGAATCAATCCGGAATCGATATGAGGTACGTGCGCTGGTTAATAACATCACATGCGACTGGTCATCGGCTTACAACAAATGCGTTTCCGAACTTGCAAGGGAAGATTTTCTGACCAGGTTCCGTGGAGCAGCCCTGGTTACCTGGAGCCTTCTTCCCCAGATGTCCAGGCTATCCTCTTCATATATTCAACATATCATCCCTTTCCCATTTAAAAAGGAGCAATTCAGCCCCGAAATGCAACAGTCAGTTAGCAAAATGTATGCATTTGCAAAGGAACTGGACGAGGAGTTGAAACATACCCCTGTATCGGTAAGCATGGTACATCCAGCCCCCCTTAAAAACATTATACCTGATCTTGAATTGTTGGATGGTATCACTGAAGAGATCAATGCTCTTACTCCAAGATTGATAGCAATGAAAGCTGTCAATGGCATGCTTCGGGGTGACCGCCTGATCATTCCAGGGTTCTGGAACAGGGTTCAGTTTTTCCTGAACAGACATGCCACATCCTGGTTCAGATCTGCAGAAGAGTCCCTAGGGTCGAGCCTGCAACCATCAGTCTGATAAAATCCCCTTATTATTCATACCTGAGTGACATCCCCGGATTCTGGCAGCTGGCTCTGATGGTATGAAAACTCACAGTGGTCAGTGCAATCACAAATGCCAAGACTACCTCTCCCGGCAAATCATCAGGAACCACGGTAGTCAAATTGCAGTTGAATCGGCAGAAAACAGTGGAGCCCTCTTTCGGATCACACTGGCAGGATATCTGCAGGATAAGATCTAAATCAAGGACAAACTCACCCTTATATACGGACTGGGGATCTTCACCGCTTTCAACAGCGATACCCTTTATCTGCAAGTTATTCCTATTTATCTGTAAAAAGAATTATATTCCCGGTCAAAACTTGCCATATTCCAAACCATGAGCAACGAAAACATTGACATCAGCACACTATTGAATGAATCCTGGGAAACACTTCTGAATCCAAAAGAATATTTTTTATCCATGCCCCTGAAGGGCGGTTTCGCAGAACCGGTTCTTAAAGCAGCAATGTATGGAACTGTTGCCGGTCTCTTTTCCCTTTTATGGACCCTGCTCGGATTATCTGTATTGGGTGGCACTATGTGGAGTGGTGCCATAGGAATCATGATCCTGATCTCTTCCATCATAGGAGCAATCATTGCAGCATTCCTGGGTGGAGCCATCATGCTGCTTATATCTGCAATGTGTGGAGGCAATACGGACTACGAGACCAACGTAAGGACAGCAGCCTCACTGATGGTGATTTATCCCATCAATGCATTCATGGCTTTCTTATATGGCATCAATACAGACATTGGCAGTATCGTCGGATTAGCTGTCTCTTTTTACTCGCTCTACCTTCTTTACCATGCTGTTATACTATCTCTGAAGGGCAACGAATCATCGATGAAAATCGTGGCAATTGTCCTGGTCCTTCTGACCCTTCTTGGTTTTTTCGTAGGGAGAAAAGCCTCTCAATCTGTGCAGGATTTCTCTAAAATATACGAAGAGGAGCAGGTGGACTAAAAGTTTACCTATTTTTATCATCACAATCAAAACCATACATCTGAAGACCCATGCAATGGTTGAAGTGGTGAAACAGATCCCTGTCTTAACCATCCGGGACACCTATTAAATAAATCAATCCTCCAATTCATAAGTATCAATAAGATACTTGATGGTATCCATAAAAGTGCATTGTCGGATGCAAGGCTTTCATCAAATCCTGCTGTAACGAAATCCCGGGAAAATGTAATGAAATCGGTATTTAGTAGAGCTTATCAATCGGTTTCTTGGACAACCGGTCACTCTCTTTATATTCACTCACGGTCATTTCCGTAATGTGCTTGAACTGGTTCGAAAGGTACTGAACACTGCTGTAATCCATCATAAATGCAATCTCACTCAGGGTAAATTCATCCTGGTCGATCAATTCCTTGATCCGTTCAATCTTGTGAAGGATGATGTATTTCTCCAGGGTAATATTTTCATGGGACGAAAAGATCCTCGATAAATAGGCATAGGACAATCCTGTTTTTTCAACCAGGTACTCCGATTTCCTGACCATGGAATCCACATTATTCATCTCGTGGATCAACTCGATCACTGCCTTTTTAATCTCCTCCACCAGGCGATGGTCACGGGATTCAATGAGGTCTGTTCCAAGATCAACCAGTACCTTTCTGATATCTTCATAGGATTTAGTCGTCTCATCAAAACTGATGGTTGCCTTGCCCATATGGATCTCTTCCACAACTATACCGGCTTTTTCAAGTTCCTCCCTGATCACACGGAGACAACACTGACAAACCATGTTCTTAATATAGATGGTAGTGGTTTTCAAAAAGGTTCCAGTCTGTGTATTTGTATCTTTGGTGTTGAGGGCAATTTATATCATGCATTTGAAATATAAAAATCAGTTGTCAGCGAACCAGCTAAACTACTCAAAAAGAGGTCTGTTGCTACCATAACAATGAATTTTACAACATTTTAACATAAAAACATAACACCTTGTCCATCAAGAATACGCATTTTTGCGTTGTAATTAAGACTAACTGTGTACCATGCGAATCAAAAAAAACATAGCCATCAGCGATACGGGGTTTATATTTAATCCAACCACCGGTGATTCCTATTCCATCAATCAGGTTGGCCAGGAGATCCTCGCTTACCTCGGTGAGGATAAATCCAAAGATGAAATCGTTTCCCTCATGACCTCGGAATATGATATCGATGCCCCAAGTTTCGAAAAGTACTTTTTCGATTTCCTCAGTATGCTAAGGCAATTTGAACTCCTAGATGAAATCAATGAAAACTAAGATTACCGTTGCCCTTACAGGCCTGAACAATGTGGATAATCCGGGGCCGGGTGTGCCGGTAATTCGTGGCATCCGCGAATCGGATCTTTTTGAACCACGCATCATCGGCCTGGCTTATGAGAATCTCGAACCCGGTATCTACATGGATGGTGTTGTGGACAAAACATACCAGGTGCCCTATCCATCCGAAGGATCGGATGTGCTCGTGAACAGGATCCTGGAGATCCACAGAAAGGATCCCATTGATGTACTGATCCCCAATTTTGACGCTGAACTATACGCCTTCATGCGGTCAGAAAGTATATTGGAAAAAGCGGGTATCAAAACATTCCTGCCGACCCTGGAACAATTCGAGGAGCGGCATAAAACCAATCTTCCCGATTTTGGAGAAAAATATGGCCTGGAGGTTCCATTCAGTAAAGCCATTACACGGATTGATGAAATTGAAAAACTCAAAGATGAGTTTGAATACCCGTTGATGGTCAAGGGAAAATTCTACGATGCTTACCTGGCATACAACGAAGAGCAGGTAAGGATGAACTACAATAAGATCAGTGCCAAATGGGGCTTGCCGGTGATTATCCAGGAATTCATCAAGGGCACCGAGGTGAATGTGGTAGCCCTGGGAGATGGAAAAGGTAATATCATCGGTGCAGTTCCCATGAGGAAACAATACATCACCGACAAGGGAAAGGCCTGGTCGGGGATCACACTGGATGACGAGAAGATGCTGGAGCTGACCCGCCGCATCATCAAAGCCATGAAATGGAGAGGCGGTATGGAACTGGAGCTGGTCAAATCTCAAAAAAATGAATACTACATCATTGAGATCAACCCCAGAATACCGGCCTGGGTCTACCTGGCTATAGGGGCCGGACAAAACATGCCTGAAGCACTGGTGAAGCTTGCCCTGGGGATGGAGGTCAAACCCTTTGAGAAATATGAAGTGGGAAAGATGTTTATCCGCTATTCCTACGACCTGATCACCGATTTGAAAGAATTTGAGAAACTCTCCACACTTGGAGAAATATAAAATATAGATTATGGAAAAGAAGTCATTTGAAAGACCATTTATTAAGAAATTGCAAGCAGGAATGCCCAGTAAGTTTGGGATGAAATCACAGGCTGAACCAATCACACATATAGACGATGTCCCTGTTCCCGAGCTCCTGGCGGAATACGGATCACCACTTTACGTTATTTCCGAAAAAACCATCCGCTCAACATTCAAGAAGTCGCGTCATGCCTTCACCACCCGTTACCCAAAAGTCCAGTATGCATGGTCCTACAAAACCAATTACCTGGATGCCGTCTGTCGTATCTTTCACCAGGAAGGCTCCTGGGCCGAGGTAGTTTCAGGATTCGAATATGACAAAGCCATTAACAATGGAGTGAAGGGCAGTCAGATCATTTTCAATGGTCCGGACAAGACCGATGAGGATCTGAAAAAAGCCATTGAAAATGATTCCCTGATCCATATAGATCACTTCGATGAGATGTATTCCATCATTGCCATTTCTGAAAACTCCGGGAAACGACCCAAGGTGGCCATACGCGTAAACATGGACACGGGTGTTTATCCCATGTGGGACCGGTTTGGATTTAACTATGAAAACGGAGATGCATGGGATGCCATTAACCGGATCATGATCAATGAAAAGCTGGACCTGGTGGGTTTGCATACCCACATCGGGACCTACATGCTCACCTCCAACGCATATAAGATTGCTGCCGGTAAACTGGCTGATCTGGCCTTTGGTATCGAAAGAAAATACGGAGTGAATATTAAATATATCGATGTGGGTGGAGGTTTTGCTTCCAATAACACCTTAAAGGGTGCCTATTATCCCGGATCAGATACGGTCCCCACAATCGATGAATACGCCGAAGCCATATCATCGGCCATCCTGAATTCGGAACTGAATCCCAGGAACCTGCCCACCCTGATCCTGGAGAGCGGCAGAGCCCTGATTGACGATGCGGGGTACCTGCTGGGGACGGTCATTGCTAATAAAAGGCTCTCCAGTGGAAACAGGGCCACCATTGTTGATGTGGGAATCAACCTGCTTTTTACCTCATTCTGGTATGAACATGAAATTTACCCTGCTGCACCGGTATCCGAGCACATGGAAGAGACTGCCATATACGGCCCCCTCTGCATGAACATTGACGTGTTACGTGAAGCCATTCAATTTCCCCTCCTGAAGAAGGGAGATCAGTTCGTAATCAAGCGAATCGGGGCCTACAACATGACCCAGTGGATGCAGTTTATTACCCTCCGTCCCAATGTTGTGCTGATCGGCACCGAAGGGAAGGTCCATGTGATCCGGAAAATGGAGAATATGGAGCTGATCAGGCAACAGGAAGTAATCCCGGAACACCTTAAATAAAACAACAGGTTCTTCAAGATCTCTCTTTTGAAAGTCAGTAACGATATAAAGCTGTTTATCAGGTCCATACCTAATAGTTATGGTCAGGTTTTCTTTTCTGATCAGCGGCTTTTTGCACTGATACTCATGGGAATCACCTTTTTTGATCTCTATGCCGGGATGCTGGGATTCCTGTCAGTCATCACCACCAATCTGGTTGGATTTTTGCTGGGATTTGACAAGAAAATCATTTCCAAGGGCGTTTTCGGATTCAACAGCCTGCTTGTGGGATTAGGGCTTGGGATCTATTTCAAGCCAGATATACAGTTGATTTTGGTGATCATGATGGCCGCCATCCTGACCCTTTTAATCGCCGTTTCCCTGCAGGGAGTCATCGGAAAATATGCCCTTCCCTTTCTTTCCATCCCTTTCCTTCTCTCCATTTGGATCATGACCCTCTCTACAAAAGAGTTTACGGCCCTGGGGATCAGCGAACGGGGGATCTATACCTTCAATGATCTCTATACCATCGGAGGGGATCCGCTGGTTAGGATCTATGATTGGTGGAACAACCTGCAATTGCCGCGCTCTTTGCGCATATATTTTATCTCCCTGGGTGCCATTCTGTTCCAGTACAACCTGCTTTCAGGGATTATACTTTCTCTCGGCTTATTGTTGTTCTCCAGGATCTCATTCTCACTATCTCTTATCGGTTTCTATACAGCCTATCTCTTTTATGAGATCCTCGGGGCCAATATATCTGAATTGAGTTACAGCTACATCGGGTTCAACTATATCCTTACATCCATTGCCGTGGGAGGATTTTTCATCATTCCTTCCAGACGGTCATATCTCTGGGTCATCCTGTTGATCCCCATCGTAGCCATGATTACCATCAGCCTTTCGAAGGTATTTGCAGTGTTTAGTCTGCCCGTTTACTCCCTGCCGTTTAACCTGATTGTACTTTTATTCCTATATGCGTTGAAATTCAGGGTAAACTCATCCACAACGCTGTCAGAGGTCCTTATTCAACACAACTCCCCTGAAAAAAACCTCTATGCATTTCACAATGATGTTGTTCGTTTCCGTCATCATGACAAAGTAAATATCAAACTGCCATTCCTGGGTACATGGACAGTCTCACAGGCTCATAACGGAGAATATACCCATAAAGATGAATTCCGTCATGCATGGGATTTTGTCATTACCGATACCGAGAGTCAACAATTTATGGGAAGCGGGGACCTCCTTACTGACTATTACTGTTACGACAAGATGGTCCTGGCTCCGGCCGATGGCACTGTTGAATTTGTCATGGACCGCATTCCCGACAATATCATCGGGGAGGTGAATCTGAAAGATAACTGGGGAAATACAGTCATTGTTAAACATGATGATAATCTATATACTTCCCTGAGTCACCTTAAAGAGGGATCCATCAAAGTAAAAGAGGGCGATCTGATAAAAGAGGGCGACGAAATCGGCAGATGCGGTAATTCCGGTCGATCCCCATATCCTCACCTTCATTTCCAGGCGCAGGAGACACCCTACATTGGTTCATTCACTGTGGAATACCCCATCAGTTACTACATCAATCATCACCAGAAAGGGTTCAAACTGGAATCCTTTGTCTTTCCCGAAATAGATGACATGATCTCAAGCATTGATCGCAGTGATCTTTTGTACAACGCTTTTCACTTTATCCCTGGTAAACACTACCATTTTGAGGTGTTGAAAAACGGCGAGAAGGTAGAGTCATTCTGGGAAATCAACACCGATCCCTATAACAATTCCTACATCCGTTGCCACCAATCGGGGGCTATGGCCTATTTCATCAACGACGGCAACCTCATGTATTTCACCCATTTTACGGGGAATAAGAAAAGTCTGCTTTACTATTTCTTTCTGGCTGCCTTCCAGGTGCAACAGGGCTTTTACCAGGACCTTACCATTTCAGACCGGTATCCTCTGAACCTGATCTTTAACCAGCCCCTTCTGGGGTTGCAAGACCTTGTAGCTCCATTTTGGAAATTCCTCCGGTCTGAATTCCAGTGTAAATATGACTGGATCGACAATGACATGTCCCCTTCAGAGATCAGACTGGTATCTTCAGCAACCAACAGCCTGGCTGGAAAGGCTTTGCGAAGATTCGATTTTTCCATCACTGTAAACGATAAAGGCATCCACAAATTAACTGTGGAAACAGAGCACCTTCAACTGGAAGCGACATGTATAGAGTGATCACAACCATATGGCTTTCGCTGCTCGCACTTTCGGGGATCAATGCACAGGATCCTGTGGATTTTAACACCTTCAATACTGAAACCTACAGCCTCTACCAACAACAAAAGTGGGACAGCCTGATCGATATGGGCCGGGAAGCATTGAAACAGGATTATGATTTCTATTACCTGAGAATGAGGCTGAGCATTGCACTGTATAACCAGAAAAATTTCAGGAAAGCTGGTGTCCATTTCACAAAAGCACTTGCCATGAACCAGGGTGACCCTGTGGCCCTTGAGTATCTTTATTATTCCAGGTTGCTTGCCGGGCAAGGGGACCAGGCGAACCTGGTAAGAGAGCAATTTAAAGGGGATCTTGCCCTCAAGTTACCCCCTTTCAAAGGAAAGTTTTTCGACCGTTTAGGAGCTGAATACCTGTACAATCGCGGTATGATTGATCATATCTCTACCAATCCCGAGGAGACATTCCCTGGTCTGCCGTCAGGGGTACAATATATAACCCATCATTTTTCCAATGTTTCCCTGTCACTGACAAACAGCATAGCACCCGGGTTTTCATTGCATCATGCATACACTTTCATGACCAAAACCAATCTCCAGTATTACAACGACGGGAACATGCAGTACTTTGTGGATAATCAGAATGTAACCCAGCACCAGTATTACCTTTCGCCCCGTTTTACCACGCAATCAGGGTTTAAGATCATGCCCATGTTCCATCGGATAAACGGAAAATATCAGATCCCTGTGGAGACCTCAGGTTCAGGGGGGGGGTATTCCAGAGCATATTTGTACTATGTCGAATACATTGATTATGTGGCCGGCCTGGGCCTGTCCCACAGTTTAGGCTCCTTTAACCTCACACTGGGGGCCTGGTATGCCACCCTCAATGATTCGGAACAAGTACAAAACAGGCTGGGGCTAACCTGGTACCCCAAAGGAAATCTCAATTTTTATGCAAGTGCGTATATGAATAGTCAGTATGAAATAACTGAAGGAGAAGCTGTTCTGCGATGGATCCCTGAGATGCATATTGGATTTTCAATATCAGAGAAGCTCTGGTTTGATCTGAACGGAACCATGGGGGAGATGACCAATTACCTTGAAAACAATGGTCAAATTGTCTACAACAGTTTTTCAGAAACCATCCAGCAGAAAATTAAGTTCACGATTTCAATACCGGTTTCCGAGAAAGGATCACTGCTCTATCTGGGCGGAAGATGGACATCGAACATCAGCGAGTTTTATCCGCTTGTATATGATCTGACCGGGACTACAAATACCAAATCTTATAACACTTTATCATTTTACGGAGGAATATCATGGAAATTTTAAGACCTATAAAGCAAGTTCTGGCACTCAGCCTGCTGATCAGTACCCTCTCAGTCTCAGGCCAGGATTTTAAAGAAATCAAAGATGCTTTTCAGCAAAGTTACATCCAGGAAGCCACAGGGGAGGTGGTTGCAGCGGCCACCAGTCTGAAGAGTGTTTATAACGAAAAGTCATACGAGATCAACCTGCGTTTGGGTTGGTTGAGTTACCAGTCAGGCAATTTCACCGAATCCATGGCTTATTATAACAAAGCCATCGACCTGATGCCCTATGCCATCGAACCCCGGTTCGGAGTAGTCTATCCCGGGGCTGCCATGGGCAACTGGTCTGTGGTCATGAAACAGTACGAGAAGATCCTGGAAATAAGTCCGAATAATTCCATTGCCATGCACCGGCTGGGATTAATCCTGTACGGTAAAGGGGAATATGAAGCAGCCAAAAAGTACTTCGCGAAAGTGGTCAACCTCTATCCATTTGACTATGATGCCCTCTCCATGCTGGGATGGTCCTATTTTAAATTAAGCAACTTCCGGGAAGCAAAGGTGCTGTTCCAGAAGGCTCTCCTGCATACTCCCGGAGGTTCTTCGGCCATGGAGGGTCTGGATCTGCTTGAGAAACCCTAACTTTTCAACTGTAGAATTTATCCATTGTATATAAATCCCTTAACCATGAAAAAACATGTCCTGACAATCGTTTTGTTTATGACGGGCCTGTCACTGTTTGCCCAGCCTGTTTTTGAAAAGATCTATACCGAATCGGCTACCATAACCAGGCTGGAAAGCGTGGGAGAGGTATATTTCTCCATGGATGTGGTCAACAAACAATGCCATATCTATAATATGGACCATAGCCTTTATAACAGCATTCCGATCCCCACTCCTGAGGGTTACTACCTCTCCGATGTACAGTATGTATCGGAAAAGCTCTTTAATGATGACAATCTTGTAGAACTCGTATACAGTTATACAAAATATGTTCCCACCGAAACCTCCTACTATTATACCTACGAAACCAAACTTATCAATGAAAACGGAACCGTGTTGCTCACTATTCCGGGTGCAGGGCACACCAATGTCATTGAGACGCCTGACCATGGTAAGAAATTCCTGGTGTATGAATATAACTATTCGGTGATCCCCTACCGAACTTATACCCATGTGTACAGACTTCCGGGATCTGAAACAAAATCTTCAGAATATACCATTTCCACCATGAGCCTGGATAACCCATTTCCAAATCCAGCCAACCGCCAGGTTCATATTCCGGTGCAGCTTCCGGAAGGGATACATTCCGGAACCCTGGAGTTGTTTGATCTGAATGGTCAGAGAATCATCAGCTATCCTGTAACTGAAACCACCGGAAACCTGATACTGCCTACCCATCAACTGAGCCCGGGAACTTACATCTATCACGTTGACTCGGGACACTGGCGCTCAGAAGCTAAAAAGATTGTGATTCATCAGTAGTCGATTTACGGGGATCTGCATTAAGACCGGGAGACCTGAAAGCCCGTTTGGGAAACAGTGAAATCCACAAACCGGGCCCTGGAGTTTGGGGGCTTTGATTCCATAAGTTGCCGCAACTTCACTGCAGCCTCCACAGACTTCGAAAACATGAGCAGGTAACCTCCTCCACCGGCTCCCAACAACTTGTATCCTAGTAGGTAATCATCCACCATACTGATGATGCTCTGAATAACCGGTGGATTGGTACCTTCGTCCAACCGTTGATTCAGATCCCAGCTAAGGGCCACTTTTTCTGCAAGGCCCTGATAGTTATTGCTTAAGATTGTTTCGAAAGTCTCTCTTGCATGTTCCTTCATTTCACTAAAGATCTCAAGGTGGCGGGAGGAGTTGAGAAACATGGCCTTTACGATCTCTCCCAGGATATCCCGGGCCACACGGGTTACACCCGTATAGTACAACAACATCATATCCCTGGTTTCCCGATGTGAAAAGAGTTGATCGGACAACCATTTAATAACCGGTTTTTGCATGATCCCCGACTCTGTTTCCAGCAACTTCACACCCTCAAAGATCCCCCCATACTGATCCTGCCAACCTCCCCCTGTGGTAAGCATCTGCTCAAGGATCAGGGTGCGGTAGCCGACTTCATGTTTGTCCCAATTCAATCCGCAAAAATCACTTAATGTACCCAACACGGTGGCGGCCAGGTTCGAACTTGTTCCCAGACCGGACCCTTTGGGGATGGCTGCCAGCAATGACATTTCAATACCGCAACCGAAAACTTTGAGCTGTGATGTCAGATCGGGGTACTCTCTTTCGGAAAAAGCCGGACCAAACCCGGCCAGCACAAGAGCCGCCAAGGGAATGGAAAAAACCCCGCCCAGCTTATCATACTGGTTCAGTTGGTCGAAACTGGAAATCTCCATTTTCTGTCCCAGGTCTATGGATCGAAGGATAATCTTATGTTCATCCAGTGGACGGGCAAACACCTGGAGCGGAAGCTGTCCGTTTAACTCAACGGAGAGGTTCACTACTTTCCCCCCCTCCATAATAGAGTAAGGAGGGGTATCGGTCCACCCTCCGGCCAGATCCAGCCTCACCGGGCTTCTTCCCCACAGGATCTGATCATCCAGCAGGTTTCTCCGGGGTGACACGGGATCCGATTTTAGTGTATCGATCATATTTTCCCGTAGAATCCCGAAGGCCTGTTCCTCATAGTTGGCAGACAGGATCTTGTTCCCTGAGACCCTGGCCCTGAACATGCTGTCATTGATCCTTTTAATCAACGGTTCGTCGGATGATAATTCAGCAGGTAGTTCCATGCCGGCTTTGCGGTAATCTGCAGAAGTCTGCTCCAGGTCCAGGTAGTAAAAAATACTTCTGTGGTGGTTGGCTGCCAGCCTGGGTAATGCCAGTGCCTTTAGTACTTGCCGTTGCCCATAGGTTCGATCTGGCTCTGCTTTTTCGGACAGCTCTTTTGCAGAAAGCCGCATGGATTTGAGCCATAAAGAGCCATCCCCGTTCAGGTCCAACATACATGTCAGCATTTCCTGGATTTCCCCTTTGTGAACCACCGGGAAAAGAGGGAGTTCATATATGGAGATATCCATCGGAAAACCTGCCTCCTCAGGTGTAACTGACCGGTTATGAAGCCAATCAAGGAGGGATTTTTCCATCCATGATGCGCCGTTTTCGGCACTCTCTCTGAATCCATCTGAAAAGCCATACATTCTCAGGCAATACTCCTCAGCTCTCACAGGAACCAGATCCAGGCAGATATTTTCAGGAATCTCAAGATTCCATTCATTCTCTGGGATCCCGGTAAGTACATGATGGTGATTAAGTTTCCATGTTCCGGGGATGTAACAATTCTCGATCCAGATGTGATGGTTCTGATCCGAAAATCTGAACATGATCTGAGAATTCTGCTGGAAGATTGAAGGGTGATGATCGGACTCCCTGGTCAATTTCAGACGTTGATCGATGATTCTGTTCTGCAGCTTCAGAGATGATTCAATCAAATCATTGTTACTGCCAAAATGGTAAAATTCCCCGTTATGAAGGGGGAAAAGTTTTACATCCACATCATTCAACTCCAGGTCATCGGAGTCTGATTCACTTCCAAAGAGCGTCAACATCTCACTGTACAGGTCATAATAATCTGGCAATCCTCCAACGAACTTCTCTTGTGTTTGGTCCCACCCCGACTTTTTCATCAACTTCATGGTTGTGGCAGCATTCATCAACACAATGCCGGAATCCATCAAATACAAATAATCCTGTGACAGATCCCTCAACTCCTGTAGTGAAGGTTTTTGTTTCACAAAGGCGAGCTGGTCCTGCTGTTCCCTCCGGCTAAAAAATACTCCATGACGAGAAGCAATGGCATCGTCAACCCAGGTTCCAAATACCAGAACATCTGCTTCCGGAAGATTATTGAACCGATCCGATGAGATAAACATTACATCCCCACTGCCTATGAGAGTGCAATAACTCCCTGGAGCACCCTTCAAAATTTTTTCATAATACGACACCTGAAAGTCGAGCAATTTTTGATCAATGTATTGTCCTTTGGACCATCGGAATACCGGCATGGGCATCAAAGACTTCCCGTAGGGCGCATAGGCTGGCAGTCGCCGACTCTCACCTCCCGAATGGATAATGATTCGTTGCTGAGCGGAGAGCCAGGACTTAAACGAACCCTGGAAATCAGCCCTGCCATATGCTTCAGCCAGTATGCTGGCGGTGCCACCTCCCGATCCTACTTTCCTTTCCACCGGATCGGATCCACAGATCCAGGCATCGGAGTCCCTGTTTTCCAATTCATGGAAATTGTTTGACATGCCAAGGGGTAGTGTGATCAGTCTCTGAATATTCATGGGGGACGTTTTTATCAAAAATAGTGGACCAATGTGTCGTGCTGGGGGTCCTGCTGCTCCTACTTGAGTACAGGAGTCAGTATGATATTCCGGTAGCTCACCTTGCCATGGTCCCCCTGCAGGTAGATGGGGCCTGGTGAAAATTCATCGGATGTGAGTGCACCTCCTGTAACTCCCTTCACCGGCTTGTTATCAATGAGCATCTTGCCATTTAGTACAACAGTGAGATGCCGTTGATAGAGTGTGATATCCATCTCCTGCCATTCGCCTGCCGGTTTTTCGGCAGCCACCAGAGGAGTGATCCTGCTATACAAAGCACCCATGTTGTGGGAATCCAGCTCTTTCCCATAGCTGTCCTGTACCTGAACTTCATAAATGCCTCGAAGGTATACTCCACTGTTGCTTCCCGAAGGGATATTTACTTCGAGCTTCAGATTAAAATCCTCAAAGGTAGCGCTGGTGCGCAGGTTCCCATATCTGATGTGTTTCTCTCCAGACTTCTGGACCGGATTGTTTACCATGGTTCCATCCACTACTTTCCATCCACTGGTTGCATTCATATCAGTCAGTTCCCAACCAGTCAGGTCCTTTCCGCCAAACAGCACTACCGGCTCTCCATACTTTATTTTACGCACTTTTGGAGCCTCTCCGCAGGCGGGAATTTTTTTACCCGTAAATGTAACTGCTTTCACTCCCACGCCCTCCCTGTTGGGAAAATAGGCCAATCCTTTCAACTGATCTTCACCAGCTTTGGTTACCTGAAACCAGTTTACCGGGTGCGTTGTCCTGACCGGATTTTGCTCCTCATCTCTTTTCCGGACCACATCCCTGCCGTTGACCAGTATAAGCTGGCCCTCATTTACCATGGTATAATCGACGGGGGAAACACTGCCTCCACGCCATAACAAATCAGCATCCAGGTATCCATCCTCCTGACGAACTTCAAGCCAGCCGGCATTGCTGTTCTCATAATCCAGGGTCAGGGCCCACATGCCCAGGAAAGGATCCACAGACGAACTCTGGGCAGAAGAGTTGAGATTCATTCCTAAAAACAGTCCCACCAGTAGCATTACAGTCATTTTATTCGTTTTCATATTGGAAAATTTGGTTGGTTGAAATTTTTTTCAATTTAGCTGGTTTTTTCGAAATTGGGTTACAATCATGTGAATTATAGAAATTTTAGCTGTATTGAATTCTCCCCTTTGATAAATAGACAAAAAAAGTCAACTTTATCTCGTCAAAAATTAAATCACCACAATGAAAAGAAGATCATTTCTTAAAACTTCATCCATTGCCCTGGTAGGGGCAGGCGGAATTAAAAATGTCCAACTTTTGAAAGGAAAGGGTGAAATTCAGAACAGCCTCTCTCTCGCGCTGAATGCCTATTCCTTTAACAAACCGCTGCTTGATGGCAGGATGAGTTTGGATGCCCTGTTTCATTTTGCCAAAAAAGCAGGTTTTAATGCAGTGGACCTGACTGCCTACTATATCCCGGGATATCCGGAAGTGCCTGAAGATAAGGTGCTCTTTGAGATAAAAAAGAGGGCATTCCGTCTGGGTCTTGCGATTTCCGGTACTGGTGTTCGGAATGACTTTACCTCATCGAATCCAGAGGAACATGCAGACAATATTGAACTGGTGAAGCAATGGATTGTTGCTGCTTCGAAACTGGGTGCTCCCCATGTAAGGGTTTTTGTCGGTAGGGGATCCAATAGTGAGACTTCACGGAAGAATGTGAAAACACAGGTAATCAAGGCCTTTCGGGAATGTGCAGACTTTGCATCTCATCATGGTGTCATGGTGGTCTTTCAAAACCACCATGATTATGTTAAATCCACACCAGAGGTGGTTGAGATTATGGATCAGGTACCATCAGAATGGTTTGGTCTGATGCTGGACATTGGCAGCATTCCCGGCCCCGATCCGTACCAGGATATTGGGCAATTGATCCCCTATGCCGTCTCATGGCAGGTGAAGGAGCAAGTGAAATCCGGAAATGGATCTGTTCCAACAGATTTCGGAAGACTCATGAAGATCGTTCATGATCAACAATACCAGGGATACTTCCCACTGGAAACCCTGGGTGAAGGGGATCCGGAAAAAAAGGTGGAAGCCTTATACCAGGAAGTGATGCAACATATTATTTAACCACAAACCGTTTCGTCATTGCATCCGGACCATTTTGCATCACCATGATATAAACTCCCGCTGGCCATTCCTGAACATAAATTTCATATTGGAGCCTGTGAAGTGACTTGTGTATCTGATTCAGGTGAACCACCTGTCCGGTAGAATTATATACCCGGAGTATGACTTCACCTGAATAATCACCAACTGACTCAACCGACAGGATCGATGATGCAGGTACCGGATACAGATCCAGTGAACTGTCATTCAATCCATCCTTCCAATCTGTGGAGGTAATGATCACTTTCTTATTGACCGACACCACATTACTGGGCAGGTATCCACTTCGGTATGCCCTGGCATAAATGGTCCGATCCGAATCAATGGTAAAGGGACCTCCGTACATGGTGGAAATTATCCCGGGATCGGCATCACTGAAAGAGTAGAAAATGGCATCACTGTTTGTGGCCTGCATAGAAATGGTTTCATAGGTGAATACCGAATCTGCTTCTGGCATAATAACAGGAGCCTCGGTTTTTACCAACACCAGGTTTCTCAGGTCAATGGATGTTACAGCTATACCACCGGTTTTATTGTTATAGAAAATATAAAACCGGCCGCGATAGAACTTGACTCTGGGTCTCATGCGTCCCTCCCCACCATTGGTCATGTATCCCACAATTTCGTTGGGATACACCCAGTTCCTGCCACCATCAAAGGAGTAGGTATAGAGCAGAGCACAGCTCGATGCTTCTTTGGAACCATCTGTCCTTAATCCCACAGCCATGAGTGTATCGCCATTGGGAGTCGACGCAACAGCTGATAATCCGAGTGCCAGGTGCCAGGTGCCAAGGTTGCTGAAAATGGGAGCCTCCAGGACATCTCCCGATCCATCGTTGGAATAACGTTCAAAAAAGACCGTTTGAGCGCTCCCGTAAGTGACAAACACATTGCCCGATTCATCAATTCTGAGGTCAGGCTGACCTCTCCTTCCTTCACCGGAGGTAAGGGGGATTTGACTTGCAGCCAGATCCTGGGGCAGGGTCGCATTGATGGTAGCATTCATGTAATGTGTTGCGCCATCCGGATCGGGCCTTCCTGTGGCAATATGCAACTGATCCTGGTAACGCTCCATCCTGAAATCAGAGTCGATCCGGTAAAGGTCGTCACGACCAAAATCACCCAGGGATTCCACTCCCGTTCCAACCAGGTTATAGAAGAATACAGAACTCCAGACATCATTTGTGGTCTGCTTAGAATGAGCATATAGCGCTGCACCGTTATCCATCGCCACGATATCTACCACATAATTCCTTGCCACAGGGGAGCCCAGGGAGTTGTTTTCCACCGACCAGAGGCCGTTCAGTTCCTGTTTAGAATAGTACAGGTTGAATCCGTTGATACCAGTACCCTCTCCACGGGTAATGATATGAACTGCACCTCCTGAACCTACAGCAATGGCCGGACCGAAATCAAATATCCCCTGTCCCAGGTCATTGACTGTATTGTGTTCCATAAGCAGATCCCCGGCCATATCAAATTCGTAATAGTGATCAGAGATTATATAGATCTTATCGTTGTAGATCTCCACATCGAAATTGGTCCCTTCGCAAAGTTTCGATTTGGTAAGATCAACCGGGTTAACCAGAGGAGGTGTCTCATCCACCTGCTTGGTCACCGAAACCACATCACTTGGCAAATAACCACTCCGGTATCCAACAGCATGGATGGTAGTAACCTCATCAATGGTGAACGAACCAACATACAAGGTTGACAGAAGATCTGGAGATGCATCTGAGAAAGAGTAATAAATGGCATCGTTATTTGCTGCTTCGATGGTGATCTCATCATAGGTCATTACTGTATCTTTCGCCGGCAATATAACGGGCGCAGCTGCTTTGAGGGACTCAACTCCTCTTAAATCTATGGTCTTCACTGCAATACCACCATTTACATTGTTGAAGAAGACGTAAAACCGTCCCTGGTAAAACTTAACCCTGGGACGCATGCGACCCTCACCGGCATTGGTTTTGAATCCGGTCATCTCAATGGGATATACCCAATGATCTCCACCGTCCAAAGAATAGGTATACAGCAGGGTACTGTTGGACGCCTCCTTTGTATTGTCGGTCTTCAATCCCACTGCAAAAACAGTGTCTCCTTCCGGAGTAGATGCAACAGCCGAAAGGCCTAAGTCCAGGTGCCACGAACCAAGATCGTTTAAAATCGGCTGATCTTTAATATCTCCTGATCCGTCTCCTGAATACCTGTTTAGGAATACGGTCTCAAAAGTGCCATAGGTAATAAAAACATTTCCTGATCCATCAACCCTCAGATCGGGTTGTCCCCGTCTCCCGGTTCCTGCAAGGAAGGATTTAGGTCCGGATGCCAGATCTGCGGGCAGGGTCGAGCCAATGGCCGCA
>Ga0209013_10001446_pt1 | contig 21905 bp, 21 predicted proteins | sample Cruoilmetagenom2_FD_187291 | JGI IMG/M metagenome (GOLD analysis project Ga0209013, IMG submission 187291) | Oil polluted marine microbial communities from Coal Oil Point, Santa Barbara, California, USA - Sample 2 (SPAdes) (version 2) | ecosystem: Environmental > Aquatic > Marine > Oil seeps ... | reverse complement strand
GCAATGATCAGATTGACGATAATAAATGTAGATAAAAAGATAAATGGTACAAAAAACACCCAAGCCATCGGGATTATACTATTTTTTTTGTTTACCTATATTTGTAAGAGAAAAATGTGTTTTAACTGTAGATACTTTGTAATAAGTGTTTATGAGGGAAGATGTAAAGTTTGCCACACCTCAATAGAGGTGTGAAAGGTCTATCTTTAGTAAGATTACATTTGTGCTTGAAGACTACCACTTAAATCTTTTTTTGAGTTGTCAGCAACATCATAAAGACAAAATGCCGGTGCTTTTCTTGCTACAAGTGTACCACAGTTATCTACTATATTGATCTTATGTGCATTGGTGATAAAAGGTGATTTATCAGCACTGTTATCATATAAGTGAGCCATTTTTATAGCTGTTTTACAGTTACTTACGGTTGTTTCATCTTTTTTCATAAGTGCTTGCGCAAAAAAGTCTTTTTTGTAAGGCATCTTAGCTACGATGTTTCCACAGTGTGCAACCACATTGTCTTTATAGAAAGCAAGTGTTGCTTCAGATACTTTATCTGATTTCATAGTTGCCTGGTAGCTTTTTGCTTCATTGATATATGTTTTACATGCTTCAATATTTGTGAGATCTTTTGCTTGTACATTTATTAAAGCTAAAGCTGATACTAAAGCTGTCATTATTATTTTTTTCATTTGTTATCCTTATGATATTTATTTGTTTTTGTGATGCAATAATAGCACTCCAAACTTAAATTAAAATAATATCTTATAATAATTATAATATTAAGTTAATTATTGGATTAGTCAAAGCTGGAATGGAGTATTAGTAAGAGAGTATAGTCATCCCCCAGTTTTTATTGGAGGGTTTATCTTCCAGATGCCATCCCTCTTTCATCAACACTTTACGTATAAGCCAGTTCATACCGCCATGCCCTACAAGTACAACACTCTCAAACTCATTTGAAAGTTCCAGCAGTCTTTCTGCTGCTTCTTCAGCCTGTAGTTTTGAAGCCTTCAGAGATGCATCTTTTTTACCCAGTCCAAAGAGCAGCAATACCCTAAGAACCACCATCCATGATTTAGGCTTCATCTTTAAAAAAGGAATATTTACATTTGGTATCTGGGCCTCATTAAAGATGGTAGAACTTTCGTAAATGTCTACATCCAATACCTTGGCAGAGTCTATAGTGCGACAAAGCGAACTTGTCACGAGCACATCAGAATTTTTAATGACATTGATAGTCTCTTGAGTGGGCAGGCTATGGACATATATATTTGCCACACCATAAGCATCTACCCATTCTTTTAAGAAGGAAGCATTGATGGGTCGGCTACTGTCCAAGTCTACTTTGGCATGACGTATGAGTACGATCTGTTTCATAACACATATCATAACAAGAATAACTGTATAATCCCATTATGCAAACTCTACCCATAACCCAGGTCATACCCGAAGTCAAAGAGAAACTTTCAACCAATACCAGGCTGGTACTTCAGGCAGCACCGGGGGCCGGAAAAACGACTGCGCTTCCTCTGGCACTGCTGGATGAGCCATGGCTAAAGAGTAAAAAGATCGTCATGCTTGAACCTCGTCGTCTGGCTGTGCGTTCTTCTGCAGCCCGTATGGCTGAGCTTTTGGGTGAAAAAGTAGGAGAAACCATTGGGTATCAGATAAAAATGGATTCTACACAGAGCAAAAAGACAAAAATACTCATCGTCACTGAAGGAATCCTCACACGCAAACTCCAAAATGACCCAAGCTTGGAAGATGTTGCACTGATCATCTTTGATGAATTCCATGAGCGTTCTTTACATGCAGACTTATCATTAGCTCTAGCTCTTGAGTCTCAAGCTGTTTTACGTGAAGACATAAAGATACTTGTGATGTCAGCTACACTCAACACTACTGCAATTTCAATTCTTTTAAATGATGCTCCTCTCATTCAAAGTGAAGGACGTGCTTTCCCTGTGGAGAGTATCTATCTTCCCACTAATACCAAACTACCTACAAAAAAAGGACTCCCCTCTTTCATAAGTAAAATGCTAATAAATATTATAAAATATGAAGAAGGGAATATCCTTATCTTTCTCCCAGGCACAGGGGAGATAAAGCGATTGGAAGCTTTACTAAAAGAGATGAACTTTAAGGATGTCTACATCTCTACTCTCTACGGAAATCTAAGTAAAGAAGCCCAAGACAGAGCCATCAAAGCACCGCCACAAGGCACAAGAAAAATAGTCCTAAGTACTAACATCGCCCAAACCTCACTCACCATAGAAGGCATCAAAATAGTCATAGACTCAGGCCTTCACAATGTTTCAGTCTTTAGTCCATTTTCAGGGATGAACAGACTTGAAAGTACTTTCATATCCCAAGACTCTGCCACACAAAGAGCTGGTCGTGCAGGACGCCTGTCAGCAGGAAAGGCGTACCATCTTTGGCATAAGCCTAAGATACTCCTAAAACATGATGTACCTGAGATACTATCTGCCGATCTCTCTGGGCTTCTTTTAGAACTTGCTGTATGGGGTAACGATAATATCTCTTCCCTCTCATGGATGGATGTACCTCCTATAACTTCCTTAAACCATGCCAAAGCGCTTTTGCATGACCTTGGCGCTATAAAGAAGAATGGAACTATAACCCCTCATGGGAAAGCCATGTCTGTTTACCCTATGCATCCTAGACTTGCACACATGATGATAAAAGCAAAAGAACTTGACCTCTCTTATGAAGCCTCTCTTTTGGCGGTACTTATATCAGAGAAAGATATCTACAGAAATGCTTTTGGATCTTCTGACCTACGAGAACGTGCTTCAGTACTGCATAACGTGCAAGTAAAAAATGATATCAACACTCAGTACATCAATCTAAGTCAATGTCAGTACCTACTCAAAAATGCAAAACGTATAGAAAAAGTACAAAAGAAAAATGTACATTTAGAAATGCTTGGTGTTCTTCTTTCTTTTGCTTACCCAGATAGAATCGCTAAACTTAGAAATGATAAAAGTGCTACCTATCTCCTTTCTAACGGAAAAGGTGCTGTACTGCATCCACAAGATGAACTCTTCAACTCCGGGTTTTTAGTCATAGCAGATGTAGATGCTAAAAATACCAATGCCAACATATACAAAGCCATCACCATCAGCCATGCACAGATAGAAGAATACTTGGAGGATGAACTGGAAGTTTATGAAGATGTCAGCTGGAATGAGATTCAGCAACGTGTAGAAGCACGCAGGGTCACTCGTTTAGGGTCTATCATACTCAAAGAAGTACAAACAAAAAATGCTTCAGAAGAAAAAGTGCTTGAAGTCCTTCTTGAAGAACTTGAAGAATTAGGCTTAAATGCTTTAAATTGGAGCAAAGAAGCGCAAAGCCTTAGGGACAGAGTGAATTTTGTTAATTACCATAATGGAGAGCTACCTGACTTCTCAGATGACTACCTTATAGAAAATATGGACAGATGGCTTACGCCCTATCTCTCTGGTATCTCAACACTCAGAGCCTGTAAAAATCTTGATTTACATAAGATCCTTTTAGGACAAATGTCTTTTGAACAGACCCAAGCACTTAATACTCTGGCTCCTGACAAATTAAAAGTTGCCTCCGGATCAAATATATCTATAGACTACACAAACCCAAAACAACCCATCTTGGCAGTACGCCTACAGGAAATGTTCGGCACCAAAACCACACCTACTGTACTAAACGGAAAAGTAAAACTCATGATACACCTGCTCTCCCCTGCCTCACGTCCCATGCAAGTGACACAAGACCTGGAAAGTTTTTGGGAAAACACTTATGATGAAGTCAAAAAAGAATTACGGGGGAAGTACAAAAAACACTACTGGCCCGATGACCCCTTAGAGGCTCAGGCTACATCCAAGACGAAAAAGAATATGTAATAATTTTCATCTCATCTTCCCTTTCAACATCTTCATTTCATAAGCCTCCATCCCCAACACAATACTCTCTTCTATCATCTCACGCAGTAAAGCTTCATCTACCTCATCTTCATGCTTAAAATAAAGATGCCTTACTATCTTTCCACTACCTTCCAACTGTGGATATTTCTCTTGAAGCTTATAGCCTTTTCCAAATGCCACTACTAAAGTGTCATCTTTGGTTCGCATCATGATAAGGACACCATGTTCATCACTATATGAAGTCTGCTTTGCATTTCTTACTTCTTTTATTTTCGGGTAGGAGAGGAGAATTTTACGGATGTCTTTAAAAATTGTGGCATGTTTGCCTTTCATATCCAAGTCATACTGCATTACCCCAAAGCCTCACGTTTCTTCTTAGTCAAGCTCTTATAAATAAGTTCATAAGAGTGGTCTATCAACTCTTTAACACTCTCATCATCCACATCACTCTCTTCAAGCATCACCGTGTTCCAATGCTTTTTATTCATATGATACCCTGCACTTACTCCCTCGTAAATGCTACGGAGTTCCAATGCATAGATGGGATCACATTTGAGATTTACTCTTAATGGATGTTTTTCGGATGTTAACGCAAACATCTTTTCAGCTATGCGGTACACTCGTACTTCCTCATCAAAAGGATAGTCGTATGTTGCACCTTGTTTACTTAAAAGATATTGGTCTAGTTGTTTGAAATTCATCTTTCCCTTTCCTTTAATTTCACCTCGTTACCACCACGAACCAACTATCAGCCACCAACTCCACCTTGGCATCCCTATCTGCATGGCTCAACATCGCTTCATAATACTCGTTTTTAACATGCTCATAATCTTCTGTGCTTAACTCCATCAGCATCCCTTTGTAACCCGTATTATTAAAGAGTTCCCACCATTCATCGAGACGCATCCCGTAACGTGCGCATAGCGTATCTCTTTGGCTTGGATATTGACATTTTTTACGCCTGCCAAGGCACAAAGATATTCAATATCTTTAGTCTGTTTGAGGTTTTCCCATTTGTCAGACTCATACTCTTTGGCAGACGTGGAACCGTATTTTTCCAGCAACGGGAGAAGGATATCTGTTGAAGGTGTAAAGGCTTTGGGTAAAAACGAGGTAAAGATGACCCTGCCCTCCGGCTTTAAACATTTTAAAAGCCCGGAAAGTACTTTGTGTGCTTCAGGTAAGAAAAAGAGTGCGTATGCACAGGTGATGACATCATACTTCTTTCGTATACCCAGTTTTGTAATGTCTTGTAAATGGAAGGTAACATTATCCAAGTGCAGTTCTTTTGCATTGGCTGTGGCTTTTGCCAGCATCCCTTCTAAAATATCAATCCCTTCAAAAGACGATCCAGGCATACATTTTGCACATTCAAGTACCACATTATCCGTACCACAGGCGACATCCAGGATATCCAGGTCCTCTTCAGACTTATGTGCTTTCATGATGTCCACCACATATCTGGCTGAGATCTTAAAAAATGCTATCTCATCATAACGCGACGCCACATCATCAAATGTAGTTTTCGCATACTCCTATGCTTTTTCCTGCATGATCCACGCTTAAAATATCGCTCTATTTATGATAGGTATGGGGAATGAGTCTGTCATCCTGACCCATAGTCTCTCTAAATTCCAACTCTCTTGGATCAACTCTCATCACATGAAGGAACATATAAACATATCCACCCACCACAAACACCAATATAAGAATACAGACTGGTATCACAATATAAAGTTCCGTCATATTGACTCCTTTACCTATTGTAACAAAAATAACTTTTACTCTCCGTTACCTGTGTTATATACACATGAGTTGACCTATTTCAACAAATGCAAAAATTCATTACGGCTGCTATAACCCGCAAACTGATGCTCGATCTTCTCTGTATCAGAATTTACGATATAAATTATGGGTGTAAAACGTGTTTTCTCGAACTGTTCATTGTACCATACTTTGAAAAGATTTTTAGACCCCCGTTTTTACTATTAAGTCTTAATTTCCTATCGTTTCTATCGTCTTTGCTATTTGTTCTCTGGTGTGTACAGGTATACCCAACTCTTTAGCAAAACTATTCCACTTATTTACAGCATGTTGTACTTCTACGATTATATCTGCATAGTCTTTGACCTTATGCTTCTCTCCTAGCTTCAAAAGTTCTTCTTTTCTTGGGTGCTTGCCTTCTCCTAGGTATGTGGTACTATGCTCACCACCAGGACCATAAGAGAAAGTAGCATCATACACAGGAGAGAGTCGCCATACTCCTTTTGCATCCATCAGAAAAGAGAAGTTTTTAGCATGGTCATCACGGTTATGACTGAGTAGGTTAAAACATGCCAAACGGTACATCTTTTGTTGTTCTTTCACATCTTTGGTAAGATGCAGTGTAAGGCTCAACAAATCATCATAGTCAAGTGTAGGGTACCTAAAGTCACTATGTGTCAACCCTGCAACTGAGTGCATGTGTACCTTACTGTCTCCTACTCTATCAAATCGTTCTATGGCAAAGTAGCTTCTCTTTTTTCCTTTTAACAAAGCTATCTTTGGCATATCAAGCCCTGCTTCTTTTGCCATGAGCCCATAGGCATACTCTATAGCCCCTATCTCACGACTGTCAGATGATGAAGCAAATTTTACCATGTAATGAGAAAACCCCTCTCGCAGTTTTTGTCGTCCATGTATTATCTGCTTTTTATCATCACTAAGCTGCACCAACACTTTAGGTCTTGCCCCTGCTGAAGAGCCTCCTAAAAGTAGTAACTCATCCACCATCTCATTACTACTACCCTCTAATATCTCTTCCGAATGCTCTGCCAACGCATCTAAGACTATCTCATCAGGTAAATGTTCTACTTCTACTTCAGGTTCATAACTCAATGCCCCCATAGCATACTCTCCCACATAAGTCAGCCTATCTAGTGGTGTTAAAGTATTTGGGTTTACCCCCAACTTCACCAAATGCCTATCCATCAACAACCGTCCCCAACCATCAGGCAAAGAGTCATTAAAAACACCCCATAACCCATTAAAAGGACTATCATCACATCTGTGAAGTCCTGCTTTTAGGGGGAGTTTATAGGGTGAAAGTTCTATGCCTGTTTTTAGGAACGCTTTGTCGTATTCGAAGTAGATTATTTGGTCTTTTATGGCTAGGGTGCCTACTTTTTGTTTTTTTTGTTGGGTTAGATGGATGGTTAGGATTTGGGTATTCATTATTAACCCATATCTTCAATTTTAATTTTAATATTATATTTTTCAGATTCATGCTCTGCATCTTTTACATTGATAATACCATCACCATCCAAAGAAACATATCCACTCATTTGCATAACACCTACACTGTCATCTCTACCAAAAGATGGTGTAATGACTTGTTTTTCACCTAATAGTGTCCAACAAAGAGTTAAATTATTTTCTGAAAGGAATTGTAACAGCTTGTCTTTTCTAACCATTAAGTATGGATTTGATTCATGATATATACTTGGATCAAAACAAATAATTTCTCCATCTTTGTCTATAAAGTGACCCTCTTTTTCTGAATATCTCATTTGCATACCTTCAAAAAGTATATTGGATGGCTTCTTCATATTTAATGAATCCTCTTTTGAATAATCAAACTCAGATTCCCAATAGTATTGTGAAGTTGTCAAACCAATTTTATGTGGATATTTTTCTTTTAGTCTATAACTATCTATTTCTGACCACTCTTTATCTCCATAGTATGGATTTTGAAAAAAATCATAAGTATCTGACCAATAAAACTCTCTATTAAACATTTGGTAATGTTCTTTAGCATTAGGCATCCAGTTATTCCAAAAACTTTGATTTTTAGCCCATGCTTCAAATTCATCAATATGTTCATTTGGAATTAAGTAAGCATGTAAAAGATACCAAGATTTTTTGTAAACTATATTAGATTTATCAATTCCTTTTTTAATTGGTTCTATCCAGTTAGGTGTGGAATCTAAAGCAATCCATTCTTGACCACTATCATCTGTAAAAAATATAGAATTCTTTGGATTTGGTATATCATCTGTAATACTTATCCACTCTTTGTTATCCATTTTCCATTTGAAGTTTGCCTTAGCACTCCACCAGAACTTACTATCAGTTTCTATATACCAATTTGATTTAGTCTCTTTCAATAAAATTGTAGGGTCTATATCTCTAACATAAGGTTCATATGCTCCTTCATACTGCATCTCTTCTTTATCATCTCCCCAACCTTCATACATTTTAAAATTGTCAGTTATTCTAGCTAAAGTCTCATGCATCGCTATCCACTGATATTTTTTACCTATCCTCTCTATCTTATGTTCATGTCGATCATATCTATGTCTATTATTTTCTTGAATAAAATTTTCTGTATCATTAAAAAATTCTCCATCATAACCATACTCCTCAAATATTTTTTTTGTTGCATAGTTACTAATTAATTGTTCATCTTTTTTACACTCAAAACCATATAAGGAACTTCCAAATACATATCGTCCAAAATCTCCATACATTCCACCACCATATTCTGTCATCATAGAGGATATAATACTACTTTGATGATAACTATCATCTCTATCTTCATACTTCTCTAAATCCTCATTTGTTGGTAACTCTTCTATTCGAGGGAAATCGCTTTTGTATGGTGGCTTTACCTTTACTACATCCATATCTAATTCAACACCTAAATAAGATATATAGTCAATTGTATTTTTAGCGTAATCTCTAAGTAAAATATGTGGAATAACTTCTTCAATATTAAATATAATTTGATATATATACTTTCCCAACTCTTTTAAGTCCTCGTTATTTTCTGCCCTAACTACAACTCCAAAAGAAACTGCGAACAATCTCTCTTGTATATAAAACTCATTAATACCTTCAAACCTTTTTAAAAGTTCCAAAAGAACGGTAATTCTACCTTGTAAAATTGAAATTAATGCTTTTGTTGAGTAGTCTCTTAATTTTCTATTAGATGTTGTCAAAAACCAAGATAATGTCATAGAAGTCAAAAGCAAGGATTCATCTGATACATAACCTTTATCTTCATCAGACCATGACCAATCAATGAGCCTTGTTATTGGATTTACCCCATAGTCTAAATAAATATCATTCAACAAAGGTATAAACCAAACATCCCTATCTTTCATAGAAAAATTTGTTAAATAACTATGTAATAAATTGGCATTTAAAGGGTGTTTTGGATTTGAAGTAACTAAAAACAATGTTTCAAAAATCTTTTTTTGGATAAATTTATTATCGATATTTTTTATAATATGATCTACTGTATTTTGAGAGATACTATCTACTTTTCTCCATAGTAAACTTTCAAAAAAACTTTCTACTAAAACTTGATTTTGATCTACCATATCCATAAGCTCTGCATTACAGGTTTCAGGAAGCTGTATACTCATCGCATCAATAATACCTCTATTATAGAATAACTTATCATCTTCAAAATAACTATGAAGAGATTCATTTTCAAAAGACTCCTTAGGGTTATCGCTATCTAAAAATTGTTCAAATAAAAATTTTACTTTTAAGTGATCTTCAAATCTTTCATATATAAAATAGACTGTTTCATGATACTCTTTTGTTTCATAATCATATTGGGAGTTTTGTGTTAAAAGACCCTCTGAAATCAAGTCATCTAATAATCCACTATTTAGACCATATTTAGATGAAATCTCTTCAACTTTTATATATACTGTATCATATAGTATAATTTGATTTTCAAGACTTTGGATAATTAAACTATTGATAATCTTACTTAGAAGTTTTAATCTTTTTATAGGGTCATATTTACGTATTAATTTATCTTCAATACCCTCTATAAAAAACTTTATAATATTAGATATTCCTTCATAACCTTCAGGTACTCGCACAAGTCCTTTTTTTTGCAGTCCCTCACAAAATAATTTTAGAAATAAAGGATTTGAAAACTCAGGATGAAGTAATGGTATAGCAGGCTGTTCAATATTATAGTATTTATAAAATATCCTTGAAGCATCATATTCTATCTCATCAAAACCATAATGTGTTATAGTCGCTATACTTTCATCATTTTTTATCCTTTCTGGGATAACTAAATTAAAATATGAAGAACGGACACTCAGAACCAAACCTAACCATTCATATTTTTTTATAGACTCTACAAAACTTACTAAATAGTCACCCCAAAAGTTTCTACCCTTACCTTCATTAATTGCATCTATAAAAATAATTATTCTTTTCTGGTTAACCTCTGCTTTAGCATTTAAAGCTCCTAGAAATTCATCTTCATTACATTTGAGTCTCAATAAGTCATCTAAAATTTGACTCCACGGAGACTTTTGTTGCATAAAATGCTGCCCCAGTAAAAATATAGAATCACTTCCATCATCTAGTCTTTGATTTACAATATCTGCTAATAAATGAGACTTACCAATTCCTGCTTCACCCTTTAAAATCATATAAGGATTATTCACTAATTTAGTAAGTGTCTTATCTAGTAAATATTTAAAATCATAAAGAGAATCATTAGTACTTCTTAAATCACTGATATAACCATCAAAACTGGTTGAAGTTCTATAACCTCCTTCAGTTTTTATATTTTTTTCTTTAATCTCTTTTTCATTTAATTCTTCTAATAATTCAAACATCTCTTCTGCTATTAATTCTATACTGTTAAGAAGGTTTTTAATTAATCCAAAATCAATTTTTTCTATTCCTATTAGATTTAATTTAAAATATTCTGATTCAAAATCCAGTAAATTATTATTTAATGTTTGAAGATTAACTATCAAATTTTTATTAACGTGGTGACGATTTAATAATTTCCTAAAATTAACCATCATATCATGATAGAGTTCATCTATTTGTTCTTTAAAAGAATTATTTCTGCTTAGAGCATTAAAGTTTTCTACAATCTCTAATTCCACATTAATTTCAGGAGTATATCTAGCACCAAGGTCACTAATAGCTAACTCATTTTGATTCTTAAACCACTTATCAGACAAGTCAACTTCATCAAAAAAGAATTTCTTCAATCCAGCGTTTTCTTCTTTTGCTAACCGATCAATAAATTCAAAACTTCCCCAATAAACAATATCTACTTCTCTACCATAAGTATCTAATATAAACTTTTTCCATTGCTCAACTTTTTCATTCCACTTATCCATAAACCATTTTTGATTATCAATCCGTGGGTCTGCTCTGTCTAGTGGAATAGCCACATAATACTGAATCATATTAGGATGTTTTTTTATAGCTGTTTTAAATGATTTTTCTACTTGATTCCATTGAGTATCTTGAGGTGTAGATAAAAACCATTTTGCTTGAAAACCTATCTCATCATCATTTTCTAAAACAACGTAACACTCAATCCCGCCATCAGGATTACCAACTTTTATAAATTTTTTTTTGTTTTCAATAGGCTCTTTTTTTGCTAATTGACAAAGTAGTTCTTCAAATGCATTATTTTGAGAACTATTTAAGCTTATAATATTTGCCAAATTAAAACTCATTTTGTTTCCTTCTTCAAAACTTTATCCATACTCCCAAAACTCTCCTTTTTCACCTCACACAAAGAAGAAAAATCCCCCAAACACTCCAAAACCAAAGCCAACTTCAACCTCTCCAAAATACCAAAACTCTCTCCATCAACCTTACTAAAAGCAAACCATTTTTTACCCAAATCCTTTAGGCTTGCTCCTATATGATAAATCACAGCATTATCAATAATTAAGAATCTATCATGAGAAACATCAAGTTTTTTGACCTCTATAGGAGTATACTGGGTATTATACTTTTTAAGATAAAGTTTGAGTTGTTTACTGATGTTGCTTGTATAAAGAGTGACTTGTGTATTTTGATTTTTACTAAAAAGTGTTAATACACTTTCATCAATGTAGTTATCTATAAGCTTTATGGATACTTTGGAACTTTTAATAAGCTTGGCAATAAACACATAAGCATCAAATACTTCTCCATCATAGAAAATACCTTGTGTGGGTTTTAGAGATTTATCTTGTAGTTTCGTATCTATATGTGTTACTTTATTTTGGAGATAAAGTATCTCTTGCTCTAGTGCCACAAAGCGTTCGTTGGTGATTTTGTCTGTGTTGATAGCATAACCATCTCTAATGTACTGTTTCAGCACAGAAGTAGCCCATTGTCTAAACTTGGTAGCTTTGATAGAATTTACTCTATATCCCACCGATATAACCACATCAAGATTATAATGCTCCATGTTTCGCGTAACTTCTCGCCCACCTTCATTTTGAACTGTTCGGAATTTCCGAACAGTTGCACTTCTATTTAGCTCATCACTATCAAAAATGGCTTTAATATGCTCACTTATATTTGCTTTACTTGAATCGAACAGTTCAACTATCTGTTTTTGTGTGAGCCAAATAGTCTCTTCTTGAATAGATATATCAAGTTCTATTTCTCCACTTTGATACATTGCTATATAATTATTCATATTTTTCTCCAATTTACACATCTGCACAAGTACTATCACATATTTTTCAAAGTCTTACAAAATATGTCATATTGTCATATTTTTACTATTCAATACCTCATCCATACTCCCAAAACTCTCCTTTTTCACCTCACACAAAGAAGAAAAATCCCCCAAACACTCCAAAACAAAAGCCAACTTCAACAACGACTCCAAAGAAATTTGCCCAGAATTCTCGAAGCGTTTTAGTGACCCAAGGCTGACACCTGAACGGGAAGAGAGTTCAGTTTGGGTGTAGCCTAGGGCTTTTCTGCGTTGTCTAAATTTGGTTTTGAGAGTGTTCATCATATCAGATGGAGTAGGAGGAAGAAAAGATAACATATTATTCCTTTTTGGCTATATAAGTCTATTATAGCTAATATATTATCTTATGTAAAGTATTTATTTCTCTTTCAAAACACGTAGAAAATCTCCACGATTACTATAGCCCTCAAACATATGTTCTATGGTTTCTGTTTGTGCATTGACCATATAGAGTATGGGTGTAAATCGTGTTTTAGCAAACTGCTCTGGGTATTTGTCTTTATCGAGGTTCAGTACGACAGGTATATACTTTTCTTTTATCTTTGCATCAATGTCATCTTGTGAGAGTATTCGATTTTCTAATTTTCTACACCATGGACAGTAAGATGTTGTCATAAACAACATGATGTTTTTACCCTCTTTTTTTGCTTTACTAAGAGCAGTTTCATAGTGAGTCTCATAGCCCATAATTGTAGCAAAGCTCTCATGTGAAACTGACTTTTTAGATTTTGATAATTTTTTATTGTCTTCTTGGTGTTGGAGTTTAAATTTATCTAGCATATCTTCTACTACATCTGCTAGTTGATCTTCAACATCTTCTTCATCTTTAAAGTCTGGGGCTATCAGTTTTGTAAGTATGTATGTCACTCCAAATACACGCTGAGAGGCATCTTTACGTAATACATACTCACCTAATGCCAACTCTACTTTAAGCCCTATGGTATCACCCATAGAAACATTGGCAATAAGAAAATAAAGCACAGAAGAAGGATGCCCCGTTGTACTCACACCTATCTCTTTAGACATACTTTGCATAAGACTTTTAATATCTTCAGTATGGTTCTGCGTTTTAGTTGACATGTTTGCCACAATGACATCATAGTTATCTACTCCTGAGAGTGAGTAAAAACTTTGAGCATTTAGGATTGATACAGCAAATAGCTGTATCATAAGTAGTTTTACAAATTTCATATTATTCCTGATTTACTAGTTTGACTATAACTTAACTTTAACGTACCCTATTAGCTCAAGTCAAAGACATTGGAAAGTGTATTGATATAATTGAAATACCCTGTAATAGCAACCGCTTCTACAATTTGAACATCAGTAAATCCAAATGCTTTAAGTGCGTCTATCTCTTCTTTTAAAATTTTATAATTGTCTTTTTTAGAAGCTTTTATACAAAAGTTTAAAAGTGCCTTTTCTGCATCTGAAGTACTGATAGCATCAACACCTTCTAAGATCTCTTCTATACGCTCTTCTGACAAGCCCAACATTTTGGCAATATTCTTATGTACATCCACGCACATTTTACAACCATTTTCTTTTGAGATCAACAAGGCAATGGCTTCTTTAATATCATAAGAGAGCGTCGTCTCATCGAGTAAAAACTTTTGGATCATGCCATCCGTAGCAAAATAAACTTTTTCATCTAGTGCCAGAAGTTTAAATATCTCTCCCAGGTTTCCTGTTTTTTCCAAGATCGGTTTTGCTTTTTCCTGAATTGCAGGAGTCATTTCTTCAAATTCCGGTAGATCTATATGTGCCATGGTTTATCCCTTTTGTTTTTATAAACGTAAATATACGATAATTATACCGTAAACAGATCCTGTTCAAGCTCCAACAGCTTCTTCTTTACTTCCAGTCCTCCGGCATACCCGGTCAAAGATCCGTCCGAACCGATGATACGGTGACAGGGAATCAAGAGTGAAACAGCATTTGCACCCACAGCAGACGCCACAGCTCTTACGGCTTTTTCATTCCCTATACGCTTTGCCAGCTCCAAATAGGAAGCCGTTTCTCCAAAAGGTATCTGCATCAGTCCCTTCCATACAGACTTTTGAAAAGAAGTACCGCACATTAGCAGAGGCATTTCAAATACCTCTCTCCGCCCTGTAATGTACTCATTTAACTGTTTGATCGTCTTTTCTATAGTCTCACTTGTCTCTTCAACATATCCAGCACCTAGCGCCTTTTGAAGCCTTTTATCTATGGCATCTCTATTTTTTCTGTATCGCCAGTCTGCAAGGCAGAGTGCATCGCCATAAGATCCCAAGATCAATTCCGTATTTAATATTTTATAATATTGTATGTTTATTCTATTCATCTTTCAAGCTCTTTATTATTCGGGTTAATAATCTGATATACTATACTTATCATACAATCAAAGGATAAAACTATGCTAAAAGTATATTTTGGAGAATGGGGCACAGGCAAACTGCAGAGACTGCCATATTTAGGCTATCACATACTTTTAATGTTCATTATTACAGCCGTTATCTTCGCGGGGATCTTTGCCATAGGTACGACGGAAAATCTTATAGGTGGCAATCTTGCAGAGACACAAAAGATCTTAATGGATAAATTTGGTATAGCTGCCATACTCAGCTTCGCTGCATTGATGATTATTGCCCTGTTTGGACAAGTGAACATTCTGGGTAAACGCATCAGAGATATGGGTCTGCCTGTACTCTGGACGATCCTTGGGATCATCGTTGTCTCACTGGTGCTCAATGTACTCTTTCCTCCACAGGAAGTGACCTTGTCTGCTACTGCAGTACAAACTGCTGATGCTTCAGCCACAGCAGTTAAAGCTACTGCTACCACAAACAGTATGATCGTACAGATCTTTGATACGATCATATTTCTCTGTCTCTTGTTCATCCCAAGTAATACATTTGGGAGCAAGGACCACTACTGATCACATTTTACACAGTCACCTACTCCCAGGCTGCCTGTGTGTCTTTTATTGGAGATGTTGCGCTTTGAGTTTTTTACTTAAGATGTCACTACTATAAATTAAAAGAGCACTACTGCTCTTTTAAGATAAATATTTCATTTCTATTTTTTACTAAAAACAGCTTCTTCATCTTCTCACTATATCTAAGCATTTTCAGATCAGAAGCTCATAGCTAGACCGATAGCATATCCTGAGACATTTTCTCCAAATGTATATCTGTATAGTAGTCTTGTGCGTGTGATAAAAACTGGGTAGTCACTCGAATCTAGTTCAAACCCTACACCTATAGTAGAGAGATAATTGAATCCGAGTGCATCACGTTGTGCTCCCAAAAAAGTTGTATTACTTCCTTCTAATACATAGCGAAGTGGATTATTAAGCATAGTTATCCCTGTAGGTGCACGCCATCGTGTCCAAAGACTTATGATGTTCGCATCTGATGAACCTTGAATTGAACTATAGTCTGATTTAAAGCTCCGAAGTTGTATGTTGGTATAACGTAATTCTACATCGATTTCATAGTCCTCACGGTAATGCTCCCAGTCAAGCATTATTGATCCCCCAAACCCATAGGTATTCATTCGTCCACCATTTAAGAATTTTAGACTATCAGAATCCAACTCAAAGCGTTCTCTAAGGTAGCGTCCTAAAAGAGATATATCACTCTCTACATGCCCAAATGAAAAGTTGAAGATAGGCCTCAATTTGAGTTCCTTATTTTCAGTCAATGGAAAGTCCCATCCAATTCCACCAGTCAAGGATAAGCTATTCCACTTCACGGGGATGGATAATGATTCATCCCCTTCAGAAGCAATAAATTGAGGGCTATAACGTGAATAACCGACAGTTCCTTCAAGATAAAGTGGAAAATCTTGGCTAATCGTAAATCCACCACCTAGAGTAGTTTGCTGTAGATCAGTATTACCAGACTGAGCATTATTGATCGAGAGTGAACTGGTAGTCACATCTGGGAGTACCGTAAAACCCATTAGGGTAAGGATACCATCTTTGCGATCTTTTATTATAGAATCATCGATTACCAATGAGGGGCGTGCAATAGCATCAGCAGCTGAAGCATATGTTGAAAATATAATAGTTATTACAATAGGAAGTTGACATAATAAGACTTTGAATTTCTTGCATGAAAAATTTTTAAAGATTTTGTTTGGAACAATACTTTTTTCTTCAGTGCATCTTGACTGTTGAATTTGAATATTCTGGTTTACCATATTTGCCTCTTTTATTATTTTGCGCAATGATAATACGTAAGCTACTATCAAGTTATATTTTTTGAAGTATAGCAAAAGATATTGTCTTGAAAGTGTCATTAATGAATTAGTTCTTTAAAATCTCAAAACTTTATAATAAAACCTCTATTCAAAATTCATCGTCACTTTCATCCCAATATAAATGTACTGCTTGCATACAATGTACCATTTATCTGTAACTCCACCTTATGCTCTCCTTCATAGAGTGTCCGTGTGGTCATGTTAGCTTTAAAGTGATGCTTTTTTTGTAGCGTAAGAGATTCACCTTTTTTGAGAGATACTTTTTTGAGTTTATGTACTTTAGGACTTAAGGTACCGGCTTTTGTTCGGAAGTGTATGATGTAGTCTATCATCAACTTCGTATCTTCTTTGGCTTTCACTTTAAAGTCAAACAGTAGTGCTTCACCTACTGAAACTTCTTCCTTGTGTATCATAAAACCACTCACTTTTATATCGGGATTTTGCATATAACCCAATAAAGACAAGGCATCTTCATTCCCCTGTTTCACAAGTGTTCTCAAAGCATGATTGAGTATAAAGTCCATCTCTTTAGGATCTTGTTTGCCTGATGCTTTCCATCTTTTGAGTGTCTCTATGACCAAAGATGCATCCTCTTTGGCAATGTCATTGAGATGATTGGCTACGGAACGTGTCACATAACGGGTGTTATCATCAAAGAGGTTTTCTAAATGTATCAATGGTTCACTGTAGTCAATAGTCAGTTTTTTTGCCCAGGGCAACTTGGGTCTCAAGCCTTCAGAGGCAAGTCTTCTTTCATGGTAATTATCGGAGAGAGAACAGGATTCAAGTACTGCCAAGGTCTCTGTCGGAAAAGAATTAATGAAGTCACGTATGGCAAACTCTACAGAAAATCGCTTACTTATCTCTCTTAAGGCAGCAAGTGAAAAGTCCAAATGTTCTAAACAGCAACCATGTAAAGTAACAAACTCCCCATAAGGCGCATAGATGAAGTCTCCAAAGTCATCATCACTTTTTGTATTGTCCAATGCTTTGGGCAATGCTTCCAAGAGTATATTCATAGCCTCCCTATAGTCTGTTGGCAGATAGAGCGTCAGCATATCACGTATATGAAACATACGCTCTTTGAGTTCAAGTTTGGGAAAGAGATCAAGTACATCTTTTTCAAATGCTTCTTGTTTAAAATCAGGATAAACCGCTTTGATCTCTGTGGCTATCTTCTGCACTTTTTCAGGATTGTAGAGTGCATCTTTCAGGGAGAATTTTTCTTTCATAATAACTGTTTACTTCTGTATTTCTTGCGAGATGACAGCTTTCAAGATATGTGTCTCGTTTGGTTTCAATACCCTTGCATCTTCTCTGGCATTTGCAGTTTCCAGACATACCATACTTCTATACCCCTCTGCACTCATATCTGCCATGTGTGATGATTTTTCTATCCAGGGGTTCCAAACCACCAGTGAATTTGAACCTTCCTGCTGAAGGCAAACCTTAGACTCTGCATCATCATGTAAAGTAATGGTGTCAGAAGGATCCGAATAAACTCTGTCAACTTCCCCTTGTATAAGGATGTCACCTTTCTGTTTATAATGGGTATCATCCAAAGCATCATAATACCTGCTTTCAGCCAACCCTTTTATACTGACAGTGTTAATATCGGAGACTGAAAAATAGGTATGCAGTGCTGTACTTATTTCAAATGCTTTGCTATCGATATTGGTCACAGACAAAGCGATGCTCAGTTCCTCTCCTATGCTAACATCAAGATACAGATCAAAGAAATAAGGCCACTGTTCTAAAGTATCTGCATTGGGTTGGAGCTGTAGTCGTATATGGGTATGACATTCATCGACCTCTTCTTCTAGAACAACTTTCCAAAGCGCTGTACGTGCAAAACCGTGTTGTGGAAGTGTGGCATTCTCTTTGTTTTTTCCAAACCACGGAAAACAGATAGGGATACCTCCCCTGATCGCTTTTCCCTCTTCAAAATAAGCCATCTCACTTAGCCACAACAAAGCCGGTTTATGTATCACTTTATAATGAAAGAGATGTGCACCCTGTAGTGCTATCTTTGCTTCTGCACAGTCATTTTGGATCTCTAAATATTTATAACCGTTGTCAAACTGTTTATGGTTGATCATCTCTTATCCTCTTTTCAAAAGATCCTCAAGAATCACATCAAGCTGATCAAAAATAATAGAGAGATGCCCTTCTTGCGGATATATTTTCAGTGTAGCCCCCATAAGCTTTTCTGTCATACACTTTGCCATAGAGGGCGGAATACCCCTGTCTTTTTCTCCGTGCCATAAGTGTATGGGTCTAAAGTCTATCTCTTCAAGTTCAAATCCCCAGGGTTTTCCAAAGGCTAGTATACCGTCATATGCTACACCTTTGCTGCCCTGTCTGTACCCTTCTCTGAACGTTTCTATCAAAGCCTTTTTTGCACCCGGAAGCGCTATAAGTTTTTTGTCCGTCAGATTCAGGGCAGAGAGTATGCTTGCAAGGAAGAGATCTCCCTTTTCCTTGTTCTGGCTGTGCCGCCCATGTAAGAACCAGAAAAGATATGTGATAAGCCAGGGTGTGTTTTGAGCAAGAGAGATAAAGAAGCGACTCTTTTTCGACATCTCTTCCATACTACATCTAAATACAGGCGCCACGCCCGAAATGATGCCGCAGGAGATCACTCTTTGCGGTATTTTACAGGTACAGGCCAAAGCATAAGGTGTACCTGCCGAAACTGCCATAAGCAAAAACTCATCTATGTTCAAATGATCTGCCAAAGCTTCTACATCTTCTGTAAAACCCAGGACTGTGCGATCTTCCTGAAAAGTGGAAAGTCCCATACCGGGTCTGTCTATCCCTATACATCTTATACCTGTTCTTAACATCGCTTCGTGCGCGATGATAACTTCCAGGCGTGAAGAGTTCAAACCGTGAAAAAGAAAAAGCGGTGTACCTTTTGGATCACCGGATTCCGCATATCCCAATACCCTTTCATCTGCCAATGCCAATGTCTGATTTAATGCCTCTGTTGTCATAACCTTGACCTATTTGTAGAGCCCTGAGCCTATCACTTTATAGACAACAGGTGCTTCAAAGACATCATCCATCCGCACTCCGCCGATAATGCCAACAGGATGTTTAGAGTATGCTGCTGCTTCAAGTAAAGCTTCCCCACCGACATTGGCTTCAGATTTTGTGCTGCTGGCCCGGTAAGCACCTAAACCGATATAATCCAAGTCCAGGGTATTTGCTTCCAGGATCTCTACTTTATCATGTGTTGAGAGTCCAAGAAGTTTGTCTCCTATCTTTTCACGTATGAGACGTACTGCCTCCTTGAGATCATGACTCTCTTTACGCAGATCTTCCTGCCCTACATGCAAGCCGTCTGCATAGTCTATGAGTTCCAGAGTGTCATTGATGATGAGTGTGCCATCATAGTGTTTTCGTATCGTAAGCAGGTCAAATTTTTTTTCTTCAAGTGTAGCGGATTTATTGCGGTATTGAAGTATGGGAATGTTGGGGATCGTTTTTAAATGTTGGAGAAGTTCAGATAAAGAAAGCCCCTTAGAGCGAAGCGTCTCTTTATCTACTAAAGCGTAAATCAAAATCTTAAACTTTTGGCTCGTTTTCAGTCACCTCTTCTTCAATCATATCTTCTTCAGAAAGCTCTTCGATCATCTCCTCTTCCGGCACAGCTTCTTCTGGAGTCTCTTCCATCACAGTTTCTTCAGGTACCTCTTCAATGACTTCTTTTTCGATCACTTCTTTTTCGATCACTTCTTCTTCGGCTACCTCTTCTTCGATCACAACTTTTTTGTCTCTTTTAAAAAGTTTAAAGAGGTCAGAAAGTGTTTTATGCATATTACCACGTTCTACGATCATATCGATAAGTCCATGCTCGAGTAAGAACTCTGATCGCTGGAAGCCTTCAGGAAGATCAACACCAACAGTCTGTTTGATAACCCTTTGACCGGCAAAGCCGATAAGTGCTCCCGGTTCAGCCATGATGATGTCACCCAGCATTGCAAATGATGCAGATACACCACCCATCGTAGGGTCTGTCAAGATAGAGATGAAAGGCAGATCTTTCTGATGCAGTCTGTTAAGTGCTGCTGATGTTTTGGACATTTGAAGTAATGAATAAGTACTCTCCTGCATACGTGCACCGCCAGAAGCAGAAACGATGATAAATCCACATCCTTTTTCTATGGCTCTATTGACACCGCGAACGATCTTTTCACCTTCTACTGAGCCGAGACTTCCTCCCATAAAAGAGAAATCAAAGACTGCTATCTCTACGGGCTCACCGCCGATAGTACAGGAACCACTCATGACAGAAGATGTTTTACCCGTTTTTGCTTTCGCTTCTTCCAGACGTTTTTTGTAAGATTTCTTATCTGTAAATTTTAACGGATCAACAGGTGCCATTGTATGGTCATACTCAACAAATGAACCTTCATCTGCAATGGAAGCGATACGCTTTTCCGCAGAGATACGGAAATGGTGGTTACACTTGGGACAAACATTTTGTTTGGCTTCCACTTCCTTGTAATACATAAGAGAGGTACATTTTGGACATTTTATCCACTGGTTAGGTGTCTCTTGTACTACTTCATCTTTTTTAAATAAATTGCCAAACATCATCTACTCCTAAATATTATAATTGTTTTATTAGTTCTTCTATCTTTTGTGCAATCACTTTTTCTTTTGATACTATAACATAATCCTCTTCAACAATCACTTCAAGCCCTTCACAAAGAGCCAAACCGGCGGCAAAATCGTAAATACGGAACTCACCCATATAGAGTACATAATTTACCGAACGCGCATAGGCAAGTGAAAGGGCAATGGCACCGGGTGATCTGAATTTGAGTTTTTCCTGATCAAGTGCTGCCACCAACGCAGGATTTGCATAGGCTTTTTCAAACAATCCTATTTCTGCATTGGGCGCAGAGCGTGGTGCATGAAAGCTTGATGAAAAGAGTTTCCCCTGCTGTACACCATTCGCAATAGTCTTGAAAAAAAGATCTCCGTTTCCAAGGTTACACACGATAGCGGCATCCAGGAGACCCTCAGCATTGATCTTGGCAACAGAAGTACCGTAAAAAGGGAACAGTGAAAGGGCATTTGAAGAGCCGTCTATAGGATCGATGATGATCTTCTCTTCACCCTCACCGATAATACCACTCTCTTCAGACTCTATCTGTCCAAAAGAGCTCAAGTGTTTGACAAATATCTCTTCAGCAAAA
>Ga0209013_10001445_pt1 | contig 21924 bp, 19 predicted proteins | sample Cruoilmetagenom2_FD_187291 | JGI IMG/M metagenome (GOLD analysis project Ga0209013, IMG submission 187291) | Oil polluted marine microbial communities from Coal Oil Point, Santa Barbara, California, USA - Sample 2 (SPAdes) (version 2) | ecosystem: Environmental > Aquatic > Marine > Oil seeps ... | reverse complement strand
AAAGTTGCAAAAAGGTTGAGGTAGGTTCGCCCCTCTCCCCTGCGATTGCCCCCCAATGGAATATAGAGATAATCCCTTAAAAACCTGGAGAGTGTTATGTGCCATCGTCTCCAGAAGTCTTGAATCGAAGTTGCTTTATAGGGTGAGTTGAAGTTGATAGGCAGTTTGATATTGAAAAGCAGTGCTATTCCAATCGCCATATCCGTATAGCCGCTGAAATCAAAGTAGAGTTGGAAAGTATAGCTCAGGGATGTCGCCCACGCTTCGATCATATTGAGCTTATCGGCTACATCAAATCCCTGTGTTGCCCAGATGGCAAAGCTGTCTGCAATGGCTACTTTTTTGAAGAGCCCCATCGAAAAGATAAACATCCCCAGTGCGATATTATGATAGTTGACGATTTTATTTCGTGCTTTGGCAAACTGTGGCATCATCTCTGCATGATGGACGATCGGGCCTGCGATCAATTGCGGGAAAAAAGTGACAAAGACGGCATAGTTCAGGAAATCATACTCTTTGGTTTCATTCCTGTAGCTGTCAACGAGATAGGCAATCTGCTGAAACGTATAAAAGCTGATCGCGAGAGGAAGGGCAAGATACAGCAGATCCAAATCTGTATGCAGCAGACTGTTGAGATTGATTAAGAAAAAATCAGCATATTTGAAGTAGCCTAAAAGCCCAAGATTGAAGAGAACACCTATTGTCAGAAGCGACTTTCTGGTACCCTGTTTATCATTTTTTTCTTTACCGGTCAGCTGCCTCCCGATCGTATAATTGAAAAGCATTGAAACCAGTATCAAAGGAAGATAGGCAATGTTCCACCAGCTATAAAAAAAAAGGGAGGCGAAGACGAGAAAGCCTTTGCTCGCTTCAGTCAAACGTTTTTTGTTGAGATAGAAATAGGTGAAAAAGGTGAAGGGAAGAAAAAGAAAGATGAATTCATAGGAATTAAAGAGCACCTGTCAAAACCTTGCTTTGCAAATTGATATGAAATATAACTAAATTTTACTTAGCGGCATCTAAACAATAACCTGCAAAATACCCTTTTTCTATAATGTCTAAAAAGCCTGAATTTTAATACTTCCGGTAAATTTTATAATAATCTTGTATAATATCTAAATTTTAAAGTTAGTTGTATATATTCAATAACAAATTTAAAGGGTTGGAAATGAACTCAGTAAACAAGATAATATTACCGATAATACTTGCATTGATCTCTTCTCTGTCGATGGTTCAGGGAGAAACAAGAATTATGCCTCTTGGCGATTCGATCACCTGTGATACTTATCATGTAGATGACCGACCGAAGTCGAAAAAAAGCGGCTATCGAAACTATCTTTGGTATAAGCTCAGGGATATAAGTTATAGTGGGAATTTTATTGGCTCTGTGACAACGGGAAGTGCCATCAAGCCCTCTTTTGACGGTGACAATGAAGGGCATCCGGGATGGACCAGCTACGAAATAACGGAAAGTGTATACCATTTTTTAGCGATGAATCCTCCTGATGTCATTTTACTCCATATCGGAACCAATGACTGGGACAGAAGTCCTGATGGTGTAGAGCAAATCCTTGATGAGATAGACCGCTTTGAAAATGATAATGGTATGAATATCAAAGTTATTCTCGCACGCATTATTAATCGAAGTCACCACTCGTCATTGATATCTGATTTCAATGACAATATCGGACAAATGGCGCGTCAGCGCATGAATAATGGTGACAATATAAAAATTATTGATATGGAAAATGGCGCTGGACTTGATTATCGTTCTGACTTGTCGGATGGTACACATCCCAATGACTGCGGCTATGAAAAAATGGCTAATGTTTGGTTTAAGGCTTTGACAGGAAAAGCCTCACCGGGATTAAAATATGCAAATTGCGATGGAAAATATCCGGAGGAGAAAATTCGTGATGCTCTAAATACGTATCCTGAGGCCTTGGTGCCCAGAGAGAATATTATTAGCATAGAGGTTGACGTAGAGAAAAAAACTGTTGTGTTTACAGCGTCCATTCCAGAGAGTGGAATTACATTTTAGGAGATTGATATGAAAAAAATCTTGATTTTGATTTCTGCATTATTGTTTGTCGGATGCGGCGGTGGAGGTAATTCATCCTCATCTGCACCTACAGATACTATCCCACCAGGTACTGAAAAGATGGATGCGGGAGTAGCTTATCAGGTTTCGGCTGGAGACCAAGTGGTCAAAACTTCTGTAGACGCACAAATTAAAGTGAAACATGTAGATGGTGAAACAAACTCTACTGTTGAGCTGGTGACAGGTGAAGCAAATATTGTCAGAAGCCAGTAGTTGATTGCTGCACTGATAGTTGGGTATAATTAGGTGTAAATAAAAAAGGCAAAGGGAGTAGATGTATCGTATCGGAGTCGTTGGAACAGGATTTATTGCAAAAGGATTAGTCGATTTACTCACAAGTCATCAGGGCTATACACTTTCAGGGATTTTGACACGAACCAATATTCGTGAGCGCAGTGACTTCCCTCAGAACCATCTTCTAACCAATTCGATTGAAGACTTGATCGATAGTTCTGATTTGATTGTTGAGTGCAGCGGAGATGTTATCTATGCTACAGATACGATCGATCAAATTTTGAAGGCAAAGATTCCTGTCGTGACGATGAACTCGGAATTTCATATTACAACTGGTTCGTATTTCATCGATAAAGGTTTGGTGACAGAGGCAGAGGGTGACCAGCCCGGTGCATTGGCTATACTGCACGAAGAAGCAATAGATATGGGCTTCAGCCCTTTGGTTTACGGAAATATTAAGGGATTTTTGAATCACAGCCCGACGATAGAAGATATGCAGTTTTGGAGTAAAAAATCGCAAATCAGTCTTGGGATGGTCACCTCTTTTACGGATGGTACAAAAGTGCAGATTGAACAAGCTCTGGTTGCAAACGGTTTGGGTGCTGCAATTGTCGAGGATGGGTTGATCGGAATGCCCTATGATGATATGGCGGTTGGCGGCAATATCCTGGCATCAAAAGCAAAGAATCTTGGAATGCCGGTCAGTGACTATCTTCTCTCGGCAAAGTTGCCGGCGGGTGTTTTTGTGATTGTGGAGCACGAAGGAAATCAGCAGGCGGCTATGCGTTATTTCAAGATGGGTGATGGTCCTTATTATGTCCTTGAACGCACCTATCACCTCTGTCATTTGGAGATATTGAAGACCATCAAAAGAGTCTTGAGTGGTGGAGGCGTGTTGCTTGACAATAGCCCAAAACCAAGAATCAGTGTAGCTACTATTGCCAAACGTGATTTGAAAGTCGGGGAGAAGATCGATAAGGGAATTGGCAGTTTTGATGTGCGAGGTATAGCCATCACGATCGAAGATGACATCGATCATGTGCCAATAGGATTGATGTCTGATGTGACACTGCGCAGAGATGTAGCAACCGGTGAAAGACTCAGCTTTGACGATGTAGATATTCCGGATAGTTTAGCACTTCGAATATGGAGAGAGATAATCGAAAAAAGCTGATAGATTTAAGCTATTGTGCTCCCTTCTTCAAAAAGACTGCTTTGATCGTTTTGATCAGGATAACCAGATCCATCCATAGATTCCAGTTTCGTATGTACCAGATATCGAGATCGATACGCGACCGGAAATCAACATCACTCCGTCCGCTTACCTGCCAGAGACCAGTGATTCCCGGACGAACGGTTAAGATGGTATCAAGGGCATCTCCCGCTTTTTCTTCTTCGCTGAGCATATAGGGGCGCGGCCCGATAAAACTCATCTCCTGTCTGAATACATTGAATATTTGGGGCAGTTCATCAAGTGAAGTACGACGAAGCAGTTTGCCAATGGATGTAATACGAGGATCATTTTGATACTTATGATATTGGTCGTAATAGCGTATCTCTTCAGGATGCTTTTTGAGATACTCTTGAAGTATCGCTTCACTCTCCTCGTGCATCGTGCGAAATTTATAACAGACAAAAGTGCTTTTTCCCTGGCCCAGGCGCTCCTGCTTGAAAAGAATAGGGGTTCCCGGCTCCTCTTTGCGTATCCTGTGCGCGATATAGACCATAGGGATAACGAGAAATGGAAAAATGAGTATAGACAACAGTAGATCGGTAATACGCTTGAAAAGCAGGAGATAACGGTTTTTGAGCCTATTTTTAAAAACGATGAGATTGGTTCTGGTATTGGAAAGTTCATATATTTGCGAGTGAGTAAGGTCATAGTCATTGACCAGGGGAATGAAAATGATCTCACTGCGGCTTTTTATTTGTGAAGAGAGAATTTTTTTGAGAGACAGCGCATCATTATCTCCGGGATTGACAAAAATTGTTGTGGGCTCTTCTCCCTCCTTGGGTTCTACATAACCCAGATAGGGATTGCCGTAGATCTCCTGAGTCAAAAAAGGATCATTTCCGTAAATCTTTGCTCTCTTTTTCCATAAACCCATATTATAAAGAAATTTCTTGGATAAATTCTTCGAGAGCGGAACCAGAAGAGCCATAATTAAAAAACTGGAACCAATCACAAACCGTGAATAAATCCCTATTGTTTTGGTGATAGCCAGATAGGCAAATATAAGAATAGCACTAAAGACAATGCCTCTGATAATCAAACGGCTTTCATGCCAAAAATCATACCGATAGGTATAGATCCCTTCATAGGCAAAAAGTATAATAGGCAAAATATAGAGCGGGAGAAAGACATTGTAATTTGAGAGAGAGGCTGTGTGCGGCACACCTATTATATCGGTGAAATAACTACGGAGAAAATCTGCAAAATAGATCGAAAATGTGATAATCAACAGATCAACCACAATAAAAATAACTTTTGCAACGAATTCTTTCATCCTGCACCTTAACGCATAATAGAATATATTTTAGCTAAAAGTCAATTGTATTTGGTTGATGAGTGTTTTTTCCACCACAATGGGTGCATACTGATTTTTGTGATAAGGTTTTTGGGAAGATGCTGATAATTCTGTCCCAGTTTATACCCAAGATATTTCATCCCGTTCCTGACAAAAAACTCAGGAATCTTGAGGTAGGCGTGGTTTTGAAGGAGATAATGAAATTCTGACTTGACATATTTTCCTCCTTCACCTTCCGCTCTGCCAAATATTTCAAGTATCCATTTTTGATTACCGTGAAAAACCCCTATATCAAAATAACGTTTGAACTCCTGAATGACACTGTAGCTATGCGAGTGATACACTTCAGCTTCGGCTACATAGGCGAGGGTGTATCCTGCAAGTAGCAGCTTCGCACCAGCGTAGCTGTCTTCGCTGCTGATCAGCCCATCCTTGATCCAGTCGATTTTTTCAAGTGCCTCTCTCCTGTAGGCTGCAAAACTATCTGAGAGAAAAACAGTCTTGATACCATGTTTTTCTTTGTCTTGAAGATTTCGTATATGGGAAATATCAGGATAATTAAAAGTTCGCAAATGTTTCCCAAAAAGTGTGGCCTCCGGATAGGGAATTTGTCTTCCATATGCTGCACCGATAGCGCTATCTTCAAATACTCCGACAATTCTTTCAACTGCATACTTGTCAACAGGTAAGGCGTCCTGTGTCAAAAAAACGATGATATCGCCTGTGGCTGCCTTCGCAGCTTTTGTCCTGGTGCCGCCATGGTCAAATTCACTCTGGGGAATAGATATGATATGCTCAGTGTATTTTTGTGCGATGGTGATGGTTTCGTCAATAGATGATGAGTCGATAATGAGCAGTTCAAACGATATGGTCTGACTGTTTAGTTTCTCGAGCAATAAAGAGAGATAGTTTTGTGCATTGTAAGTTGGAATGATAACCGAAACAGTCATGATGATCCTTATAGTCTGATCGCTTTTTGATAAACCGGCCTCTCAATCTTTCGATAATAGAGCAGACTGAAAATAATAGACAGAAAAACTATACAAAATAAGCCTGTAAGCGGCAGCAGTATACCATCCCCGGTAAATAGTCCCCTTAACCCGCTAAATTTGAATGTTATGCAATGCATATGAAGAGTTTCTTCATGAAGATAGACTTCTTTTAATTTTTTTCTCGAGTCTCCTGCGCAGCTGAAACCCTCCCTCTTCTATCAGGTAATAACTCAAAGATGAAATTGTTAGGAGGACTACGGTAAAGACAGCTACACTAGCAGACAGCGAAAGATGAGTGAATATTGAGGTCTTCTTCATAATAAACAGGATCGGCATGTGCCATAAATAGAGAGAATAGGATATTTTTCCAATCCATTCCAAAAAGAAAAAACCTTTTATTTTTGTTGTATAGAGCAGGATGAATAGTAGAGTGGTGACAGAGAGTGTAAAGAGCTGAAGTGATAAAAAACTGGAAGTAATACCAAAATAGCCATTTATTCCTACAAAAAGTGCCATTAGGAGCGTCGTCAAGATGAAAATATATTTAGCTTGAATTGACTGCACGCCAGGTGCATATCGATAGATGAGAATTCCTGACAGGAAATAGCTGATTTGTCCAGTCAGTTGTGTGGTGAGATAAAAAAGTTCCAACCTATAAGATGGAGCTGACTTGTTCAGGCCAAAAAGTGAATCCAGCAAACCGTGATCGATCCCCCAAAGATATCCAAAGCTCAAAAATGACAAGAGTACGAGTGTTCTTGTGCGCTTGACAAACAGAAAGAGAAGGGGTGCGACAAGATACCAGAGCATCTCTATATTCAGAGTCCAATAGGCACCATTGAATCCAAAGCCTGAAACCTTATGTGTAAAATAGGAGGTAAAAGTGAGATTGGAAAGGATTTGTTTTAAAAATCCAGTGGAGTAGAGAAAACTGCTATCGAGCATTAAGGATGCCAGCATAAGTACAAAAAAGAGATTAACATAATAGGCGGGTAAAATACGAAAGAGTCGGTGCAGGAAATAATTGATAAGTCCTCCCTTTTGACCTCGCTTATCAATATTGTGATGAATCGACTTGTATATGAGAAAGCCACTAATAATAAAAAAGAGAGGAACCCCAAGTAAGCCAAAAGCATGAACATAAGGGAAAAAGCTGTTTTGCGTCAAATCAAGCAGAACAAAAAAGTGATAGACTACGACACCGCTCACAGCCATTCCGCGAAGAATGTCGATACCATCGAGTCTTATGCTTGGATTCATTTATGCTTGACTTTGGTAATTTTCAAGATAGCTGAGGATGTTTTGGATATAGTTTTTTTCGAGAACGATACCTTTAGCGTACTTCTTGACACGCTCTGCCGGTGCGCCAAGGTCGAAGACCATCAGAGGCATCTCCATCATCATGATCTCTTGTGTTGTATAGGAAAAAGTCTCGGGACAAACAGAAGGGATCAGACAAATATCAATCTCGTGTTTTGAGATAAGCTGCGGCAGGTCTTCTCTCTGGTAGCGTCCTGTTACCAAAAAGGAATCACTGGAGATATTGTTGGATATTTCTCCAATAAGTACGATTTTGATTGGCAGGTTTTTTGTATCAATTTCTTTTGCAAGTTCTTCGATAATATCTGCCCCTTTGGCTTGATTGATTGCTCCCAGTACACCAATGGTGGTATAGGATTTGTCTGATTTTATCAGGGGTACGACTGGATCAAGAGGTGCAACCTGATGAGGCATGATCTCTAATTTTTTACTATCAAGTTCTCTATAGGCTCGCATTAAAAGCTCTTTTGAGGAGTGGGAAAAACAGATAATAGTATCGGAGAGTTTCAGGAGGCTGCCCCATTCTCTTCTCCAGGTATGTATATCCACCGTATCACTGATAAAGGTTTTCCACTCAAGATCATTCACTTTCAGGCATTTTTGACACTCCTGAAGAGAGTCTGGAATTTCGCAAAATTCAGCCTGAGGATTGAGGAGCGTATAGTTGGGGCAAATGGGGTAGTAGTCATGAATAGGAATAACCAGTTTTGTATGCTTCTCCCGGATTAAGTGTTCTGTCCATTTCAGAAACTGTATGGGATCCTGAAATGAGACAATATTGTTGATGAAAACTTCCTGAAGTTTGAGTTGAGAGATAAAATCTTTAACTTTTTCAAGTGTATCGATAGTAAAAGAGAAGTGGTATGTCTTGTAGTCGAAGTGAAGCACAAAAGTATGGGCGTAATAATCATAGATAAGCTGAAGAACTTTCTTCTCTTTTTGGATATATTCCTTGACGAGAGTTTGAGTATAGTGATTTGCACCTCCTCCCAATGCCTGATCAATCACAAGATGCAACCCCTCTTTGTCTTTGGATGCCGCGACGATAACGAGAATATTTCGCAATGTTTTGTGGGGGTCTTTGCGCACATATGCTTCGACATCTTTATCATAGTTGGGATGCTTATGAAGAAGTTTGATGGCATTCTCTTTCATCAAGCGTTGTTTATCTTCTGCTGAAAAAGAGCCGCCATGTTTGTGATAGACAAAAAGATTGGGGACCATGAGATTTGTGTAACCATGTGCGATAGCCCTTTGGCACCAATCGTTCTCTTCTCCATAGCCCCTGCCAAATTCCTCTTCAACAAAAAAACCTATCTCTTGAATCAAGTCATAGTTGACCCCCATACAAAATCCAACACCGGTAGGAACATGGGTATAAAACTTATCAGGATTGACTTCTCTGAAAACACTATCTAGTGCATCTACACCCATATCTTCAAAGATATCATTATCTGCGATAAAGTTAGGAAAGCTTGCGATTTGTCCTGAATTGGTAAAAGGTGTAGTGGTGGCAATCTTTTCCATATTTACAATAGGATGCATTAATCGTTCCAACCAGAAGGCGGGTACCTCAGTATCGGTGTTTAGTATCAAAAAATGGCTGCTGGTATGAGTGTATGCTTCATTGACACTTTTGACAAAGCCTAGATTGACTTCATGATCTATAAAGATTGCTGTAGGATGCTTTTGCAATCTATTCAGGAGTAGCGGCTTGACTTTTTCATCAGGACTACAATCATTTACAACAATCAATCGATAAGGAGAAGTGGTATTTTTCTCAATACTATCAAAGAGAGGTGTTAAAAATTGATAGCCATTATAGACAGGTATGATGATATCAATAATACGGCCACCCATAGGATAATCATCTAAAGAGAAAGATTTAAAATAATCTACAGGATCAATCTTTGCAAAACTTGCAATTTGCGATATATTTTTTCTGTTTTTTTCTTTTGCTTTATTCCAAAGATAGGCAAATTCTCCTCGTTTGGCATAATAAAACACTTTTTTTAGAAGAGCAGGGTTTTTTTGAATTATTTTAAATGGTGCAAGAAGTTTTTTTGGGGCGAGTCTCTTGAGTCTATTTTTGATTCTCAATGATTGTGCGATCTCCTTAAGCTCCCCTATCTCTTTGTTGAAAATCTGATCCTGCTCTTGTATGAAAGCCTCTTTATCTAAAATAGTCTTATTTTGCTCTTCAATGAGCTTGGCTGGATTTGTTCGATTTTTAAGATAATAATGCTGAACTTGATAAAAAGAGTTTTGATTTAATGCATATCCGAGCAAAAAGCTATCTTCCTGTTTCTGAAAAGATAGAAGTTGTTCTTGTGTGAAATATTTTTCTATTATTTTAGGGCTGTTAAGAGAATTTATAGCCCTAAAATAGACAAAATCTAACGAAACAGGAAAGTCAAAAACCCATTCATAATCAATAATATAAATCTCATCATGACGGTAAATAATATTGGAAAAAATAAGATCAATATTTGAAATTTCACTAAAAGAGAGTTTATTGTCATCTTGAAAATAATTATCCCCAAATACTTTCTGATATTCATTACCAGATAGACTCTTTATCTCTTTTGTTTTGAAACCTGTTGCAATAAACTCTTTATATCCATCTATAATTCTATAGGCTTCAATATCATTTTTTTCCAAGGCAGTATAAAATTTCTTTTCCAAACTAATACCATCTATAAATTCAAAAGTAAGACTTGTTGTTGTCTCCTCGACAATTTTGGCTAGATTTATCTTAGGATTGATAATAGTGGCACCTAATGCTTCATAATTCTTTTTCATTCTTTGAAGATGAGGAATTGCTTCTATGCATGAAGCCTCTTTTTTTACATATTTTTGACCACCTTCTTCATAGATAGTTGTTGTAAGCTGAAACTCTTTTGTTCGTGCACTATTATTTTTTACATAATATATATTCATCTATTCTCCACAAATAACCAAAAATGAATTGGCAAAAAATTCAAATTGATTGTTTTCAATAATACCCTGGAAAGCTCTTGTCTCATCGAATAGATCATAGCGTTCACTATCAAAATTTGGTGCAGGAGAAAGCATCGAATAGTGACTGGGAAGCCAATCTTGGCTATAAATCTCCATAGGCATTTTATAATCAGGGTGTGGATAATAAAATGTTTGATTGGAATAACCACTCATCTCTAAAAGTTTTTCTAATTCTACTTTCCCAAAAGTACGTACCGTATCATTTCTCTCATATCCTGTGAGGCCGTCAAACATCTTTTCCGTATGATCCTCTTTGGCTCCCGCAAAGTATTTTAGCCCATAACGATTTTCAATGGCAATGATCAGTTTTCCATCAGGCTTAAGATATTTCTTGATCTGCTTCAAAAAATCTTTATAGGGTTCAGATGTATTGGTAAAAGAACCTGCATATTCCAATACACCATTGAGGGTAATATAGTCAAATTTTTTCTCAAATTTGATATCGTTGAGATTGCCTACGATAATTTCAAGGTTATCATAGGATTTATGCCTTTCGTAGTTGATCGTTGATCTTCGTTTTGAAAGTTCCACGACCTTAACAGTTTCCAGTTTATTGCATAGAGCTCCTGTAATGGCCCCGCAGCCACCACCTATCTCCAAACAGGAAGCATTTTCTCCAAATGGATACCAGTTGATAATATTATGACGAATAGGAGAGAGATGATAGAGAATGGGCCAGCGGTTGTCATTGGCCAATATTTCATCAAATTCACTATGGTTCTGTACGATAGTCAAGAGCTCTTCTTCGATATCGCCGTCACTATAGTGGTCCTGTCCGCTATAGTAATCCAAATTAAGTCTTGCCCCCATTGGTTACCTCTCTTAAAATATACGAATCATAGCATTAAATCGATTAGACCTTGACTTTGGAAGCATTCTTTAATGATAGGGTGTATAACCAGGAAATCCATTTGGCGTTTCGAAAATAATTCCCCTTGTTCGTTCAGGATCAAGTGTCAGCATATATCTTTGAAAATGCCCAATCGAAGGATTTCCACGCCGTCCTATCCAGTAAACTTTTTCCCGATAGATAAATTTGAGGACGGCGGCGATATCAGGCCTGGCATAAAAGAGTATCTCTTTGCCATTGTGATATTGGGATTTATACCTCTCCAGCATTCTTCCGATAGCTTTGATCTGCTCATTTGAGAGATTGAAACCGACTTCTCCTTCGTTAAAACATTGCCTAAGTGAATGTATATTTTTGGCATAGTTGTGTGTCGAAGAGAGATGTTTTGAGTAGATGAGTGTAGAGAGCAGGATCGTCAAAATCGCAATATTGAGAGAAAGGAGACGCTCTTTCTTGTCTACCAATGTGATAAAATAGTATGCTGAGATCGGCAGCAGGAGAAACAGCGAGGCACTGTAGTAGAAGCGATTGACGGCACCAATCTTTGTCACTACAGCTGCGAGTCCGGCCGTAAGGGTGTAGAGAGGGATACAGAGAAAGAGCGAAGTAAGGAATATAAAGAGAAACATTCTTCTGTTGATATCCTGATCTTCTCCTTTGGCTTTTCGCAGCATCAGCACAATTAGCATAGCTGAGCCTCCAAACAGTGCTGCTTTCATAAGTTCATTAACCGCTGCATCTGCCCTGTTTGCCCACTCTACCAGTGTGTTTCCCTGGGCCATTACTGTCCTGTAAAGGCCTGAAAAGTTATAAGTTCTCAGATATGTAAAAAGCTGAGAATCCTCTACAAGGTACCGCTGTGAAAAGAAAGCAGCCAGTATGGCAAGAGGTATTAAAAGATAGTAGTACTTTTTCAATACTGGAATAAGCTCCCTGATATAGACTATGAAAAGAACCATTAGATACATCAAATAGTAGAGATACTCCATAGAGTGAGCTTGTAGAATAAAGCGGGAAATTACCACGATTTGAAATCCGTAGAACAGCTTTAACTTCCAGGAATGGTGCTCGAATAGAATGATGATGGTCAATGCTGTAATGTACCAAAAAAGCGGAAGTGTAATTTGATAATTGACAGAGTACCACAGGATCCAGACATGGTGATAGTGGACAGAGAAGGTTGCAAAGATGCTGAACCATATTAGTGTTGACCAATAAGCCATATAGCGAAGAGCCAATGGACTGATCTCTTTGAAAATCTGCCTTATCGCCACCCTGCTAAAGAAGTAGACTGTAAAGAAGCTAAATAGAGTCTGGGTGATATGGATGATTCTGGCCCTAAGTAAAATATCACTCTCTTCGATCGAAAGGGCAGAGAAGAGATTTCGCCAGAATGCATGCCATATGTCTCTTGCTCCTTGCACCTCTGAAAGATTGAAATCATCGATGGCGATCAGATGATCCCATATGTCATAGGGAAAACGGAGAAAAGGGTAGGTAAAAAAAATTGCACCCAGTGTAGCAAGCAGCAGGAAGTAAAAAAAAATCTCTTTATTTCTATATCTACTCATATCATGGCTCGATTATCACTTCGCTTCCAAGGTCAAAAAAGCCGGCTATCTCTTTGCCTCCAATGATCTCAAAGAGAATAGCATCGTAGAGTCTGCTGTATACTTCGATCCCATCTGCACCAATGGTGACACAGCCAAGCGAAAGTGCATATGCACCTGGACTCAGGTTCATTTTTTGCTTGAAGTGTATCGTGGCTCTCTCTCCTGCAGTATATGTACCTGTTTTGATTAATTTCATCATCGTGTTGGTGCCGGTAATCTCCAACCCTTTTGTGTCTTTGATGCTGAAAGCAAAAATGGGAGAGATAATCCTCTCATTAAACTTTATTTTCATTACGATATCACAAAAAGCATTATGATCAAGGAGAATTGCCGGCATGCCGGAGCTGTCCAACATCGCATAATCATAGATAATTGCTTTTTTGTTTCCGTATTCGAGCATTTCACTGTTTTTGGGAAAAGAATTTTTCAGGAGTTGTCCACTGGAAGGGTCAACTATCTTTTTGGGCTTCTCCTCCTTCTCCTTCTGATAGAAATTTCCGGTCAAAAGCCTTTTGAATACATCGACGGCTTCTTTGGAAGTGTCGTCACAGATTTTATTGCCTCCATCTATCACGATGCCGCGACTGCAGTAGCGAATCACCGTATCAAGTGCATGGGTAACAAAAAGTATCGTTCGTCCCTCTGCCTGAAATTCCTGAAATTTTTTGAAACATTTCATCTGGAACGCCATATCGCCGACACTCAGTGCCTCATCGATGATCAAAATATCGGGTTCGACATTGATAGAGACTGAAAAAGCAAGTCGTGCAAACATTCCTGAGCTATACATTTTGACAGGTTGATGAATAAATTCACCAATATCGGCAAACTCCAATATGGCATTTATTTTGCCATCCATCTCACTATCCGTAAAGCCCATCAGCGTACCATTGAGATAGATATTTTCCAACCCTGACATCTCAGGATTGAAGCCTGCTCCCAGTTCCAGCAGAGAAGCAATACGTCCCCGAACCTCTATCGTTCCGGAAGTGGGTGTCAAAACACCGGTAATCATCTTGAGAAGCGTTGACTTTCCGGCACCGTTTCTGCCAATAATACCGACGGTTTCTCCCTTGCGTATTTCCATGTTGACATCCTGCATGGCATAAAAGTCATGATGATAAGATCTCCTGAAGGGGTTGAGAGCCTCCTTGAATCGATCCTGTGGTTTGTCATAGAGAGGGTATACTTTTGTCAGATTTCGGACACTGATCGCAATCTCCTGTTTCATCAGAGCACATCCGAGAAGTGGGGTCTTAGCCTGGAAAATGTCAAGCCGCCCACGACAAATATAATGGCAGTAATTGTCCAGTAGTAGAGGGTCATTTGCATATTTTCCCAGAACCATTGGTGATAAATCATACTATTTCGATACCCTTCAATGATATAAACGAGAGGATTGAGCTCGATCAAAAAATGATACTTCTCCGGCACTATCTTGATAGACCAGAAAATAGGTGTCAGCCAAAATCCAAACTGGATAACGACCGCTACAAGCTGCCCCATGTCTCGAAAGAAGACAATGACTGATGAAGTGATCCATGAGAGGCCCAGCAGGAGTACTGAAAGCGCAAAGAGATAATAGATGATTTGCAGCCAATAAATTTCAGGCGAGTAGCCATAATAGAGAAACATAGCAAACATAAAAAAAATAAAGAAAACGTGGATGACCAGTGCGGAGAGAAGTTTGATCATAGGGAGAAGACTGACCCTGAAAACAATTTTTTTTACCAGAAAGCTGTTGGCGATGACGCTATTGGTTCCGCTTGAGAGGCCATCTGCAAAATAGAACCAGGGAAACATTCCTGCAACCAACCAGAGGATAAAAGGAAAATCATCGACCGGTTGAGATTTGAAGCCTACCTGAAAGACAAACCAGAAGACAGCGATGGTAGCGGTGGGATGGATAAAAGCCCATAATACTCCCAGAAAGTTTCCCACATACCTTTGTTTGAAATCATTTTTGGTCAATTTCCATAGAAGAGTTCGACTCTGCCAAATAGCTTTTAAAAATCCCTGCACAACATCACCTACGTCTTCGGTTCATTTTCTGCAATAGCTTGAAGACACTCCTTGAGTGAATCTCTCCAGTAGGGTATCGTCATCTGATAATCTTTTTTGATTTTTGATTTGCTTAATAGGCTGTAATAAGGACGCTTCGCAGGCGTAGGATACTCCTCTGTATCGATAGGATTGACTTTGCAATCAATATAGGAGAGTTCAAAAATCGTTTTTGCAAAATCATACCAGGAGCATCCGCCTTCATTGCTGAAGTGGTAAATCTCTATATTCTCTTGCGGCTTTTTAGGGTGCTGAATGATGTGCAATATCGCTTTAGCCAAATCTCTGGCATACGTTGGAGTACCGATTTGATCACTGATGAGGTCAAGCTCATCTCGTTCTTTGCAGAGTTTAAGCATAGTTTTGACAAAGTTACTGCCAAAACTGCTATAGACCCAAGAGGTTCGAATGATGATCGTGTTGGCCGGATTAATCTGTCTGATCTCCTCTTCTCCGGCGAGCTTGGTTTTGCTGTAAATTCCCTGCGGATTACTCGGATCCTCTTCCGTATAGGGTTTGTGGCTGGTTCCATCATAGACATAGTCAGTTGAGATATGAATCAACGCTATATCTTTTTCAAGAGCGATTTTCGCCAACTGTTTGACTGCTTCCCTGTTAAGTGCATCAGCCACTACTAAATTTTCTTCGGCTTTATCCACAGCCGTGTAGGCTGCACAGTTGATAATAATATCGATAGCATTGGAGATGGCAAACTCTCTGACCATCTGGTGGTCTGTGACATCGAGAGAGTTCTTGTCCATAAAAAAGAAAGTCATACCTGTCGTGTCAAAGAGTCGATTCTCCACAAGATACTGCAGTTCGCTTCCCAATTGTCCGCCTGATCCGGTTACGAGGATATTACTCATAAAGGTCTTCTCCATAGGTGAAGAGGTCTGCCTCTTTGAGGAGAGGCTGTTTGGTGTCTTTTTGGGAGAGGTTGAGCAGGTTTGTGTCTATCTTCCAGTCGATGCCGATAGCGGGGTCGTCAAAGGCAATACCTCGGTCGTTTTCCGGCGAATAGTAGTTGTCCACTTTGTAGGCAAAAACAGTATCATCCTCGAGTACGACAAAAGCGTGAGCAAATCCTTTGGGGATAAAGAGTTGTCGCTTATTTTCTTCGCTGAGTTCTACCGCAACATACTCTCCAAAAGTCGGACTCCCTTTTCGGATATCTACGGCTACATCGAGTACACTTCCTTTGATAGTGCGAACCAGTTTGGTCTGTGCGGAGGATCCAAGCTGGTAATGCAGTCCGCGAAGCACACCTATGGAACTTTTTGATTCATTGTCCTGACAGAAATTGACAGGGTACCCCAGAAACTCTTCCAGTTTATCCTGGCGAAAAGTTTCCACGAAGTAGCCTCTCTCGTCGCCATGCACCAAGGGGTCGATGATGATAATATCTTCAATCTTTGTTCGTGTAAATTTCATCCGGCACTCCTTCTTTTTTCTTCTCTTTTTCTATGGCTATCTGGCTACGACACCCTCTTCGGCACGGCGAAGCAGGTATTGACCATATTGGTTTTTGAGCAATGGCTGTGCTAGTGCGATCAGCTGCTCTTTGTCGATGTAGCCCATCTCGAAGGCGATCTCTTCGATACAGGCGACTTTGAGACTTTGCCTCTTTTCGATCGTTTGGATGAAGAGAGAGGCTTCCAGCAGACTCTCATGTGTTCCGGTATCGAGCCATGCATAGCCTCTGCCGAGGAGTTCAACCCTGAGTCTCTTTTCATCGAGAAAGTTTTGATTGAGTGTTGTGATTTCCAACTCTCCTCTGTCACTTGGCTTAACTTTTTTGGCTTTTGCGACAACATCGTTGGGGTAGAAATAGAGGCCCACCACGGCATAGTTCGATTGAGGATTCTTGGGTTTCTCGATGATACTGGTAACATTGCCGTCTTTGTCGAAGTCCGCCACACCATACCGTTCTGGGTCACTGACATAGTATCCAAAGACAGTAGCTTTTTTCTCACTTCCGGCATTACTGACGGAAGAGGCCAGCATGTTGGTCAAGCCCTGACCGTAAAAAATATTATCGCCCAGCACCAATGCAACATCATCGTTGCCGATAAAATCTTCACCGAGGATAAAAGCCTGCGCCAATCCTTCGGGAGCAGGCTGGACAATATAGCTGAACTCCATACCAATCTCCGACCCGGTGCCGAGTAGTTTTTCAAATCGGGGAAGATCTTCAGGAGTCGAAATAATGAGTACTTCAGTGATCCCGGACAGCATCAATACAGAGAGCGGGTAGTAGATCATCGGTTTGTCGTAGATTGGTACCAGCTGTTTACTGACACCTCTGGTAACAGGGTAGAGTCGGGTGCCCGACCCCCCTGCTAAAATGATTCCTTTCATGATCCGACTCCTAATCGTTCTCTTTGGTAGCTTCCATCCTGAACAGCGTGCCACCAAGCTTCATTATCAAGATACCATTGCACGGTTTTTTCTATACCGCTGTCGAAGGTTTCCTGTGGTTCCCAGCCCAACTCTCTGGCTATCTTGGAGGTATCAATGGCGTAGCGGAGATCATGACCTGGGCGATCAGTGACAAAAGTGATAAGTTCCCTATAACTCTTTTTGGCAGGAACTTTTTGATCAAGTATATCACAGATCGTATTGACCACCTCGATATTCTGCTTTTCATTGTGTCCGCCGATATTGTAAGTCTCGGCTATTTCCCCCTGGGTTGCTACTATGACCAATGCGCGGGCATGGTCTTCAACATAAAGCCAGTCTCTGATCTGATCCCCTTTGCCATAAACAGGCAGAGGTTTACTCTCGAGAGCATTGAGGATGATCAGTGGAATGAGTTTTTCAGGGAAATGATAGGGGCCGTAGTTGTTGGAGCAGTTAGTTACCAAAGTAGGAAGTCCATAAGTTCGTTGCCAGGCTCTCACCAGGTGATCCGAACTGGCTTTGGAGGCAGAGTAGGGAGAGCTGGGAGCATAGGGTGTGGTTTCCGTAAAAAGATCATCTGTGCCTTCCAGGTCACCATAAACTTCATCGGTTGAAATATGGTGAAAACGGAAAGCCTTTTTTTTCTCTTCATCGAGTGCTGTCCAGTAGGCTCTTGCCTGGTCAAGGAGTGTATAGGTACCCAAAATATTCGTCTGGATAAACTCACCCGGCCCATCGATCGAACGATCGACATGGGACTCTGCAGCTAAATGCATAATAATATCAGGTTGATGGGTTTCATACACTCTCTTGATGGCTCCAGCGTCACAGATATCAACCTCTTCAAAAGCATAACGATCAGAGTTGCTGATACTTTTCAGAGAGTTTAAATTGCCTGCATAGGTAAGCTTGTCGACATTGACAACAGAGTGCTCCGTATCATTGATCAAGTGTCTGATCACGGCCGAACCAATAAAACCGGCACCACCGGTAACTAAAAATTTCATAAACGCTATTTCCTCTCTAACTTAATTCTATATTATACCATGCTATTCGCTGAGCGATGCTTTTGCACTGGCAATCAAAGCATTTACTTTGGACTCATACTCTTTGGCCAATGTTTCATCTGTAGATTCAAAGCGTGTGACGAGGACGGGGGTTGTATTGCTGGCACGAACGAGTCCCCAGCCCTTTTCAAAATTGATCCTAACACCATCTATATCGATGATACCTGTGATTTTGGGAAAATCAGCAGGCGGGTCTTTGAGCATCTCTTTGATTTTGTTGATAATCGCAAACTTTTCACTCTCGGTGGTTTCAACTTTGATCTCTTCGGTGGAAAATACCGGCGGCAGCGAATCAATTTCGTGGTCAAGATCAATACCGTCATGAATGAGCTCAAGCATACGAAGTGTGGCATAGATTGCATCGTCATAGCCAAAATAGCGGTGTCTGAAAAAGATATGCCCGCTGACTTCACAGGCGAGGTCGGCACCGGTCTCTTTCATCTTGATTTTGAGATTGGAGTGTCCGGTTTTATACATGATCGTCTTGACACCGCGCCGTTCCAATTCATCATACATTACCTGTGAGCACTTGACTTCGCCGATGATGGTGGGATGATCCATCTTCATCGCATAGAGGAGTGCCATTTGATCCCCTTTGATATTGTACTTATGTGTAAGTACGGCGATACGGTCAGCATCTCCATCATAAGCAAAGGCAATATCGCCATCCTCCTCCAGTGCTGCCTTGACATCTATGAGATTTTTTTCAACGGAGGGATCGGGATGATGGTTGGGGAAGGTGCCGTCCGGCTCAAGGTAGAGGCCTCGGTAGGTCAGATTCAATGCATCGAAAATATCTGTGATGACTGTATCCGCAACACCATTACCACAATCGATCACGATCTTAGTCTTCAAATTTTTCAAATGGGCAAACTCTTTGACCATAAAATCAATATAAGGAGTCTTGACATCAATGACTGTTTTTTGGGTGTTATTAGGGATCTCTATGTCCGCATTTTGTATGATCTCGTCACCCAGCGTATAGATATCGTCACCAAAAAAGGGAGAGTGGCCCACAGTCATTTTAAAACCGTTGTATTCGCTGGGGTTGTGCGACCCGGTGATCATTACTGAAGCATCTGTTTTGACGCCGTCAAAATCGATGTAATTGGCAAAATAGTTGACAGGTGTTGCCACCATACCCATATCGAGCACCTTGCATCCCGCTGCATTGAGTCCGCTGGTGAGATAGTCTCTCAGCACTGGAGAGTGGGACCTGGCATCATAGCCGATCGCGACGACTTTGTCGCCGCCTATGTGCTGCCCAAGATAATATCCTATGAGTTTGACACTTGTTTTGTTGAGTTCTTCCTGAAAAATACCACGAATGTCATATTCCCTGAAGATTGACTTGCTTATTTGTCCCAATTTCCCATTCCTTATATTTATTTTTTATGTTGTGTACCCATCTGGGTTATGTGATTGCCATCGCCAATTATCTTCACACATCTCTTCGATACTTCTATTTGCTTCCCAACCTAAAATCTCTTTCGCATAAGAGGGGTCTGCATAACATTTGGCGATGTCTCCGCTTCGTCTGGGAGCGATTTTGTAAGGGACTTTCTGGCCGGACACTTTTTCAAAGGCGTTCACCATATTAAGGACCGAATAGCCGTTTCCCGTACCCAGGTTGATCGTCATTACTTGATCAAAGTCTTTGATTTTTTTCAAAGCATCGAGATGCCCCTGTGCCAAATCAACGACATGAATGTAGTCTCTGACTCCTGTGCCATCAGGTGTATCATAGTCATCTCCAAAGACATTGAGGTGATCCCTTTTTCCAACAGCGGTCTGAGCGATAAATGGCATCAAATTATTGGGGATACCATGGGGGTCTTCTCCTATGGTTCCTGATGCATGGGCGCCTACAGGATTGAAATAACGCAGGAGCACCACTCTCCATTCGTTGTCAGAGGTATAGAGGTCACGGAGTATCTCTTCAATGAAAAGCTTGCTTCGCCCATAGGGGTTGGTGGCAGAGAGAGGAAAATCCTCTTTGATGGGTGTCGTATGCGGATCACCATAGACAGTTGCCGAAGAGCTGAAGACAATGGATTTACAGCCGTGCTCCTGCATTACTTCACACAAAACGATCGTGCCATAGACATTATAGTCATAATATTTCAGAGGTTGCTCTACTGACTCTCCCACTGCCTTGAGTCCTGCAAAATGTATCACTGCATTGATTTGATACGCCTCAAAGACTTGCTGCAGGCTCTCTCTGTTTCGGATATCACCCTCTATGAGTGTGATATCTTTCCCGACAATCTTTTCGACTCTCTTGATACTCTCTTGTGATGAGTTGCAAAAGTTGTCAAAAACCACCACATCATAGCCTGCCTCTATCAATAGAATGCAAGTGTGTGAACCAATATACCCGGCACCGCCGGTCACAAGAATATGCATAAGAAAACCTTCTTTAAAAACTCATCTTTAGGCCGCCATAAAAGCTGCTGTTAAATGTCTCAGAGGAGTTGCTGGGTGTCTGTGAAAAATCATTGATATACTCTATCTCGATATCTCTGTATCCCACATAGACAGCAACGGAGCTGATCACTTCCATCTCTGCTTCGGCACGAAATTCAAAATAGTTTTCCGCCTCATCAAAAGAGAGTGCAGAGGGTGCATATAGTATGGCAGCCGAGAGACTGACTGTCGGGATAGTATCTGTAAGCGGAAGGCCATAGGAGGCTTTTATCATTAGAGGGAGCGCCATAAAATCTTCGACATAGACATACCTGATCCCCAGTCCGAGATTTAATCCCTCCATCCCCTGAAAGCTGTTGTGTGCACCAATGCCAATGCCAAAAAGAGAATCATACTCTGTATTGATAAAGTTGGCATCCGCGATGAAAATGGTTCCGTTGGTGTACTCTGAAAAAGCAGTGATATCCATAGCGCCTTCGACTTCAAAATCTTCTGTATTGATATTGAGTCCGACAGTTGTTCTTGAAAAAAGCAGAACAGTGCTTAGAAGTAAGAGTGATAAAAATTTATTAAATGGCATTTTTTCCCTTAATAATCGTGGTATTCTAAAGAATGACTATTTTAGCATATTTCTTCTGTGAATCATACGCTTTTGTGCTATAATCCTTTTATATTTTACAAAGGAATGGATGTGAGTGGAAATATTGTGATGTTAATGCTGGGTGTTTCTACATTTCTTGGAGCACTTGGCTTGATCGCACTTCTGTGGGGCGTGAGAACAGGGCAGTTTGATGACCAATCCAAATTTATAGACGGTGCACGCTATGACAATGAAGAGGATCTCCAGGATGCCAAGATGATGGAGGAGAAGCGAAAAGAGAGGGAAGCGAAACGGAAGAGGGAGTATCGACCGGAGTAGATTATTGTTTTATGGGTTTTGTCAATAAATATCCGCCAAAAAGTACAGGAATGATACCTAAAATTTGGCGCAGACTTGGTACTTCATCAAGATAGAAATAGGCAAAGATAAGTGTCAGCATCGGCACAAGCCCCATCATCGCAGAGACTTTGGTGATGGAGATGCGGTGCAGGGCTTCTATCCAGAGGATTTTGGAAATAACATAGATGACGATACCGATAAGAAGCAGGTAGGGAAGGGCGGCAAAAAATGCTTCGCTGCTGACTGCCGGCTCAAAAAAATACGCCAAGAGAGCAACAAATGGTAAGCCCACCACTGTTCTAAATCCCAAGATGGTTTCAGATGAGCAAAATTGTCTTGCTCTTTTTTGGTAGAGATTGGCGATGGGAGC
>Ga0209013_10001444_pt1 | contig 21934 bp, 10 predicted proteins | sample Cruoilmetagenom2_FD_187291 | JGI IMG/M metagenome (GOLD analysis project Ga0209013, IMG submission 187291) | Oil polluted marine microbial communities from Coal Oil Point, Santa Barbara, California, USA - Sample 2 (SPAdes) (version 2) | ecosystem: Environmental > Aquatic > Marine > Oil seeps ... | reverse complement strand
AACGATCTCAGTAGCTGATTAGGAAATATTATGCTTGATTTTATAGCCTGGTATGTGCTTGTCACTGCTCTGGGATGGATAGTTTTTCCCTTGTTATTTCACACGCTCTCTGACATCCCGGGTCGCGGTTTCACCTTCTCGAAAATTTTCGGTTTATTATTTTGGGGCTATTTATACTGGATCCTGGGACGGCTGGGATTTACAGCCAATAATTTAGCTGGCCTGGTCTTTACTTTACTTTTGGTAATTGGATCTTGCCTTCTGATCCTACGAAAGAATGGGATTTCGGATTTGCGAGATTGGATTCGATCCAGTTGGCGTTTGATCATAACAACTGAGCTCCTCTTTCTGGTGGCATTTGTGGGCTGGGCTTTAATCCGGTCATTGAACCCCGAGATCATGGGGACTGAAAAGCCGATGGAACTGGCATTTATTAATGCTATCTTGCATTCAGACACGATGCCTCCCAATGATCCCTGGCTGTCTGGTTATGCTATATCTTATTATTACTTTGGCTATGTGCTGGTTGCCATGCTGGCCAAGTTTGCCGGCACGCTCGGAAGCATTGCCTTCAACTTGGGAGTATCCCTAACTTTTGCGCTGGCTGCAGTGGGATCTTTCGGGGTTTTATATAATTTATTGGCATTGAGGACAAGCCAAAAAACCTCTCAACTACTACCGGCTTTATTAGGGCCATTTTTCACCCTGATCCTCAGCAACTGGGAAGGTTTTCTGCACTATCTACACTCAAAAGGTCTTTTCTGGCGAGGATTGCCTGACCAGGCTAGTTCGTCTTTTTGGAACTGGTTGGATATTCAGAACCTGGTAAATACACCCAATGGAGACTCCTTCGGCCATTGGTGGTGGTGGCGAGCTTCCCGGGTGATTCAGGATTATGATTTTTCAGGTTATGGCAAAGAGGTGATCAGCGAATTCCCGCTGTTTTCATTCTTGCTTTCAGACCTTCATCCCCATGTATTATCGATTCCTTATGTATTCCTGATCTTGGGTTTTGGCCTGGCCCTTTACCTGCGCCCCAAGGGCAAATCGTTCCGCTGGATCACATTAGTACCCATTGAAATTTCCCCGCTTTTCTTCCTGATGCTGGCCTGGTTGGCAGGGGGGATGGCTTTTCTGAATACTTGGAACTTTCCCATGTATGTCGGTATACTGGCCGGAGTTTATGCCTTGCGCAATCAGCGAGAGCGGATAAATTGGCAGACTGCTGATATAGTCAAAGATTTCTTGTTCTTCGGTGCGACACTGGGTCTGACCGGTGGGTTGATGTACCTTCCCTGGTACTTTGGGTTTGCTTCCCAGGCTGGTGGTCTCATCCCCAATGTTTTATATATCACCAAGGGAAACCAATTCTGGGTTATGTTCGGACCGTTGTTGGTACCCATATTTGCCTGGTTGATCACAGCCTGGAAGAGAAGTGAACCCGCTGGCAACAAGGTCGCTGGATTGGCGCTGACAGGATTACTGGTTCTGGGTTTATTATTACTGATGTTGTTGATGGTTGGGCTGCTGGTCTGGTTCCCGCTGCGGGCGGACGGTGCTGAATTGCTTCCCCTGTTCCTGGGGTCTGTCGGCGGGTTGGAAATCAACCAGGTCCTGATAGAAGGCTTGCGGCGCAGAGTTATGATCCCTGGGACACTGATCACCCTTATTGCACTCTCAATTCTGGGATGGGGGTTGATCTTTTATAAAAGGACCGAGGAAAAGAACAAGATCCATTTACCCCAAAAATCCGCCAATAATTTTGTTTTGGTATTAATCATCGCTGGAATGGCGCTGGTGTTATTTCCTGAGTTCATATTCCTGAAAGATCTGTTTGGATACAGGATCAATACGATATTTAAGTTCTACTACCAAGCTTGGTTATTATGGAGTATTGCGGCTGCCTATGGCACGGTTAGATTAATTCAATCCCTGAGAACACCCTGGCGGTATCTGATATATAGTGGATTAGTCCTATCGATGCTGATGGGTCTGTTTTACCCGGTACTTGGTTTACAAACCAAGACCAATAACTTCACCAGAGAGACTGGGTTATCTTTGGATGGATCCTATCTATCTCCGGCTTCCGATTATGAGGCTGTCGAATGGCTCAGGAACGAGCCCAGTGGAGTCATAGCCGAAGCAGCAGGCGAAAGTTATTCAACCGCCCATTCCCGTTTGGCTACCTATACCGGGAACACAACTATCCTGGGATGGGATTTCCATGAGGTCCAATGGCGCGGAAATGCTGAACAGGTTAACCCTCGAAAAGAAGACCTGATCACACTCTACTGCACCCATCAGTGGGAGGCAGCAAAAAACTTACTAGAAAAATATAACGTTCTCTATTTGGCGATTGGCGACGTGGAGTATACAAAATATGCCGTTGGTAGTGAGAATTGCCCTAACGGATTGAACGCCGATAAGTTCACTATGCATCTCCAGCCTGTATTCCAAAATGAACGGCTGACGATCTTCGAGGTACCACCAGCTTCTTCTTACTAAATGCAAGTGCAGGAAACCAGAAAACAACTCGACTGGATTGAACAGTATGAACAAAGAAACCAGGATAACAAGAGAAATAATCGTTTACAGCTTGATCTTTATAACAGCCTTGCTGCTGCGTCTGACCCTATTGGGGAGGTCGTCCCTAGTAGATTCTGAAGCAGCTTGGGCATTCCAAGCCTGGCAGATCCACCTGGGGGAGCAAATACCTGTAGGTTCCCAGGTTGGATACCTGTCCTTTACTGAGATCCTGTTCTCCTTATTTGGCGGGAGTGAATTCTTGGCCCGTTTATGGCCTGCCCTGGCTGGCAGCCTGATCATCTGGATCCCATACCTGTTGAGAAAGAAACTAGACCAGTTACCTGCCTTGTTACTGGCGGTTGGGTTGGCTTTTGATCCAGCCCTAGCATCAGTATCTCGGTTAGCGGCGGGTCCGATCCCGGCTCTCGTGTTCCTATTATTATCAGCAGCAGCTTTTTATAGAGGAAAATGGAGTTGGCTGGCTATCAGCCTAGGATTGGGACTATTATCCGGTCCTGCCTTCTGGTTGGGAATTTTGCTTTTGACCATAACCGGAATTGTGAGCAGCTTGCTGGGTATTGTCGATCTCCGTCAATATATTCAAAACCGACTCTCATTACTTCAGGATAAAAAAGGTCTGTTTCCAGAGCTTCTGAATTATTTCCTGGCACCGCTGCTTGTCATTATTTTTATTAGTTCATTTTTCATGAGGAATCTTCAAGGATTAAGCGCCTGGGCTGGGGCGCTTCCAGAATTTATCACTAATTTGATTCAATTTGATGGTTTTCAGGCCGTGAGGCTTTTGATTAACCTGGTTGTCAGCAACCCATTCATCTTGATATTTGGTATTTTGGGATTTATCTCATCCTGGCGAAAAGGTGATCAGCTTGGAAAAGTCACCTCGGTCTGGTTTGTATTATCCCTGCTGATATTGTTAATCATTCCGGGCCGGCAAGCGGTTGACTTGATCTGGTTGGTATTTCCTCTATGGGTCGCCACTGCCAAGGAATTGTTCCGAATTTATCAATTGGCGAAAGATTTTTGGGTGGTTTATGTTATTGCCGGGCTAGTGGGTGTTTTGATCGTTCTTAATTGGTTGACATTTACCGGCATGCTTTTCCAGGGCGGGAATTCAAAGGCCGTTTTACTGCAGTGGGGATTGATTGCGGCCTCACTGGCTTTGGTGCTTTTGTCAATGACTATCGCGGCCTCTGAATGGGGTTGGCCTGTTTCCCTGAAAGGATTAGGCCTCGGTTCGGCTATGATGCTGACGATCTACATGCTTTCAGCATTGGTCCAGGGATGTTATCTTCGTCAAGGTGATTCCCGTTCATTATGGTCTGATGGGTCCGGTACGGGACAGACCAGGCTGCTGGCGGATTCAATTTACGATGCCAGCATTACACAAACCGGACGCGGAGATGCCATCCAGGGAGTAGTAGTCGGTTCCTGGGATGCACTGCGCTGGGAGCTGCGTGATCTGGATGGGATTGAGTTTCAAGACTCGTTAGACGCGGAAGGATTACCCCCGGTGATCATCACCTCAGAAATCGACTATTTACTGGTTAATCAGGAAATGTATCGCGGTCAGGATTTTGTTCTGGAAACACGCCCGGGATGGAATGGAATCATTCCCCCTGATTGGATAAGTTGGATTGTGTTCAGATCTGGCCCGGTGGAAAAAGACGATATAATCCTCTGGATTCGAAACGATATATTTTCAGGGTATTAGATCTAAACCCGGAATTAATAGTAAAGCAGAAAAATAAAAAAACTTGAGGAATATGAAATTTCCAAATATCATTGCCATTGATGGACCTGCCGCTTCAGGGAAAACCACTATTGCCAATCAACTGGCAGAAAAGTGGAGGTATTTGTTTTTTGATACTGGTGTTATGTACCGTGCTGTTACCTGGATGGCTTTGCATAAGAATATATCAACCAAGGATGAGGACTTGGTAACTGATTTGGCAGACATGATCAAAATCGATGTGGCCCCACCATCCCGGGACGATGGCAGGGAATATGATGTCATTGCTGATGGCATAGATGTAACGTGGAAGATCAGAAAGAAAAAAGTGGACTCGCGGGTTTCTCGGGTGTCTGCCTACCCAGGAGTAAGAAAAGCGCTCACTAAACAGCAGCGTCGGATCGGGTTGGAAGGAAAAGTGATCATGGTGGGCAGGGATATTGGTACAGTTGTCCTGCCAGAAGCCGATTTGAAGATCTACCTGGACGCATGTGTTGAAGAACGGGCCAACCGCAGGTACAAACAGCGATTAGACCGGGGAGAAAGTGTTGAGCTGGGAAAGATCCTGAAAAAGTTAGAAAAACGGGATAATATTGATTCTACAAGAGAAGTTGCCCCGTTACTAGCGGCCGAGGACGCCGTTTTAATATATACAGACGACTTGAGTATTGGTGAGGTCGTTTCCAAGATCGAGAAAATTGCTCTGAATATGATGAAGGAATAATTTGGAAGACCAATTCCGAGTACCATTTCTGACAAAAATCAATCGCCATATACTACGGGTTTTTTTCCGTGCTTTTTTCCACGTCTTGGGAAAAGTTGAAATCTCGGGTTTTGAAAATATCCCCAACCACAATAAATATGTTGCCGTTTTCAACCATGTTTCCCTGGTCGAAGTGCCATTTATCGGTGGTTTTTGGCCTACGATTCTTGAAATCATTGGGGGAGCAGACGTTTGGTCGCGTCCCGGGGTGTCGATTGTTGTGAAAATGTGGTCAGGTGTCCAGGTGAAAAGGGGACAGTTCGATAAAGAAGTTTTTCAGCAGGTCAAGCAAATCTTTGAGGCTGACCGGCCCTTGATGATCTCTCCGGAAGGTACAAGATCACACACTCCTGGATTAGCTCGCGGGAAAGCAGGTGTTGCCTTTATTATTGATCGGGTTGATGTGGAAGTTTTACCTGTGGCAGTGATCGGCAACACAATGGATTTTCTTAAAAAGGGAATTAGGGGAAAAAGACCACCAATTCAGATGATCGTTGGGGAACCGTTTAAGTTGGCTCCCCTTGATGGAAGGGGAGAAGCGCGCCGGGTAATGCGCCAGAATAATACCGATATAATTATGGCCAAGCTGGCTTCCCTGCTGCCCGAAAATTATCGGGGTGTGTATGCTGAATACGAAAAAATCCTGGCCGGAGAGCAAGTGGTTTTCCCAGAACCAGAGGATTGAATTTTACACCTTCCAGAAAACTTAGGGGGAAAATTGAAGGATGAACCATGCTATAATCGAGTATGGATTTCAACCAGTTGCGATCGATACAATCCGGGAAATAATGCCCTTCATTCTTACCCTATTTAATGCCCCTGCATATATGATCTGGCCCTCAAATAGGCTGGGTATTTTGGCATTAATAGTGATGGTGGCAGGACTGGTGTACGGAAATTGGCATTGGCGCGGTTACCAACGGGAAATGAAAGAACAACAGTGGTTCCTGTTCGGTATATTATTGACCCTGGCTCCAATCACAGCTCTTTTACTGGGAGTCCGTTTACCGGAATGGGGATCAATACCACTGCCAAATATGTCTCTGGAACCAACTGGCGGCGCCATGATGATCCTGGCTGCAGTCCCACTGCTGATTGCCGGCTGGGTCCTGGGTCCAATCAGCGCCTCAGTGGTTGGATTGATTTCTGGAATTTGCCTGGCTTATTGGGATACCCATTCACCTTTTACAGTCATTGAGTTCACTTTTTTTGCAATGCTGGTATCTGTTGCCATCCGCCAGCGTTATCGTACCGCTATATTCAGCATCTTAAGACGGCCGTTTCTGGCCAGCTTGTTAATTGCTGTCGTTCATTCCCTCGTTAATATATCGGGAGCTTTTTTCTGGGCATCTGGGTCTATCGTTGAAAATCTTGACTTTGCAATCTCAAATGCTCAAACAGGGGTAGTGGCCATGGCGGCCAGTTTTGCTATAGCAGGTTTGGTCATGGAATTTGTTTTAGTGGCTTTTCCCCGTGCGGATGGGATCAAAGCAAAATTAAAACCTTCTCCATCTGAAAGCAGTATTAAAATCCGCTTCCTCCAGTATGTGATCTCATTAACTCTAGTATTGGTTCTGGTCCTTTTGCTTGTTAACTGGTTTGTGGCCGGGAAATCAGCGGAGAAAATGGTCCAATCCCAATTGGAGAATATCGCCAGGACAACCACTAATAAGATCCCGTTTTTTTTCAATACAGGACAGAGTCTGATCAGTCAGTATGCCTTGGACCTCTCTGGAGATATTGCCGCCCCGGAGGATCTAGACGAAGTACTTCGTAAAAGCTTTCGGGCCATTCCTTTTTTCTCCCAATTTTTTATTTTTGATGTCAATACTGAATTGGTAAGTGCCTATCCCGATCAGTCGATCGAGAACCAGGCCTTCCCTCCGGAATTCCAGGTTGGACTGGGATCGGCATTGAATGGTGTGCCCGTTCAAGTTTATGTTTCACCTCCTTCTGGTATCGGGAGCAAAACAATAATAACCTTTATGGGGAGCATTTCTGCACCTGAAGGAGAGACCTCCGGCGTGCTGGTGGGATTGGTTGACCTGGAATCGAATCCATTCACACAGCCCATTCTTAGTGATCTAAAAGGTATAAACGAGCTGGGTGGAGTAGGGTATTTGCTAGATGAACAGGGCCGGGCACTGTACTCATCAGAGGAAAACCTCTTTGGGATTTTCTTCCCGAGTTTTGATCTGCGCCACGAAGAAGTGTTTTCAAAACAGACTACTGCCAATGGCATTCGCCAACTGGTGTATATCAGATCGGCGCTTGGTCGCCCTTGGACGGTGATGCTCACCATACCAGCAGTTAATGCCCAACAGTTAGCCCTAGATCTAGCAGCACCTTTGTCTGGCGTTGTGCTTTTGATAGCTTTGATCACAATGGCTGTGATGTATTTTGGGTTGAGCTCAGTGGCTGGTTCGCTCCATGTATTGACAGAAGAAGCCGACCGGATAACCAAGGGTGAATTGGATCACCCCTTACGATTGACACCACGCGTGGATGAGGTTGGACAACTGAGGCGGGCATTTGAAAAGATGCGCCGGAGTCTAAAGAACCGTATGGTTGAGCTCAATCGTTTACTTACGGTCAGCCAGGGTGTGGCATCTTCTCTGGAGATGGGAGATGCTGTAGACACTATCCTGTCATCGGCTCTCGAAATTGGGGCCAGTTCAGCCCGGATCGTTCTGGACGCGGATGTCCTTCCGGAAGGATTATTAGAAGGCGCTGAAATGACCAGCATCGGACAAGGAGAAGATACCGAGGCTTTTGCATACCTCGATCCCCAGATCCTGGAATTAGCCCGGAATCGATCCCCAGTGATGTTATCCAATCCCGCCCGGATGCCGCTTTTAGACCTTGAGGATGATGATCCTGTTCCGGGAGCGATCCTGATCGTTGCCCTACAACACGAACAGGGATATTATGGCGCCATCTGGTTGGCGTATCTTGAGCCGCACACATTTATTGACAGCGAAGTTCGCTATATTGTTACCCTGGCCGGACAGGCTGCTCTGGCAGCTACGAATGCATCTCTGTTTGGACGAGCCGAGATCGGCAGAAAACGGATGGCTGCAATTATTGCGTCCACACCTGACCCAATTCTGGTGCTCGACCATCAGGATAAACTACTCCTGACTAACCCGGTTGCTGCTGAGCTGCTCGGGATCGAACATGATTTTGGGATCGGGGAATCCATTGAAGGGATCACTGACCAGCAGGAGCTGATTGAGCTGCTGGAGGGCGCTCCGGGCGGGAGGTCATCCAAAGAGGTTAAACTCAAAGATGGCCGAATATTCCTGGCGACTGCCTCTCCTGTAATCGCTGGGGAACATCAACTAGGTCGAGTTTGTGTGCTGAGGGATATTTCCCAGCTTAAGGAAATGGACGAACTGAAATCCGATTTTGTTGCCACTGTCAGCCATGACCTGCGCTCCCCACTGACATTGATGCGGGGGTACGCCACAATGTTAGAAATGGTGGGTGAACTGAATGACCAGCAGCAGAACTATGTCCATAAGATTATTACCGGCGTTGAGAGCATGTCTCATCTTGTTCAAAACCTGCTCGATCTGGGAAGGATTGAGGCTGAAGTGGGATTGAAGCTTGATATGATCTCGGCTCCGGATATTATCTCCGATGTAGCGGATTCATTCAACATCAGGGCTTCCCAGAAGAAGATCAAATTACATGTTTCGCCGCCTAACCAGACCATACCATTTATTTCTGCCGATAAAGCTTTGCTCCAGCAGGCTTTGAGGAACCTGGTAGATAATGCGATCAATTTCAATCAACAGGGCGGTAATGTTTGGATCCGCTATAAAATGGAAGAAGGAAAGATCATTTTCGAAGTTGAGGACAACGGGATCGGCATTTCCCCGGTGGACCAACAGCGTCTATTTGAGAAATTCTACCGGGTCGAAAGCCGGGAAAAGGATAAACAAGGCGGAACCGGGTTAGGGTTGGCTATTGTCAAGTCCATAGCCGAGAGGCACGGAGGTGACGCCTGGATAGAAAGCGAGTTGGGAGCTGGTAGTACTTTTTCTCTGGCTATTCCAATTCGCCAACCAGATAAGACACACAAACCATAATATTTATGGAAAGAAGCCTTGTATTGTGGTAGACTGAACCTGCAGTGATCGAATGGGGGAATTTTAGGGAGATTGGGGTGGGAGGAAAAACCCCAGAATGAAAGGAAGTCCTCTTGACTGAGCCCCCTTCAACCTGTATAATAGCTAGTTGCATGTTAAATATTAATCCCCTCACATGATGCGAGCGCTAAAGAGCGTACTCTTTTGCGCTTGATTTTGTGCGTACTGGTACTAAAACATCTGTTCTTACTGGCGGTGCCGTTTTTTGGACACAAACAGAGCTCACAATTGATTATCTTGAAGGTTTCATCTGACTAATCGCTCAGTGGAGTTATCAGTCAGGGATAAGTGTGATTGTTGAGGGAAACAGATAACAGATTTGGTTGGTGAGGGTAGTAGCGTTAAGCGGTTGAGAGCGCGATCATACAGGAGGTTTCCGAGTGAAAACTAAGGGGATACAAAAACTTCGAATTGGGTTAGCTTCACCAGAAATCATCCGCAGTTGGTCATACGGGGAAGTCCTGGAACCAGAAACCATCAACTACCGGCGTTTACGTCCAGAAAAAGATGGTCTGTTCTGTGAAGCGATCTTTGGTCCTACCAGGGATTACCAATGTCATTGTGGAAAATACAAAAATATCCGTTATAAAGGCATCGTTTGCGACAAATGCGGTGTTGAAGTAACTCGTTCCGCGGTACGCCGAGAGCGCATGGGGCATATCGAACTGGCAGCCCCGGTGGCGCATCTTTGGTTCTCCCGCAGGATCCCTTCAATCCTTGGGCGATTGCTTGATATGTCGCGTCGTGATTTGGACCGGGTCTTGTATTTTGCCCAGTATATTGTCACTTATGTAGACGAAGAAGCTCGGAAACGAGCGCTTGAACAGCTTGATACCCGCTTTACCTCTGGAGAAGGAGAGGTAGGGGCAGACTTCAGCGAAGGAATTAAATCCAAGGAAATTGAACGGGAAGATCGCCTTAAAGAGCTGGAAGACCAGCAACATGATGTTGAAACCCGTTATGATGAACAAATTGCAGCTGACTTAGAACCTGTTATCAAACAAGGCCAGCGATTGGAAAAGACACTTCAGGATAGTGTTGATGATGCTGCAAAAGATGCCCTGATTTTCCCCGAGACGGATGTTGTGATCGTCAAGAAGGGGGAAAAGATTAGCACCGCTCATATTGCCAATATTCAAGACGTTGTAAAGCAGCGCTTGACAGAGATTGAAGAAAGCCTCAAAGAAGCCAAGGAAAATGAACTGGAACACATCAAATTGGATGTGGCCAGGGTCCGGGCAGAAACCACCCAGGAGATCTCTCTGCTTCGGGATAATTTGGATTTGGCGATCGATTCCGCTCAATCTGAATATAAACGCCTGAGAGATGAACTGCTGAACATGCAACCTTTGATCTTCCTTGGCGAAGCGGAGTATCGTGAACTCAGATCGCGCTGGGGTCAGGTTTTCCAGGCTGAAATGGGAGCCGAAGCATTTTACGATATCCTCAAACGCCTTGACCTGGACGCTCTCTCCAAGGAACTCTGGAACGAGATCAAGACAACTGGAAGCAAACAGAAACGGAAAAAAGCTATCAAGCGATTGAAGGTTGTGGATTCTTTCCAGAAGACAGATAATCAACCCGAGTGGATGATCCTGACCGTACTTCCTGTGATCCCTCCTGATCTGCGCCCAATGGTGCAGCTGGATGGCGGCCGTTTTGCCACCTCGGATTTGAATGACCTATACCGCCGGGTGATCAATCGTAATAATCGGCTGAAACGCCTTCTGGAATTAGGCGCTCCGGACGTAATCGTCCGCAATGAAAAACGCATGCTCCAGGAAGCAGTAGACTCACTGATAGACAACTCCCAGCGAGGGAAAGCTCTTTCCCGCCGGGGACGCAGGGAATTAAAATCCCTCAGTGATATGTTGAAGGGTAAGAAGGGTCGCTTCCGCAGGAACTTGCTTGGTAAACGAGTGGATTATTCCGGTCGTTCTGTGATAGTGTCCGGTCCCAGGTTGAAGATGTCTCAGTGTGGTCTCCCGAAGAAAATGGCTTTGGAGTTATTCCGGCCCTTTGTGATTTCTATTCTTGAAAAACGAGGTTTTGCAACAAACGTCAAGGGCGCCAAGCGACTAATTGAACGAAATCGACCTGAAGTATGGGAAGCATTAGAGGAGGCAGTCAAAAGTCGTCCCGTTCTTCTCAACCGTGCTCCGACTTTGCACCGCCTCGGTATTCAGGCCTTTGAGGTCCAGTTGATCGAAGGCAGCGCAATTCAGCTTCATCCTCTGGTATGCCCCGCATTCAATGCAGACTTTGACGGCGACCAGATGGCTGTCCATGTACCGCTTTCACAGAAAGCTGTGACGGAAGCCCGGGAGCTGATGCTTTCCACCAAGAACTTGCTCAAACCAGCCAATGGCGAACCGATTATTGCTCCCTCCAAAGATATGGTTTTGGGTGTGTTCTTCCTGACCAGGGAAGATGAGCGTTCATATCCTGGTGATGGCCGAATATTTTCAACCATGATCGAAGTTGAAACAGCGTACCTCCTTGACCAGGTGAAAATTCCGACGAAGATCAAGCTACTGACGGAAACCTGGTACAACGAAGATGGTGAACGAATGAATGCCCCGGAAGAAAGGGTAATCGATACCACGGTTGGCCGGACTATTTTTAACTTAGCCCTCCCATATGAAGTCCAGTTCATGAACTGGCCGTTAGTTAAGGGTGATGTAAAAGATCTGATTACTGAAATTTACGAATATTGTGATAATGAAACAACAACTTGGGCAGCTGACAGTATCAAAGACCTGGGATTCGAATTCGCAACGAAATCCGGTTACTCGATTGCAGTGGCCGATTTGCAAATTCCACCTGAGAAAGAAGGGATTGTAGCAGATGCATTTGAAAAGGTCGGTGCAGTGGAACGCAGTTTCCGGCGCGGTTTGCTGACAGCCCAAGAACAGGATGATCGACTAATCGATATCTGGCAGAAAACCACCGCAGTTGTTGGAGATGCGGTTAAAGCCAACATGAATCCCCACGGCAACATGGCTGTGATGGCCCTTTCCGGAGCGACCAAAGGTGGTTTCGGACCGGTTTCCCAGCTAGCGGGTATGCGTGGTTTGATGGCTGACCCATCCGGTCAGATCATCCCGGTTCCGATTCGTTCCAGCTTCCGTGAGGGACTGACTGCGCTGGAGTATTTCATATCCAGTCACGGTGCCCGGAAAGGTCTGGCAGATACTGCCTTGAGAACTGCTGATGCTGGTTATTTGACCAGGCGACTAGTGGATGTATCCCAGGACGCAATCATTAACAATGAAGATTGCGATACCGACAATTGCATCGTATTGGAACGGTCAGAAGATGTGGCTGGCCAGACTTTGCAAGACCGGGTCTTCAGCCGGGTTCTGGCCGACCATGTAGTTGACCAGGAAACTGGCGAGGTCCTTGTTGAAAAGAATACTTTGGTATCTCGAGAACTCGCGCGTAGGATCCAGAAATCCAATGTTGACCGAGTCAAGGTATTTTCTCCTTTGACTTGTGCCCTGGAATATGGCTTATGCGCTAAATGTTATGGTCTTGATTTAGGACGTGGTCAACCGGTGCAGAAAGGTGCTACGGTTGGTATTGTTGCCGCTCAATCCATCGGTGAACCTGGAACCCAGCTGACGCTGAGGACCTTCCATACTGGTGGTGTGGCTGCAGCTAGCGACATCACAACAGGTTTGCCCAGGGTTGAAGAACTATTTGAAGCTCGTAAAGCTCCAAAAGGTGAAGCTGTATTGACGGAAATCGCCGGCAGGGTCAGCATCGAGAAATCTGACCGCTACAGTGATATGCGTGTGGTGCGGGTCACTCACAGTGAAATGATCAGCGATGCTTATGATCTAGAGAAAAGTTGGCGAAAACGAGTCAAAGATGAAGATAAGGTTGAAGAAGGCGATGTGATTGCTTCCCTCGATGCAGACAATAAACTCCTGGCTAGAAATTCTGGCCGGGTTCGCATTGAAAAAAGAACGATCATCGTTTCATATGAAGTGAAAGATGAAAAGTATTATGATATTCCAAGCAATGCCCGCCTTGCAATAGAAGATGGCGAAATGGTCGAACCGGCTCAGCGCCTGACAGAAGGGTCATTGAATACGCATGATATCCTGCGTATCAGCGGGCGTGATGCTTGTCAGAAATATATGCTCTCTGAAGTCCAGAAAGTTTATCGCTCCCAGGGGCAGAATATCCACGACAAACACTTTGAGATCGTTATCGCCAAGATGATGTCCCGAGTGAATGTGACGGACTCTGGTGGATCAGATACGCTGCCAAGGGAATTGGCCAACCGGATGGGAGTGATTCAGGAGAATGAAGACTTGCTCCAAGAAGGGAAACAACCACTGAAATACGACGATGTTCTCCTGGGCATTACTAAGGCGGCATTAAATACAGATTCATTCCTGTCCGCTGCTTCCTTCCAGCATACGATCAAGATACTTACCCAGGCTGCAGTCAATCGAGATGAAGATCCTCTCCTCGGTCTGAAAGAAAATGTGATCATCGGTAAACTGATTCCCGCCGGAACTGGTTTCAAGAGAGGGCCTTTTGAGCCTGAAGAAGAAATTGCAGAAGTTAAGGATGATGGAGCTGAAATGAAAGCTGTAGAAGGGGAAACCGATCTTGGTGAAATCAGCGAAGATACTGTTGTAGAAGATCTCGAAACTGAGGTTGAAGAAAAAAAATAATTCTTCACCAAAACTGTGATCAAGGATACGGTTTCCTCTATAGAAATCGTATCCTTTTTGTTTAAAATGCATCCCCCATCGGAGTAAGTTAAAAACAGCCGGCCTTTTAATGTTATAATGCTCATCGGCTAAATTCCCTGGATATTTTGAATGTGGAAAAATTACGGAATACGAAACGTGGAGAGTGCACCGGGTTCATCGTATTCCGTGTTGTGTTGTTGCTGGAGGAAAAATGGATTTTGGTTTGATCCGACCGATAGATATTAACGACGAAATGCAGCAGGCTTATTTGGATTACGCCATGAGCGTGATCATCTCTCGGGCTTTGCCGGATGCCCGCGATGGTTTAAAGCCTGTCCATCGCCGGATTCTGTATGCCATGCATGATATGAATATGGGTCCCGATTCTGCATATAAGAAATCAGCTCGTATTGTCGGTGAGGTGCTGGGCAAGTACCACCCGCATGGCGATATGGCGGTCTATGAATCGATGGCCCGCATGGCTCAAGATTTTTCCATGCGTTATCCTCTGGTCGATGGTCAGGGGAATTACGGCTCCATTGATGGGGACTCCCCGGCTGCAATGCGGTATACGGAAGCACGTATGGCTCAGACAGCTACATTGATGCTGGATGATCTAGAAAAAAATACGGTTGAGTTCCGGCAAAATTTTGATGGAACTCTTAAAGAGCCTGGCGTTCTGCCAGCCTCTTTCCCGAACCTGCTGGTAAATGGGGTTACAGGAATTGCAGTTGGTATGTCTACCAGCATTCCACCACATAATCTTGGCGAGGTGGTCGATGCCCTCGACTATATGCTGCAGAACTGGAAATCAATGGAAAAGATCACCGTTGAGGAATTGACGAAATTTATCCAGGGACCTGACTTTCCAACCGGTGGAGTCATCATTGAAGACAAACGACGTAGCGGTTTAAAAAGCGCTTACGGCTCTGGCAGGGGTAAGATCCGTGTCCGAGCGAAAGCTACCGTGGAAGAGATGTCCCGCGGCAAACACCGAATCGTAATCACTGAGATCCCGTATATGACCAAGAAAGTCACTGTCCTGGAACGGATCGCCAAGCTTGTCCGGGATGAGGAGTTGGAGGGCATTGCTGATCTGAGGGATGAATCCGACCGTCAGGGTATGCGGATTGTGATCGAATTGGTGAAATCGGCCCAGCCGGAAAAGGTTCTTGAAGCATTATTTAAGCGTTCCACACTGGAAAACACTTTCAGTATTATCATCCTGGCATTGGTGGACGATGAGCCAAAACTGTTGAACTTGAAGGAAGCATTGCTGGTATATCTGGAACATAGACTGGATGTCATAAAAAGGCGCAGCCAGTTTGATCTTGAAAAAGCTCAAGCCCGGGAACACGTACTGGCAGGTTTAACAAAAGCGTTGGACAATTTGGATGCTGTGATAGATACGATCCGTAATTCTCGTTCTGCTCAGACTGCAAAGAATAACCTGATGCGGGATTTCTCATTGACCGATATTCAAGCCCAGGCGATACTGGATATGCCGCTGCGCCGTTTGGCAGGACTAGAGCGGAAGAAGATCGAGGATGAATATAAAGCTGTTCAGAAGCATATAAAGGAACTCTCCACATTGTTAAAATCCCCTAAAAAGATGAGGGAAGTTATTGCCACTTCACTCCAGGAGATAAAAGAAGAGTTCAACGATTCCCGAAGAACCCAGATCGCCCTGGTGGAAGGAGGCTTGGAAGCAGCCCCGATGCAGCTCACTCATCTGACACCATCTGAAAATGTTTGGGTGATGATCAACCGAGATGGGTTGGTTGCGCGCTCACAGGGAGATGATCCTCCCCGTCCAAGTGGTTGGGATGTGCCTAACTGGTTAGTACGGGTCAATACCCGGGATACTCTGTTCCTGGTATCCGAACAGGGGGATGCGGCAGCTATTCCTGCCCATTCAGTACCAGAGGCATCCAAACCCAGCCAAGGCACCCATTTTTCGAATCTGACGCCGTTTGGCAAGGATGTTAAATTGGGCTCTGTGTTCGGATTACCTCCCAAAAAGGATCGAGGCGAAAATTGGCATGTGATTACTGTCACTGAGCAAAGTATGCTGAAAAAGAGCGAGATCAGTGAATTACCGGGGCCTTCTGCTCAGTTGTTCACTCTCGTGAAGGTAAATGACAAAGATCGTTTAGTTTCCATCAGGCTGAGTGATGGCACCAAGGATTTCTTCCTGGCTACCAACCAGGGGATGGCGATTCGATTCCAGGATGAAGATGTTCGAGTTATGGGATTGATGGCTGCCGGAGTGAACGGTATGAAACTATCGCAGGGAGACCGGATCATTGGTATGGAAACGCTCTCGAAGAAAGGAGAGCTGTACTTCTTGACATCTTCCGGTAGAGCAAAACGAGTCAAAGTGAATGATTTCCCAATCCAAGGAAGGTATGGAAAAGGAGTTATTGCCTGGAAGCTTTCGGAAAAGGATAATCTGGCTGGCATGACTGCCGGAAAAGGGACCATGCGCGTGACTGTCCACCTTGAAAACTTCGCACCAAAATCAACCAGGTTGGATGACGCTCCCCTGCAAACCAGAGTAGCTCAAAAAGGTAAAGAGGTCGTGGAAATACGGGATGATGACCGGGTAACTCTGTTAACAATTCCCTGGGAAATGGTCCGCCCGGTATCTAAAGATTAAATGATTTGGCTGTAGATTATTTACTGACGGTAAACTCTGAGAAATGGTAGGCAATTTTATCGTCAATCAATCCTAGTGTACCGCGGCCATTCTGAACATTCCCCGCGGAGGAACTGGCAGTCCAGCTGATCTGCCTCGTATTACCTTCCCCACTATATCCCGCTAGGGTAAAGGTCGCATTCGGTAAAATCTCACTGAACATAGTGTTAAACCAACTTTTAACGGCCTCTTGGCCCTGCACAGTCCTTTCACTGGTTATGTGAACTGCATTTCCTCTATAGAGAGCCTGGACTTGATCTGCTTTGTGGGAATTTAGTGCATCGATAAATTGTTCTGCAATATCTTTGGGTGGAGCAGAACCGCTGTCCCATTCAAAGTCACGGATCAATCGATAGTAATCCACCGGTAAGGCATTGTGAAGACTGCTCCATTCCCACATATTGAAACCAGGTAAATTTAATTCTTTGGATTTGCGCATGAACTCACTTACTTCAGAGAGAGTAGGTGTCCAGCCAAGATCCGTGCAAGCAGCGCCTGTGGGGAAAATTGGCGGTGTATACTTCATGTTTTTGAATTCAGAAACACATGCTTTTAACTGGGCGCCCGGATTGTTGGCCCACATCCAGTAGACCTGTGGCATATTCAAGTCGACCTTCTGGAGGAATTCGTTCCAAGGGAGCTGGGGATGATATGAAGGATATCGATAGGAGCTGAGTGCGATTGGAATATCTTTGATGGAAGCTGTCAGCTGGTTCATAAAAGTTGTTGCTGAAGCGAACTTCCCTTTGTAATGACCTTCTGCGTCTATGGCAAACCCATCTAATCCTAATTGCCGGATACGGCTGATCGCTTTCTGAGCTTCCTGACCTGGTTGGTCACCAAATACATAATGCCATCCCCAAACCTTGATACCCTTGCTTTTTAGAGATGCAACCAGGGGAGGTACTAGATCAATATTCTTTTCCCAATCGTAATTGTAGCTATAAATACCATTTGCGACTTTAATTAGCACATGGCTGTAATTTGCTTCGACGGCTGTTCTGGTAATTTCACTCACACTGCCATTATGGCATTTCTTGATGATCCAAATGAACATTCCTTTTCCAGTTAACATAGCACGTCCTCGCTCAGTAAGTCTATTTATTGAAACCTATAAGTATTTTTTACTTAATTCCAAGCTCCTAAACAGTATCCCAAAGGTCTATCTAAGGAGTGTTCAAGGCTTCGTTCAACATATTTCGGATCAGTTGGTAGTTTGGCAGTAATACCTGGGATCCGGTAGGGGAAATCCAATGGGTTATCATAGACTCTTTTATGAAGTACTGATTGACCAATGACCTGTCAGTCAGTCTCGCCGCTGTTGGTGCCAGGGTGAGGATGGTTGGCAGGTCAAGATTTGTGGTTATGTTTTTCACATAGGTGTCATACAGCTGGGGAATCTTGGTAAAAGATTCCAATGAGATCAACCGATCCATAATGGCACCTAAGACGAGTTGCTGTCGATAATTTCTGTCAAAATCATTGGTTGTGACCCTGGAACGAGCGTACCAGAGGGCCTCCTTGGCATAAAAATGCTGTCTTCCGGGATAAACACAGTGCGATAACCCGTAACCCCATTTATCATCACAAATGGTTTGTGGGACATCGACATAAATCCCACCCAGGTCATTCACAAAATATTCAAAAGCATACAGATTGACCAGGACAAAATAATCCGGTCTAAAACCGAAATTATGGAGCATTGTGTCCTGCATAAGCTGGAAACCGCCATGTGCAAAAGCTGTATTGATGCGTTGATTTGTCCAGCCGGGGATGTAGACATATAAATCCCGCGGGAAGGAAGTGACATTCACTGTTCCATCTTCTGTGTTAACGGTCACCAGCATGATAGTATCTGTCCGTCCAATTGACCCTTTATATTTCTGGTCCGATCCCAGAACCATAATGTTAATCTGTTGATCAGGTTGAACTATCGGGTCAACACCTACAGTATTACTGACAGGTACAATAATGGCCGGAGTGGGTGTAAGAGTTGGTTTAGGAGTTGGATAGTCCGTTGGATTATAAGTGGGGGTTGAATCCAGTGGTTTGAAGGCGGTTGATGTTGGCGTTCCTGCCAGAGAAAAAATACTCTTGTTTGAAGGCCTAGAAAATGCCAATCGACCTCCCAGCTGGAGTCCTAGGATTATCAGTCCCAGCAGAATAAAGCCTATTATGAAGATCAAATAACGTTTTTTCTTTAACATAATCTCTACTCTCGGGTTTCTTTCGTTTCTGGACTAATTTTCCTTATCGATAAATTCTTAAATGACCATTCTGCCCTATTATTGAGCCTAATTTAATTCTCTCAGACAAGGGCAGAGGATTCTTGCCTGATTCAACTAACATCTTAGGTAGCAAGATTTGTACCATATTGATCACTTTCTAAGGGAATTCCTAAAGGAATGCTAGTAACAAGCTGACTGTTGTTCCTGTGCCGGGTTTGCTCTCCACCCACATACGTCCCCCTTCATTTTCAACCAGATTCTTGGTGACATATAGGTTGGTCATCACCTGGCTGAGTTTTTCCTGCTGTTGAGTTGTCAGGTGATCGTTCAGAACATCTGCAACATCGTCCGGGTGGTAGCCTTCACCTTGATCACTGATCTTGATATGGGCAAAGTGTTGGGTGCTATCTTCTTTATAGATCTGGGTTCGGATCTGGATCTCTCCACCTGGTTTATTTTCTTCAATTGCATTGGCAACCAGGAAGGAAAAGATTTCTTTGAACAAGGCGTGGCTCATCTTCAGGAGGGGAGGGTTATCGGGCATATCCAGAGATTTAACTAGATTCTTCTCATCGATCTCGGCCTGGGCGTCGTCGAGGCAATCCTGGATTGCAATGTTCAAGACAGCAGGTTTAATGGTATCTAGATCCTCTTCTTGTTTATTCTTATCATCTTTCACCATGGAGATGGAGGCTTCTGGTTCTACTGGTTGAATGTCCTGATCCTTCAGCTGCTTGACTTCTTTTTCGATCACGCCAATATATTTTTTAAGAGCTTCTGTCGAATCCTTTCCGGATAAATCTACCAACATGGAGAGATGTCTCTGGAGGGCATTGCCCCATCCCAAGACCTGGTCATATTTTGCACTTAAGTTGTCAAAATCCAGCAGCATGTTCTGGTGCTCTTTATTTAATAAGGCCAGATCATCCTTGAGAGAGCCTTTGTCTTGAGAGAGCAGTGTGAGTTTCGAGGACAGTTCCCGGATGGTGTTCTTTACACTGTCAGATTCGCCATTCTGTGAAACCAGATGATGGCTGAAAGCTGACTCGAATAACTTGCAGAGTAAGGTGATATATTCCTGATCGTCCTTGGTCCAGGGCCGATTGGAAAAAGGTGAAAAGAGCACGACACCGATGGTTTTGTTGGCGCCTGCCACGTAAACTGGAGATGCCAATAAGTGACCCGGTCGGCTCAATTGCAGCATTTTGGATAGGTGGGATAGGTCTCTAGAGGTGCTGCTGGCAGGAATATGGAGCATTTTTCCACGCTGGATGTAATTCGACAGCAGGGGAATGCTTTTACTTTCAAGGGTAATAGCTTGCAGCGGTTCTTCCCGGATCAAGTCGTAACCGGCGATTATGCGGATCTTGCCGTGTTCATCCGGGGTGTCTATTACCATTGCCAGATCCGCCAAGATCAGGTAAGCGGTAGTTTGGGCAATTTTATAGAGTATCCCGATCGAGTCATTCTCGTTAAATAGACGTTCAACCAGATCCAGGATGTTGTATTCTATACTGAACTGCTTGCGCTCCATTTCGTCCTCTTCAGAGCTTTGCTTTAGTGTTAGATCTCCGATTGAGAACCGGTCAGAAAGCAGGAGCAGCAGTGGATAGGCCACCAGCTGAGTCAAATGCATGGATTCCAGGTTTTCGCTCAACAAGCTCAGAATAGCACCTATGAAGAGGATCACGGTCATGAAGAAACCGTAATGCCACAGATTTGGTTTCCGGATCAAGATTAACCCGGATCCAATCACCAGGGCCATAATAGATAGGCCCTGCCAGAAAGACATGGAACCAGTGAATCCTTCCATCAAGGAAGGCATGATGAATATTTGTCCAGCAACGAGCAGGATGATCAGGCTGATCGACAATAGGGCTACCGAATCGGCCTCTTTGTTGGGTTCTGGAAAATTCCAGAGCCAAACGATCAGGATAATGCCTACCAGGGAGGCTGCTTGATCCAGTATTATGAGAGTATTAGTAAACTGGGGAGTAGCTTTCCAGGAGAAATAAGTGATTACAAATAGAATTAATCGCAGAACAATCAAACCAAGGACAATTTGGATCATGCGAATACCCTGGGTGAATCTGCCTTTTTGCCATACGCGGAATACCTTCACCAGGGTTGTGGCGCAGACCAGAATAACCAGTAACGAATAACCCAGGAATGCTAGGGGTAAGTTGGCGGGATTGGTTCCTGTTTGAAATAGAGTCATAAGGCACACCTGACTGAATTATAGCATGTGTTCTAGGTTGGGAGTACATCCCACTCTTGAAGAAACCATTAAATTTTCTTGTTTCGAGCAACAGAACCTGGAAGGTTGACAAACTGACAAGTCGGGGTAAAATTGCCCCTGCAAGAGATAAAATGCCGAAGTGGCGGAACAGGCAGACGCGCTACGTTCAGAGCGTAGTGGGATTACTCCCATGTGGGTTCGACTCCCACCTTCGGCACACATAGCTATAAAACCGATCCTGCGATGATGGATCGGTTTTTTCTGTTAGTGCGACAGGATTACTTACTGCTAGCAGAAGGAAAATGATTATTGGAAAGAGAAAAAATGAAAAATAAATTTGAGAAATTCTTCAGTACGTCAAATGTCGGCAGTATTATTATTGCTCTCCTGGTAGGATTAGGCACAGGTGTTGGAGCAGTCATTTTCAGGTACCTGATAACTTTTTTCGAGTTCGTTGGTTATTCATGGATCCCGGCTAAGTTCCCATCCCTTGGTAATCTTGTTGTGGTTATTGTGCCAGCGATCGGCGGCCTGGTTGTAGGGTTACTGATATATAATTTTGCCCAGGAGGCTAAGGGCCATGGTGTTCCGGAAGTGATGGAAGCAGTTGCGCTGCACGGCGGAAAGATCCGCCCTGTAGTCGCCCTTGTAAAATCACTCGCCTCTGCTATATCCATCGGGAGCGGAGGTTCTGTAGGACGTGAAGGTCCAATCGTACAAATAGGCAGCTCAATTGGATCAACCCTCGGGCAAAAATTACATCTGTCCGATGATAAGATCCGCATCTTGGTGGCTTGTGGTGCGGCAGGAGGCATTGCTGCAACATTTAATGCTCCTATTGCTGGTGTTATCTTTGCCCTGGAA
>Ga0209013_10001443_pt1 | contig 21937 bp, 22 predicted proteins | sample Cruoilmetagenom2_FD_187291 | JGI IMG/M metagenome (GOLD analysis project Ga0209013, IMG submission 187291) | Oil polluted marine microbial communities from Coal Oil Point, Santa Barbara, California, USA - Sample 2 (SPAdes) (version 2) | ecosystem: Environmental > Aquatic > Marine > Oil seeps ... | reverse complement strand
CTATATGGTGCACGTGTATAACGTTCGGTTGCTGTAATATAATTATTTTGAAGTGTTTGGTTAATTTGTAAAGCTGGAAGCATACCCTCCTGTTCTTGATTCTCATCATCGGTTCCTTCAAGATATACTTTTAAAAACCCATCAAACTTAATTACTTCTCCATTTGCAGTAAATGTATCATTATGCGTGGAAGCATTAATTTTTACATTCGTTCTTTCTAATTGTGCTTCGCTCATTTGTGATGCGATTGTACGTTTCCAAATCAATTCGTATAATCGTGCCTGATCCCTATCTATATTTACAGAACTACGAGAAAAATCAGTTGGACGAATAGCCTCATGCGCTTCTTGTGCTCCTTTAGATTTTCCTTTATAATTTCTTGGCTTACTATATTGTGAACCATAACTTTTATTAATTTCTACTTCAGCTGCATGACGTGCTTCGTTAGATAAATTTACACTATCGGTTCTCATGTAAGTTATTAAACCAGCTTCGTAAAGGCGCTGTGCCATAGTCATGGTTTTACTTACTGAAAAATACAATTTACGTGATGCTTCTTGTTGTAGTGTTGATGTTGTAAATGGTGCCGCTGGCGACTTTTTAGCTGGTTTCTTTTCTAAATCAGAAACTTTAAATCCAGCCAAAACATTAGCTTCTAAAAAATTATATGCATCATCTTTAGTAGCAAAAGTTTTTGGCAACTTTGCTTTAAAAGACTGTCCGCTTTCTGTAGAAAATTCAGCATCAATTCTATAAGATGCTTTTGGTTTAAAGTCTAGAATCTCACGTTCTCGTTCAACAATTAAACGTACAGATACCGATTGTACTCGTCCAGCAGATAAACCTCCTTTTATTTTTCGCCAAAGTATTGGAGAAAGTTCATAACCAACAATTCTATCTAAAACTCGACGTGCTTGCTGCGCATCTACCAAATCGTAATCTATACTCCTCGGATTTTCTACTGCGTTTTGGATTGCAGTTTTAGTAATTTCATGAAATACTATACGCTTGGTTTTAGCTTTGTCAAGTTTTAATGTTTCTGCCAAATGCCATGCAATTGCTTCTCCTTCTCTATCTTCATCACTTGCTAGCCAAACCATTTCGGCCTTTTTAGCTAAATCTTTTAATTTTTTTACAACTGCTTTTTTATCTTTAGATACTTCATATTTAGGCTTAAAATCGCCTTCAACATTTACACCTAATTCTTTCGATGGTAAATCCGCAATATGTCCAAAACTGGATTCTACTTTAAAGTCTTTACCAAGAAATTTTTCAATAGTTTTTGCTTTAGCAGGTGACTCTACAATCACTAAATTCTTCGCCATAGTTGGTTTTTAAGAGGTACAAATGTATATGATTTTTTTTATTTTCAAATTTTAATTTTAGAAAGAGCAAAAAAAAAACCTGTCAAAGACAGGTTTTTTATATCTAATAATTTATTAATTTTTATTCATTATCATCAACAAGAATATTAATTTCATCCTCATTATCAAAACCAATCACACTCTTATAAATTAAGTAAATAGGATGATAAACAAAAGGCGCAGTAATTAGTAAACCAATACCACATAAAAGCATCCCTACAATTTGAGATAATAATGATGATACAATTATTAATCCAAATGCTAGCAACCATTTTTTATGACCAATTTTAAAACTTACACTTACAATATCACTTACACTCATGTCTGAATTGAACGCAAATATTAAAGTAAAAAATGACAATGGTACTATCATATATATTAAAGGTATATAGCACATTAATGCAGAAGGTATAGCTATTAAAATTGACACCAACATTATTAAAAATGTTTTACTTAAATATTTACCATTTAAAAAGTAAAAGAAATCCGAAGTAGTTACTTGTTCTCCATAATCTAACTTTTTCATAATTCTAAAAAAAGCAGCATTTAACGCTAACGAAACTGCCCCTAAGACAAGAATTCCTACAATAATAAAAAGTATATAAAGAATAGACATGCCTGCAAAAAACTCGCTATAAGTACTAGAATCACTATAACCGTTTTGCGCAATAAGCATTGTAATTAAAGGCACATATAAAATTATTATTAACGGAAGCATTACTATAATTGTAAATATTTGTAATAAAAACCCTTGTAGCCAAGTTTTCTTAAACAATTCTATGGATTCACTAAAAATAGTCCCAAAATCTAATGCCTTTGCATTATTAATTTTTTCTCGTAATGTGTTAATCGTGTTCATAATTGGTTAATCCCTTTTTGGTTAGTACTCAAAAGTAAATGGTTTAAAACGACTTTGCAAATAAAATTTTAAGTCTGACACTTTGTCATAGTATTTAAATTAATTGTATCTTTGCATGCTTATTGACAGCTACATCTTTCAATATACTTATGGAAAAGATTATAAACGAAAACAAACAAGGTGAAAGCCTAATTATAGAACCTAAAGAAAATAATAAACGTAAACTTTTTATTGAAAGCTATGGCTGTGCTATGAACTTTAGCGATAGTGAAATTGTAGCTTCTATTTTAGCAAATGAAGGGTTTAACACAACTCAAAACCTCGAAGATGCCGATCTAGTTTTGGTAAACACATGTTCAATTCGTGATAAAGCTGAGCAAACAGTTCGTAAACGTTTAGAAAAATATAATGCCGTTAAAAAAATAAATCCAAAAATGAAAGTTGGTGTTTTGGGTTGTATGGCAGAACGCTTAAAAGAAAAATTCCTTGAAGAAGAAAAAATAGTAGATCTTGTTGTTGGCCCTGATGCTTATAAAGATTTACCAAACCTAATTGCCAAAATAGAAGATGGACGAAATGCTGTAAACGTAATTTTATCGAAAGAAGAAACTTATGGAGATATTTCTCCTGTTCGACTAAACAGTAACGGAGTTACTGCTTTTGTTTCTATTACGCGTGGCTGTGATAATATGTGTACATTTTGTGTTGTTCCTTTTACTAGAGGTCGTGAGCGCAGCAGAGACCCACAAAGTATTATTGAAGAAGTGAATGACCTTTGGAGCAGAGGATACAAAGAAATCACCTTATTAGGTCAAAATGTAGATAGCTATCTTTGGTATGGTGGTGGTTTAAAAAAAGACTTTGTAAAAGCATCAGAAATTCAACAAGCAACTGCTGTTAATTTTTCAAAACTGTTATCATTCTGTGCCGAAGCACAACCAAAAATGCGTATCCGTTTTTCAACATCTAATCCTCAAGACATGTCTTTGGACGTTATAAAAACAATGTCAAAATATAACAACATTTGTAATTATATTCATTTACCTGTACAAAGTGGAAGTAATCGTATTTTAAAAGCTATGAATCGGTTACATACACGAGAAGAATATTTTGAATTGATTGATAATATTAAATCCATCATTCCAGATTGCACTATTAGCCATGATATAATTGTTGGCTTTCCAACTGAAACGGAAGAAGATCATCAAGACACTTTAAGTTTAATGGAATATGTAAAATATTCCTTTGGCTATATGTTTACGTATTCGGAAAGACCAGGAACACTTGCCGAACGTAAAATGGAAGACGATATTCCTGAAGATGTTAAAAAAAGACGTTTTAACGAAATTCTTCAATTACAGCATAAACACAGTGCTTATCGAACACAGCAAGAACTTAACAAGGTTGTAGAGGTGTTGATTGAAAAAGAGTCTAAAAAATCATCTAAACATTGGTCTGGCCGCAACGAACATAACACCGTAGTTGTCTTCCCTAAAGAACACTACAAAGTTGGTGATTTTGTAAATGTAAAAACAAACGACTGTACAAGTGCAACACTAATTGGTGAAGCGATTGGATATTCTGAAAATAATTAAACTATGGAATCTGTTCAAGCCATAAAGCAACGTTTTAGCATTATTGGAAATGATGCTGCACTAAATCGTGCTATAGAGAAAGCCATACAAGTATCTCCCACCGACATTTCAGTTTTGGTAACTGGAGAAAGTGGTGTCGGTAAAGAGAGTATTCCTAAAATTATACATCAACTTTCACATAGAAAACACAGCAAATATATTGCTGTAAACTGTGGCGCGATCCCAGAAGGCACGATAGATAGTGAATTATTTGGCCACGAAAAAGGTGCGTTTACAGGTGCCACACAAACTCGTAATGGTTATTTTGAGGTTGCCGATGGTGGTACCATTTTTTTAGATGAAGTTGGAGAATTGCCACTTACCACACAAGTGCGTTTATTACGTGTTTTAGAAAATGGCGAATTTATTAAAGTAGGTTCAAGTAAAGTGCAACATACCGATGTTCGAATTGTAGCAGCTACTAATGCTAATATGTTTGAAGCTATCGATAAAGAAAAATTTAGAGAAGATTTATATTATCGACTAAGTACTGTAGAAATAAACCTTCCACCTTTACGTAATCGCAAAGAAGATATCCATTTGCTTTTTAGAAAATTCGCTAGCGATTTTGCTCTTAAGTACAAAATGCCTACTATTAAATTAACTGATGAAGCTACAAGTTTGCTCCTTAAATATAGATGGAGTGGGAACATTAGACAATTGCGTAATGTCGCTGAACAAATTTCGGTATTAGAACAAAATAGAATTATAACTGGGGACACCTTACGTCATTATTTACCAGATATTGGAAGCAATTTACCTGCTATTGTAAATAAGTCTAAATCGAAAAGTGATTTTAGTAATGAGCGTGAAATTTTATATAAAGTTTTGTTTGATATGAAGAGTGATCTTAACGATTTAAAAAAGCTCACCATGGAACTTATGCAAAGTGGAAACACTAATGATGTACAAAAAAATAACGAAGGCTTAATACAAAAAATATATAGAGACGAAGATAATAATGACCTTGAGAAAAAGGACACAGAAGTATTAGCGCTCCGACAACAAAATGACAATCCAGTTGAAATCATTGAAAACACTGAAGACAAATACAGTTTTGCCGAAGAAGTCCAAGAAGAAGAAACATTATCGCTACATGATAAGGAATTAGAGTTAATAAAAAAATCTCTAGAGCGTCACCAGGGAAAACGTAAATTAGCTGCTGCAGAATTAGGTATTAGCGAGCGTACATTATATAGAAAAATTAAACAATTTGATTTGTAATAAAACGTTACATTTAAAAATTATATGAATTATTATAAATACATTTTATTAATCATTACATCGATTACCATTTTTAGCTGTGGTGCATATTCTTTTACAGGAGCTTCTATTTCTCCTGAAACTAAAACTTTTCAAGTAAATTATTTTCAAAATAATGCCCCTTTAATCGAGCCAGGGTTAGAAAGAGATTTCACCCAAGCATTACAAGATTTATTATTAAATCAAACCAGTTTAGATCTTGTAAAATCTAATGCAGATATTGTTTATGAAGGTGAAATAGTAGAGTACAGAATTTCTCCAACTACTGCTACTGCACAAAACACAGCTGCACAAAATAGATTAACCATTGGTGTAAATGTTCGTTTTTTTGATAGAAATGATGATGAAGCTGAATTTGAGAGACGTTTCTCTTTTTATTTCGATTACGCAGGAAGTTCACAATTAGTTGGTGGACAAAAAGACACAGCAATTGAAGAAATTTTTGAACGTATTACACAAGATATATTTAATGCCTCGTTAGCAAAATGGTAAAATGAACACAACAGATTTTACATATTTATTACAACATCCTCAAACCATAAATGAGGAGCAAACTAGTAATGTAAAAGATATTGTTGAAGAGTTTCCTTATTTTCAATCTGCAAGAGCGGTCTATTTAAAAGGTCTTAAAAATAAAGACAGTTTTAAATATAACCAAGAGCTTAAAATCACTGCCGCACACACAACTGACCGAAGTATATTATTCGATTTTATTACTTCTAAAGAGTTTTTACAAAACGAAATTTCACATCATATTAAGCAAAATACCGAACACTTAAAAGATATTGAAGTTAACGATATAGAAGATATTTCCATTAACAAAAGTGTAATTATAGACGATGCTTTAAGAGATCATATAAAAAGTACTGAATCGGTATTAGATCCAGATTTGTTTAAAGCTAAAACAGAAGAAATTTTTATTGATGAAATTATCGAAGTGAATTCAGAGCAAATCAAACAAACTCCAGAAGAAAAACTGGAAATTGGAAAACCACTAACGTTTGATAAAAATGAAGTTCATTCTTTTAGCGAATGGTTAAAAATCACGAGTTTTAAGCCCATAATTCGTGAGGATAATAATAATCAAGAAACACTTGTTCAAGGTAATTCAAAAGAAAAAAAATTCGATCTTATCGACAAATTTATTGTAGCTAACCCTAAAATAAAGCCTGTTACAAAAAATGCTCCTAAATTTAATATTGCTAAAGCACAAATGTTGCAGCCAGAAACTTTAATGACCGAAACCTTAGCAAGAATTTATGTTGAACAAAAAAATTATAAAAGTGCGATTCAATCTTACAAGATTTTAAGTTTGAAATATCCAGAAAAAAGTGGTTTCTTTGCAGACCAAATTAAAGCAATAAAACAATTACAAGAACAAAATAACATATAGTAATGAGTACGTTTTCAATATTTTTAGTCCTTATCGTTATAGTAGCATTTTTATTAGTAGTAGTAGTTATGGTACAAAACCCTAAAGGAGGCGGTTTATCATCATCTTTTGGTGGTGGCGGAACACAACAATTAGGCGGTGTTAAAAAAACATCAGACTTTTTAGATAAAAGCACATGGGCATTAGCAACCTTACTATTAGTTTTAATTTTATTATCTAATGTAGCTATTGAAGGTGCTGGAGGAAATGCAGAGTCTAAAGCATTAGATCAAGATGCAACAACAACCCAACCATTACCACAGGCACAACCTTTAAATAATACTGACACTGCTACTCCAACTAACGGAACTAGCAATGATTCATTATAATACCTAGGTTATAAAGCATATAAAAATGTCAACTCAACAGTTGGCATTTTTTGTAAATGAAAATTTGTCAGTGATTTTGAGTTGGCACAATTTTAGAACAGCACTTTAGCGTTAAACTTAATTTAAAAAACATATAACAAATGGGATTAAACATCAAACCATTAGCAGATAGAGTTCTTATAGAACCATTAGAAGCTGAAACTAAAACAGCTTCAGGAATTATTATTCCAGACAATGCTAAAGAAAAACCACAAAATGGAAAAGTAGTCGCTGTTGGTAAAGGCACAAAAGACGATCCAATAACAGTTAAAGTTGGAGAAACTGTTTTATATGGTAAATATGCTGGAACAGAGCTAAAACTAGAAGGTAAAAACTATTTGATCATGCGAGAAAGTGATATTCTCGCCATTATATAATCAATTTAATAAAATAAAAAAAATGGCAAAAGATATAAAATATGATGTTGAAGCACGCGATGGTTTAAAACGTGGCGTAGATGCTTTAGCAAATGCAGTAAAAGTAACCTTAGGACCAAAAGGTAGAAATGTAATTATTAGCAAATCGTTTGGCGCACCACAAGTCACTAAAGATGGAGTAACAGTTGCAAAAGAGATTGAACTAGAAGATGCTCTAGAAAATATGGGAGCACAAATGGTAAAAGAAGTAGCTTCTAAAACAAATGATCTTGCTGGTGATGGAACAACAACAGCAACTGTTTTAGCTCAAGCAATTGTAAAAGAAGGATTAAAAAATGTAGCTGCTGGCGCAAATCCGATGGATTTAAAACGTGGAATCGACAAAGCTGTTTCGGCTATTACTTCAGATTTAGAAAAAAAAGCTAAAAAAGTAGGAAGTTCTTCTGAAATGATTAAACAAGTCGCTTCAATTTCTGCTAATAATGACGATACAATAGGAGATTTAATCGCTACGGCTTTTGGTAAAGTTGGTAAAGAAGGTGTTATTACTGTTGAAGAGGCAAAAGGGATGGAAACCTATGTAGATGTGGTAGAAGGCATGCAATTTGATAGAGGGTATTTGTCTCCTTATTTTGTGACAGATGCAGATAAAATGATTGCCGATTTAGAAAACCCATACATTTTATTATTCGATAAAAAGATTTCTAATCTTCAGGAAATTCTTCCTATACTTGAACCAGTAGCTCAATCTGGAAGACCTTTGTTAATCATTGCTGAAGATGTAGATGGACAAGCATTAGCGACTCTAGTAGTAAATAAATTACGTGGCGGACTTAAAATTGCAGCTGTTAAAGCTCCAGGATTCGGAGACAGACGTAAAGCTATGTTAGAAGATATTTCTATCTTAACAGGAGGTGTTGTGATTTCTGAAGAAAGAGGATTCTCTCTTGAAAATGCCGATTTAACTATGCTAGGAACTGCTGAAACTGTAACTATTGATAAAGACAATACAACTATTGTAAATGGTGCTGGAAATGCAAAAGATATTAAAGCTAGAGTTAACCAAATTAAAGCTCAAATAGAAACAACAACTAGCGATTACGATAAAGAAAAATTACAAGAACGCTTAGCAAAACTTGCTGGTGGTGTTGCAGTACTTTATGTTGGTGCTGCTAGTGAAGTTGAAATGAAAGAGAAAAAAGATAGAGTTGATGATGCTTTAAATGCTACTCGTGCTGCTGTAGAAGAAGGTATTGTTGCAGGTGGAGGCGTTGCACTTGTTAGAGCAAAATCTGTATTAGAAAAAATTACTACTGAAAACTTAGACGAAGTTACAGGAATACAAATTGTAGCACGTGCCATAGAATCACCTCTACGTACCATTGTTGAAAATGCTGGTGGAGAAGGAAGTGTTGTTGTAGCTAAAGTAATGGAAGGTAAAAAAGATTTCGGTTACGATGCTAAAAGTGAAATATACGTAGATATGCTTGATGCAGGAATTATAGATCCTAAAAAAGTAACCCGTATTGCATTAGAAAATGCTGCTTCTGTATCTGGAATGATTCTTACTACAGAATGCGCTTTAGTCGATATTAAAGAAGATACACCTGCTGCTATGCCACCAATGGGAGGTGGAATGCCTGGAATGATGTAATGTCAAACTTATAATAATTTTATTTTAAAAAACCGAAGTATTATACTTCGGTTTTTTAATACTTGTTATTCTCCTTCTTTGGTTTCATCAGGATTATCATCATGGCCATGTCCTTCATGATCTGAATCACCTCCATCTTTCTTTTTAACTTTATTTAAATCCATCTTACAAACAGGACAAGAACCTTCTTTATCATAAGTTTTTCCGTTTTCACAATCCATTGGGCATTGATAAACATCATTCATCGCTAAATCTGCTTTTTCAACGCCAAGTTCGGTTCGTTCTACTTCTGTTTCTTTTTTTGAGTCTTTACAAGACACTGCAATAGTGCTTATACAAAATATAAGTACTAATAACATTACTGATTTCTTCATGATTGTTTAGTTTTTATTTTTATGATCGTCTTTAATTACTTCGTCTCGATATTTACAACAAGGATGAACACTATTATAAGCTTCATCTGTTGCCTTAAGTTCTTTAGTATCATGACCAACAGCTACAATATTAGCTTGAATTGTATTTAAATCGGTTTTGCGTTCGTCGTAAATCAATCTTAATTCATGTGTTTTCACATTCCAAACGGCTGATTTTACGCCTTTGGTTTTAATACATGCCTTTTCTATTCGGTCTTTACACATTAAACAAACTCCATCAACTTCTAGAGATGCTTTTGCGTTTTTATTCTGTGCATAAGATGTTGTTCCAACAAGCATCATAATACTTAATACAATTAGTTTTTTCATAATTTACTTATTTCGCCATTATGAGACTTTGAAAAAGTCGTGTTAATGACAGCTTTAATTTATTTTTAATCTTAATCCTGTATAATACATGCTACCAAAAATTGGACCATATACAAATGTCGTATCAAAATTTGACCCAAATGGATTATCTGCACTTACAATTGGATTGTTTTGTTTGACATTTGTTATGTTTTCGCCACCTAAATATACTTCAAACTTTTTAGAAAACACTTTTGTAATCTGCATATTAAGTGTCGCTACCGTATTTGAACTCTCTGGCAATTGATATTGAATAGGACTAATCGCTGTAGAAGAAAAGCGTTGTTTCCCCAACCAATTAAAGGTAGCGTCAAACTTCCATAGCGCACCACCATTATCTTTTGCATGTGCTTCATAGGAAGCATTTGCAAACAAACGGTGTTTTGGAGTAAGAGGTTTTTCTAATTTACCTGAATTATACTTGGTCTGTACGTCATAAAACTTATACGCCAAACGTAAATCGAAGTGTTCAAACATATTATAGTTCATTTCTGTTTGAAAGCTATTTGCATAACTTTCTCCATTTAAATTATAGATATTAACTTCGAAAGGATTTTCATAATCTACAACCACTTGATTCTTAAAATCGGTTCTGTAAAAATCTACTGTTACATCTGCTTTTCTTCCAAAAAAGTTAAACCCTTGTAATATTGAAACTCCATAGTTCCAAGCTATTTCAGGATTGAAACCATAGATTTTACCATCTGTGTTTAGCAAGTTAAGTGTTCTGGATGTTGCAAACATCTTCTGGTTTTCTGCAAAAATATTAGCACTTCGCTTTCCTCTTCCAAATGATACTCTAAATGCCGAACGTTCCCAAGGCGCATATCTAATATGAAATCTAGGTGTTACAAAAGTTCCCATTAAATTATGATGATCGATGCGTATTCCTGCAGTTAAATTAATTTTTTCCAGATTATCATAGCTATACTCGAAGAATCCTCCAAACGAATTTTCGGTTCTTTCGTAATTTGTAACATTTACATTTTCGTCGTAATGGTCGTTAGTATAACTAAGTCCTGTTTTTATCTTATGTCTAGAATCACTTATTATAGTATTATACACTAAATTGGTGTAAAGGCTATTATGTTTAATGTTGTATAGATTTAATCCGAAATAAGAATCTTGATCATGATTACTATATGCTACTTGCAATCCTAAACTCTGATAAGGAATTTCAGGATTAACATAGCCTAATTTCCCAGAAATATCAACACGTCTGGTATCTATTTCACTTCCCCAAACATTGGTAGTAAATTTATCGGTTTCTGGATTAAAATTAACTTGTCCAGTTTGTTTTTCGTCGTTTAAATATCTAAAATTTAAAAAACTTATGAACCCTTTTTGGGGATTGATATATTGCCAACGATTCATAAAATTTATTTGCTTTGTTAATGGCATATCTAAAAACGAATCATCATTTTTATCAAATTTTTTATCTCTTCGATTTCCATGCAAATATAATCCTGTACTCCATTTATCACTTACTTTAGTATTTAGGTGTGTATTTAATTCTAATCTCCCATTAGCAGCTGCGTAAGCATTTACAAACAATTTATCATCTGTTGTAGGTTTTTGCAATTCGGCATTAATCTGTCCTGCAATACTTTCGTAACCATTTACTACACTTCCTGTTCCTTTAGTAACTTGAATGCTTTCTACCCAAGTTCCAGGAATAAAACTTAATCCATAAGCTTGGGAAGCGCCACGAATGGCAGGAACATTTTCGGTGGTAATTAATATATAAGGACTTGTTAATCCTAACATCTTTATTTGTCGTGTACCTGTAACTGCATCTGCAAAATTTACATCTATAGATGGGTTTGTTTCAAAACTTTCGGATAAATTACAGCAAGCAGCTTTTAATAATTCTTCACTACTTATATTAATGATGTTTTGAGACTCTAAATAAGATGTAGCTGCAGATTTTTTTCGTGCAATTAATGTTATTGCGTCTAAATCACTAACTGGTTGTAACCAATGATGCACCATTTTAGGCTCGCTAATAGTAAGTGTATCTGTCTTAAAACCAACAAAACTAATAATCAGTTTGGTATATTCATTTTTATACGGAATGGCAAACACCCCATTAGTATCTGTTACTGTCCCAACGGTTGTATCAAGCCAATAAACATTTGCTCCAGGCAAAGGTATATGTTCTTGCTTTTCGTTGGCTTCCATAATCATTCCTTTTAATTCACTTTGTGAAAACAGGATTGCTGGAAGTATTATTATAAAATATATTATTCGTTTCAATGTATTCTTTTTGTATTATTAAATAAGTTTGAGGTTGTAACACTGAAAACTTCAGCATACAAAATATCACTTTAATATAGTTATTAAAGTGAGCCGTAAATACCTAATACATCAAATTAAGAATACTTGGTCTAAAACTTGCCTATCGAATATGAGGTTAGGGGGAGAATAGTCTTTATGCGGAATAGTTTGTTGTGGTAATGCTTCAAAAAGATTTACATAAGAAAAATAGAAAGCTCCTATTAGTAATTGTTGTTCAAAATCTAATTCGTATAAAGATTTTACAATCAATTCATCCTGACCTTTAACAATATCAACAGTATCTTTACAGCATGATTTTTTTGTAATCTTTTCAAAATCAATTTCTAAAGATTCCATTTTACATTTATCAGCTTCTGTAAATAAGGAAACATCTACAAGAACGTCACCGCAAAAATGTTTTTCAACACTAAATGATACTGTTGAAAACAATACCAAAAACGATAAGCTTACCGAAAATACTTTATGAAAAAATTGCTTTATCACAATGCAAATATACGAAAAAGGAGAAATCTACTACCAGTTTTATAATAGCATTAACAATTACTGCTTTTGTTTATGATAATATAATGCAGGTAATAATAATAATAAAAGAATTGGCTGAATTAAAAATCTTCGAATATTAAAAAAGATATAATAATTTTCTTGTTTTGGATTTAACACAAAAAACAAAAACAACATTAATAGTATAATGTAAGCAATAATATAAATAGCCGATGAAAATTTAATCATAGCTTTATCTTTATAAATCACATATATTATTGATAGTGATATTATAGTATTTAAAACATACCGTAAAGTCGTAAAAGCAGTTAGCTTAAAAACTTCTTGCCTAGGATTGTCGATATACAAATAGTCATTTTTAAAGAATAATAGATAAGGATCATAAAATAATTGATCTTCAAAAACTCTTATTAGAACTAATAAAAGAAACAACATAAAGAGTAATATGTATTTTCTGGAGTTAATCATTATTCGATTTTAAATTAGCAAAACGATTTACCCAAAACATCCATAATAAAAATACCAATCCATAAATAATTAATGGAAATATAACAGAATGCAAAATTTCTTTCCGCCATGGATAATTATATAATCCAATAGTTAATATTACAATCCTAATAAGATTAACAGCATAAATCATAACACAGCCAAAAAGCAAATAAAACAATGTTGTTTTAAATTTTCCTGAAAAAGCAATAATAAAAGATACAAATAATATGATAATACTTATAGAATTACACCCTTCTATTATTCTAGCCACAAACTTATTGTTAATTATAAGTTTCATAGATGCTTCATTTGGATGTGGTGCAATTTCTGCTTTAAAGCCAACTGTTTCTATTAAAGATTGACTTTGCCTTGCTACAAGATTAGTAATAAAATCAGGATAAAAATGTGTGCCTTCCGAATAATCTAAATACAACTTATAAGACATAGACAGTGCGCTGTACACAAATAAAAATGTAAGTATAAATTTAATTACCGACTTGTATTTTTTAAAAAGTTCTTTCAATAGATTTAGGATGATTACACTATAAAATTAAATAAAAGATACGCAGTTTTTTAGTTGATTTTAAATACTTTTATCAAAATTTTCAACATATGATTTTATATGCTTTACAATCAAAAGTAACTGAAATTGTTTCAAATACAAATGAAACGGTTGAAAAACGGTTATTACAAATTTGTGAATTACTAGAATCTAGTGTAGGTTATTATAATTGGGTTGGTTTTTATTTTAGAAATGGAAACAAGCTAGAATTAAAGCTTGGCCCTTATGTTGGCGCTCCAACTGACCATGAAATTATTCCTTTTGGAAAAGGAATTTGTGGTCAAGTTGCTCTTAGTAATCAAAATTTTGTAGTTCCTGATGTATCTGCACAAGACAACTATTTAGCATGTAGTATTTCGGTTAAAGCAGAAATAGTTGTTCCTATTTTTATAGATGGAAAAAATATTGGGCAAATTGATATTGACTCTGGTACTATTAATCCCTTTACTGAAGCAGATGAACATTTTTTAGAATTTGTCTGCGCTAAGGTTTCTCAAATACTTTAGATGTTAATAACTATTGTTTTTCGTTGAAAAATCAACTTCTAATTCATTTATTAAACACTCTTTATATCGCTATTTTTGTTGCATAAACTACACAACCCAACAACGCAGTAAAAATGAGCAATCAAAAAAAAATTAAATCCGCACTAATTTCGGTTTTTGACAAGGAAGGTTTAGCGCCAATAGTAAAACAATTAGATCAACTTGGAGTTACTATTTATTCTACTGGAGGTACTCAAAAATTCATAAATGATTTAGGGATAAATGTAATCCCTGCTGAAGATATTACCTCATATCCTTCTATTCTAGGAGGTCGTGTAAAAACCTTACATCCAAAAATATTTGGTGGTATTTTAAATCGCCAAGACAATCCTCAAGATGTTTTAGAATTGACCGAATATGATATTCCTCAAATTGATGCTGTGATTGTAGATTTGTATCCTTTTGAAAAAACAGTAGCTTCAGGGGCAAGCGACCAAGATATTATTGAAAAAATTGATATAGGTGGTATTTCTCTTATTCGCGCTGCTGCCAAAAATTTTGCTGATGTTGTTTGTGTGTCTTCCGTTGAAGATTATGCTGAATTTTTAGAACTCATAACAAATGATAATGGCATTATTTCAGAAGAAAATAGAAAACGTTTTGCAGCCAAAGCTTTTAATGTTTCATCGCATTACGATACCGCAATTTTTAATTACTTCAATAATAATCATGAAGAACCCGTTTTAAAAATAAGTGAAACTGATGGTAAGGTTTTACGCTATGGCGAAAATCCACATCAAAAAGGGTTTTTCTTTGGAAATTTCGATGATTTATTTACAAAACTTCATGGCAAAGAATTAAGTTACAATAATTTATTAGATGTAGATGCAGCTGTAAACTTAATGAACGAATTTAAAAACGATGCTCCTACATTTGCTATTCTAAAACACAATAATGCTTGCGGTTTAGCACAACGTAAAAATCTACATCAAGCTTATGTTGATGCTTTAGCTGGAGACCCAGTTTCTGCTTTTGGAGGTGTTTTAATTAGTAATACAGAAATTGATACAGCAACTGCAATCAAAATTCATAGTCTTTTTTGTGAAGTTGTAATTGCTCCATCATTCTCTAACGAAGCATTAGAAATCTTGAAAGGGAAAAAGAATAGGATTTTATTAATTCTACACGATATAGAATTTCCAAAAACTACAGTTCGAAGTTGTTTAAATGGTACATTAGTACAGGATAGAGATTCTAAAACTGATGCGTTAGATGATTTTGTTTATACAACAAATAATTCTCCAAAGATGAATGAGCTAGAAGATTTAATCTTTGCTTCAAAAATTTGCAAACACACAAAATCTAATACTATTGTGTTGGCGAAAAATAAACAATTATGTGCTAGCGGAACTGGACAAACAAGTCGTGTTGATGCTTTAAACCAAGCCGTACATAAAGCACAATCTTTTAACTTTAATTTAAAAGGTGCTGTAATGGCAAGTGATGCATTTTTCCCTTTTCCAGATTGTGTTGAAATTGCAGATAAAGCAGGCATTACTTCAGTTATTCAGCCAGGAGGTTCTATTAAAGATCAACTCATTATCGATTATTGCAACCAGCATAATATTGCAATGGTATTTACAGGAACTCGTCATTTTAAGCATTAATTATAATCCCTTTTTAGAAGTCCATTTAATTGATTGTAACGTATATTTTATTACATTTACAATTATTCAAAAAAAAACAACTTAACAACCCTATTAATTTACATCGCCAATGGGATTTTTTGATTTCTTAACCGAAGAAATAGCTATAGATTTAGGTACTGCAAACACGCTTATTATACACAATGATAAAGTTGTTGTTGATAGTCCATCAATTGTTGCTAGAGATAGAATGAGTGGCAAAATAATAGCTGTAGGTAAAGAGGCTAGTTTAATGCAAGGGAAAACGCATGAAAACATTAAAACAATTAGACCTCTTAAAGATGGTGTAATTGCCGATTTTGATGCTTCTGAGCAAATGATAAATATGTTTATAAAAAACATACCTGCATTAAAGAAAAGATTATTTGCGCCAGCGTTAAGAATGGTTATTTGTATTCCATCAGGAATCACCGAAGTTGAAATGCGTGCCGTAAAAGAATCAGCCGAGCGTGTTAACGGAAAAGAAATATACTTAATTCACGAGCCAATGGCTGCTGCAATTGGTATTGGCATAGACATAATGCAACCTAAAGGAAATATGATTGTTGATATAGGAGGAGGGACTACCGAAATTGCAGTCATTGCATTAGGTGGTATTGTATGCGATAAGTCGGTAAAAGTAGCTGGCGATGTGTTTACCAATGATATTATTTACTATATGCGAACGCAACATAATTTATATGTAGGTGATCGTACTGCTGAAAAGATTAAAATTCAAATTGGTGCAGCTACTGAAGATTTAGACCTTCCACCAGAAGACATGAGTGTACAAGGAAGAGATTTACTAACTGGAAAACCAAAACAAGTACAAATATCTTATCGTGAAATTGCAAAAGCTTTAGATAAATCCATTTTAAGAGTTGAAGATTCTGTTATGGAAACCCTTTCTCAAACACCTCCAGAGCTTGCCGCCGATATTTACAATACTGGTGTTTATCTTGCAGGTGGTGGATCGATGCTAAGAGGTTTAGACAAACGTTTATCTCAAAAAACAGATTTACCTGTTTATATTGCCGAAGACCCTTTAAGAGCAGTTGTGAGAGGAACAGGTATTGTGCTTAAAAACCTTCAAAAATACAAAAGCGTATTGATAAAATAGAACCTAAATAGTAATGCAACAAATCATTAATTTTTTAATAAGAAACAAAACTTTTCTTTTGTTTTTGTTGCTATTTCTTATATCTCTTTCTTTTACATTTCAATCGCATTCTTATCATAAAAGCAAATTTATTAATTCAGCTAATTTTTTAACAGGTGGTATCTATGAATCTGTTAATAATATTGGATTATATTTTAATTTAAGACAAGAAAATAATATTCTGCTTAAAGAAAACAATAGGTTAAAATCTATTTTATTTAATTCTGAAACCAATTTATCTACACTTAAAGATTTAGAAGAAAGAGATTCAAATAATTACAAACTAATTCCTGCACAAGTTTATAAAAATAGTTATTCTGCATCTAACAATTATCTTACCATTAATAAAGGAGAAAGAGATAGTATTGGTCAAGATTTTGGTGTTATTACCTCTAAAGGAATTATAGGCATTATAGACAATACTTCTAATAAATATGCACGTGTTATGTCTATTTTAAACACAAATAGCAGAATTAATGTGCAACTTAAAAAAACTGAACATTTTGGAACATTAACTTGGGATGCTGAGTCGCCCGAAAATGTAACCCTTATAGATGTCCCTAAACTAGCTCCAGTAATTGTTGGAGACACCATTGTAACTGGAGGGCGTTCTACTATTTTCCCTAAAGGAATTCCAGTTGGCAAAGTGGTTTCTTTTAAATTAGATGAAACCGAAAATTATTATAATATTAAAGTCAAGCTGTTTAATGATATGACAAACGTTGGTCATGTATATATTATAGAAAATCTTGATGCCGAAGAAGTTTCAACTTTAAATAGTCAAGATGAATAATATTGTTACTGCAAATATTACTCGCTTCGTAATCTTGGTTCTCATTCAAGTTTTGGTATTGAATAATATCAACTTTTTAGGATATATTAATCCTTACATCTATATATTATTTATAATTCTTTTTCCAATAAAAAATAATCGTCTTCTATTTATTTTTCTTAGTTTCTTACTTGGTTTAGCTGTCGATCTATTTTTAGATTCTGGAGGAGTTCATGCTGCTGCATGTGTTACAGCTGCTTATGTACGCCCTGTTATATTAAAATTTGCTTTTGGAATGGCATACGAGCACCAAACTGTGAAATTTAGCTCTACCGAATTTGGTCAACGTTTTACATATTTTTCTATTATAACTATAATTCATCACCTCATTTTATTTAGTCTCGAAATTTTTAACACATCAAAAATACTTTTGATTCTAAAAAAGTCGTTATTCTCTAGTATATTTACAATACTACTTTGCCTTTTAATAACTATCTTATTTAGTAGGAAACATAAATGAGAAAACTATTACTTTTTTCAATTGTAATATTAGTAGGACTACTTTTTATTGCAAGACTATTTTACTTACAGGTATATTCTAGCAATGCTTATAATATATATGAAGACAATGCTATTCGTAAAGTATTTCATTATCCAAAACGAGGTTATGTTTATGACAGAAATCAAGAATTACTTGTAGCAAATCAACCTTCTTACGACGTGATGATAGTTCCTCGTAATGTTAAACCATTAGACACTTTGGAGTTTTGTTCACTTTTAAAAATTACAAAAGAAGATTTTATAAAAACTTACGATAAATCTTATCATTATTCACCACGATTACCTTCTGTTTTTTTAGCACATCTCTCAAAAGAGGACTACGCTTTCCTTTCGGAAAAAATGAGAAAGTATGAGGGGTTTTATATTCAAAAAAGATCATTGCGTGACTATCAAACTTCCATTGGAGCAAATGTTTTAGGATTTATAGCAGAAGCTAATCAAAATACTATTAAAAAAGACCAATACTATCGCATGGGAGATTTAATTGGCAAACAAGGTGTTGAATTATCTTACGAAAATGATTTACGTGGCGTAAAAGGTGTTAAGTTTATTCAAAAAGATAGATTTAATAGAGACCTAGGTCCTTATAAGGATGGAGTTTTTGATACTGTTCCTAAAGCAGGAAAAGACATTACAATTACTATAGATGCTAAGTTGCAAGAATATGGTGAATATTTAATGCAAAATAAACGTGGTGGTATTGTTGCAATCGAACCAAGTACTGGTGAGATTTTAAGTTTAGTCTCAGCACCAACCTATAATCCTAATATTTTAGTGGGTAGAAAACGATCTAAAAACTACACACTTTTGTATAATGATACCATTAGCAGACCACTTATAGACAGAGGACTGCTACGTATGCATGAGCCTGGCTCACCATTTAAAGCCTTAATAGCTTTAACAGCTTTACAGGAAGGCGTACTAGATGTTAATACTACTATTACATGTTACCATGGTTATACTTATGGCAGAAATAACAGAAAAATGGGCTGTCATTGTGGAGGAGGGATTAGAAATTTAAATAGTGGAATTTCAAAATCTTGTAATGCCTATTTTGCAAATGCCTATCGAAAAACTATTGATAAATATGATGATGCTAGCCATGCTATGGATGTTTGGAGCAATCATATAAAAAGTTTTGGATTAGGAGACTATTTGGGGTATGATTTAGCCATTGGTAAAAAAGGAAATATTCCTGATGGAGCCTATTATGACAAATGGTATCCTGATTTTAAATGGGGTTCTACTACAACCATTTCTAATGCAATTGGACAAGGCGAAGTACTAGTTACTCCAATTCAATTAGCAAATATGATGGCAGCTATTGCTAATAAAGGACATTATTATACTCCACACATTATTAAAAAAATCGAAGGTCAAGAGATCGACAAAAAGTACACAAATCCACATCAAACATCGATAGATAAGAGACATTTTGAACCCGTTATTGAAGGTTTATTTGATGTATATAACGAAGGTACTGCTTGGTTTTTGCAAGTTCCTGATATAGAAATTTGTGGAAAAACAGGAACCGCTGAAAATTTTACAAAAATTGATGGTGTACGAACTCAACTTACCGATCATTCCATTTTTGTAGCTTTCGCTCCCAAAGACAATCCTAAAATTGCCATTGCTGTTTTTGTAGAAAATGGGTATTATGGTGCACGATGGGCTGGTCGTATTGCTAGTTTAATGATAGAAAAATATATTAAAGGAGAAATTACCCTTAAGCAAATGGAAAAACTAGTCCTTGAAAAAAGTTTAGAAGAAGAATACGCCAAATCTATTAGTGGAAAACCATTTACAATTAACCAATAATGAATTTATCCCGAAATAAAAATTTTAAGTTTGATTGGATAAGTATTATCCTTTTTATCTTACTTGTAGGTTTTGGTTGGCTCAATATTTTGTCAGCTTCACTATCAGGAGAAGTAACTAATTATTTCGATTTTAGCCAACCTTATGGCAAACAACTCATTTTTATTATTTTCTCTTTTGTATTAATCGTTTTAATTTTTTCTTTAGAAGCTAAGTTTTATGAACGCTTTGCTAGTATTATATATTTAGTATCAATGCTTAGTTTAGTTGGTTTATTTATTTTTGGTAAAAATGTAAATGGAGCTACTTCCTGGTATGCCATTGGCGGAATGACAATCCAACCAAGCGAATTCGCAAAAGTAGCCACGACATTGGCAGTAGCTAAATACATAAGTGATTTACAAACTAATATTAAAAGCATAAAAGATCAGTTAAAAACGGTTTTAATTATTAGTATCCCAGCTATTTTAATCTTATTGCAAAACGATGCAGGTAGCACATTAGTTTACGCTTCTTTCTTTTTTGTATTCTATAGAGAAGGGATTCCACAAATTTATTTGTTTTTAGGATTAGCCCTCTTAATTCTAGGAGTTTCTTCACTTAAATTTTTAGCTATACCAACATCAATTGCAGTTACTTTACTCATTTTTTTATATCATTTTTTTATTCGGAAAAAAAAGAGATCCATTCTACAACCTATTGTAATTAGTTTAACGTGCATAATAATTTCTTTTGGAATCCAATTTTTTTATAATAATATTTTACAAGCTCATCAACAAGATAGAATTAGTTTATGGTTACGCTTAGAAAACGATCCAGTAAAACTTGAGCAAATGAAAAAGACTGTTTCCTATAATCTAAACGAGTCTGAAAAAGCCATAAGCTCTGGAGGAGTTACTGGTAAAGGATTTTTAGAAGGTACTCGAACTATAGGAAAATTTGTACCCGAACAACATACTGATTATATTTTTAGTACTGTTGGAGAAGAATGGGGATTTCTAGGAAGTGCTTTTGTTGTAGTTCTTTTTGTCTTACTAATAACTAGAATTATATATCTCGCCGAACAACAAAAATCTCAATTTAGCCGTGTTTTTGGTTATGGTGTTGCATCAATTTTCTTTTTCCATTTTATGATAAATATTGGGATGGTTATGGGCTTAATTCCTACAATTGGCATACCACTACCCTTTTTTAGTTATGGTGGTTCTGGACTTTGGGGTTTTACTTTGCTACTTTTTATATTTATAAAATTAGATTCGAACCGTATTAATGAGTGGTAACCAAAATGACTAAATTTAAAGAAATATCAAAATTCTTTGAAAGCGAATACCCTTTGAATAAAGATGGAATTAAAGAGTTATTTTCTTTGTTCGAAATTAAAGCCTTTAAAAAAGGCACTCTTATTCTTAAAGCTAATGAACTCGAAAATCAGTTACGTTTCCTAAATAATGGAATCGTAAGAGAATTTTATAATACAACATCAAAAGAAACTAATATTAATTTTTTTATAAAACCTCAATTCATAACAGATTTATCAACATTTAATAATGATTTAAAAACTAAGAAAAATCAAGAAGGCTTAACCGATATTGAACTATTGGTAATTGATAAATTTAAATTTCGTGAATTACTTAAAAAATATCAATGCGGAAAATCATTTATCGATTTATCATTTCAAAAATTACTAAAGCATAAAGAGTTGCTGGAATATAATAGAATTACAAAAACACCTGAAGAGTTATATAAGGAGTTAATTATTTACAAACCCGATTGGCTGCAACTAATTCCACAATACCATATTGCTTCCTATTTAAATATTACACCTGAAACTTTAAGTAGAATTCGCAAACGCATTTAATTTGATTTCTTGATTT
>Ga0209013_10001442_pt1 | contig 21940 bp, 25 predicted proteins | sample Cruoilmetagenom2_FD_187291 | JGI IMG/M metagenome (GOLD analysis project Ga0209013, IMG submission 187291) | Oil polluted marine microbial communities from Coal Oil Point, Santa Barbara, California, USA - Sample 2 (SPAdes) (version 2) | ecosystem: Environmental > Aquatic > Marine > Oil seeps ... | reverse complement strand
TCGTTGCCGAACCTCGCGTGTGCCGCGGTCAACGGCGAGCTTGCCGACGAACCGGGCGAGCACAATCTGTTGACGGGCTTTCTCGATACCCGCCGGCGCAACCTGCAGGACTCGAGCACCGAGCTCGAATGGGAGAGTGAGGGCCTGTGCGACCGCCCGCTCGATCGGCGCAATCGGGCTGTCTGCCTCGCTCCGAGATTCTGGTGCGTCGTGTCTGGTCATAGCTGACAGCCGACAGTACCGGAGAGACTCAGGAGAAGATTGGGCAGTCGTCGTCGCCGATCGGACAGTTTGGAGCGTTTGATTTGACGAGCAGGAAACATGTGGAGCAGAGCTGCTCATCTCTCTGCTTGGGTTGGAGCTGTTCTCCACCCGCACCGCGAACCGGCTCGTTGTCGTCTTCCTCCTCGTCGTCAGCAGCGACCAGGCGATCTTTCAGAATCTTGTCGAGGTCTTCTTCGACGTCGTCGTCAAGCAGTTCTTCGTCGTCGTCCTCATCGTCATCAGGCTTCTTCCGCTTTGTGCGCGGTGCCGTCTGCGCCGCTTCTTCATCATCATCATCATCATCATCGTCTTGGACGTCGTCGTCATCATCATCATCAGCGGCGTCGACCGGGGCATCGTCTTCTTCGTCGTCGAGCTCGTCCTCGTTGAGCTCGACAGGGGCATCGTCGGGCGCATCCGGATCGGTTTCTTCTTCGGTGTTGTTGTCTTGAGCCATCTCGTCGTTTCGGTTCTGTCGTGCGTCAGGTCATCGAACGTATTGCCAGTTGCGGCGGGAGCATAGGCCTCGCTTGGCGCGGGAACCGGAAAGGAGGCCTGTGACACCCGTCACATACGACTTTTCTTCAGCTTGGGGTTGTCTCGGTCGAAGCCCGACGCGCCTCTGCTCGGCGTTCGGACTCGAGCCGTTCGAGCTCTGGAGCCTCCGTTGTCATATGGTTCATCACTGCCGCGATCGCATGATGACCAGCTCGCTCACCGATCAGTCGGTGCATTTCGATTGCCACTCGGCGGTACGAAGGATGCCCCTGAGGGGACGACCGGAGCTCGAGCATGTGGATCGCCTCGCGGGCATTGAACTGCATGATGTACCGCATCCGATAGGCCATCGAAACGGCGTACGGAGCCTGCTGCGGATACTCGGGGTTCAGAACGTCGTAGAGACTTGCAGAGCGCTGCATCGCCTCATCGAAAGATGCAGTGAGACCGGCCTCCTCGACGAGCTCAGGCCTGGAATAGCCGTGGTTGGGTGTGAGCCGTTGCCACTCAATTGTGAGCATGCGGTGGCGCTGCATGTCTCGAAAGGCGCCGTAATCGCTGAGGATGTCGAACCGGTAGAAACTCCGCTCGAATGCTCGGCCGGGCTTGTGCCGTCGATTCTGGCGCTCGCCCACGTATGCACGCATCAGGGAGACACGCTCATCGACTCCCAGATCGCGGACCTTCGTCACCAGTTGATGTTCAGGCATCGTCGAATGTGGGTAGCAGATCGCCACCAGAAGCTTGTCTTCGGCGTCAGGGTCGAAGTCGACCAGCTCGACCTCAGTCGCCGCGTCGACAGGTGCTGAAGCGAACAATTCCTCGACGAGCTGCGCCGTGTCACCGCGCGTGGCCGCGAAATAGTCGCTCCAGACTCCCCCACGATCGGGTAGATCGACCCGACGCAGAAAGCTCGGAATGACCTTGCGCAGCTCGTGCAACATGAGCTCGGAATACTCGCGGGCCTCGGGTAGCGGGTGAGCCCGCATCCGCAGAAGGAGCGCTTCGAACGCTTGCCCAGTGCCATAGATGCCAAGGTTGGAGGTAGCGGCCGCTGGCAGAATCCCTCGGACGGCATCGAGCGCCTTCGCCCGTGTCGCCGTGCGGTATATGAATTCGCTGTCGTCAGGGCCTCGTGCAACGGTGGAGCGAACATGTTCGGTTAGGGCGTCGACGCCACTGCTGTACGCGTCGAAGATGCGATCGAGGTCGCCCACATAGCGAGTTCCCAGTGGGCCCGTCAGTACAGCTGGATCACGGTAATAGCGATATCGGCCTCCGAGCCGGGAGTCGTAGGCAATGTAACGCGTACTCTGCTCGAGGTAGCTCATCAGGCGACCCCACTCGAGAATCTTCGTCAGAATATTCGACGCCTGTTCACATGCGAGATGCACTCCACCGAGTTGAGCGACCGAATCGTCCCCGTAGTCGAAGAACACTCGCTCGTAGAGTTCTTCGGCCCGCTCCAGGCCAATCGTCGCGTCGATAGTGTGGTCACCGCTGACGTCGAGGTCGCCGACGAACTCGTCGAGGAACAGCCGCCGCAAAGACTTCGGACTCCGGCTGTACCTAGCGAACAAGGCGCCCTTGACGACTTCGGGGAGGTTGACGAGGGCGAATACGGGTCCATCCAGGTTCGTGAAGTACCTACGCAGAATCTCGGACTCATCCGAGGTGAAAGACTCGGGGACGTACACAGTCACGATCGACCACTCTAGAACGGCGACAGCGGATCACCCGGGATCTCGCGACGTCGCTGACCAGGACAATCCGCGATTATTCGCGATCAGCTGTAGATCTCTGCCGCATCTGGTAGGACAACTACTTCAATGCTGTGGGACCTCGCTACGAATCGGTCGTCCACGAACACACTGACACGTCTCTTGAACGTCCAGCTCGCGCGCCGAACCGAACGGCTGGCGATCGATGGGTGAGGAAGATGGGTCCCCGAAGGCAGCCGGCGCGAAACGGCGAGGCGTTGACGGATCGGGAAGCTGCTCTCACACTCGAGTGTCTCGACGCGTCCGTCGTTCGGGTGCCCTCGCGGAGCTACGTCCCATCCACTGCGGAACTCGGCGTTCATAACGGCCAAGACAGGGCCCGTCCACCATGATCCACGCCACCACGGTGAACGTGCAACCACGTGCGCACAGGCCGTGCGCACGATGCCGTCATCGAGCACCACGTGAACGAGGTCGAGCGTGAACTTCCCTATCTCGTTTCGCACGTTGGACGAGGGAGTGCCCAAGGTCCGAGCAAGGTCGCCCCGGACCACGGCGGTAGGAAATCCAGAACCATCAGTCAGGGCCGCTGCTAGAGAGGCATCGTCGTCCACTGTTCGTAGCCCGGCCGGGCGGGGCCCGATCAGCCCCCAGGAGTCGCCGGGACGAACGGTCATGTTTCCGACCTAATCTCTCCGTCAGCGGTTGTGTCTGTTGGCGCCGCACTGTCCGCAACCACGCCCCGGAATGCCGCTTCCGCGGCGACCGCCGCCGCGTGCCTCGTCAACGGTGAAGATGCAATCGTCGAGAGTTGGCGCAGCAGGTCGGTCAACTGTTTCATGGTGCGAACAAAGTCTCCGCCGGTCAGCTCTTCTTCGCTGACAACTTCGGCGAACCCCTCCCCTGCAACCCACGCATAGGCGATGGCCGAAAATGTCGGATCCGGCGCCCGGTGCTCAGTGAGCCCAACTGCTCGCTCACGCGCGGCGAGCTCTGCGCTCACGGCAGCCATACTGCGCCATCGCTGACGTACCTTGCTCGACGAGAACCAGGGGGCCGGCGGGTCATCAGGGCTGCGGTGCTCATAGACCAACGCAGAGACCAGCGAGGCAAGGTCGGGTGGACTCAAGTCATCGAGCAGTCCCTCGCGGATGATCTCGGTGACAAGAAGATCTGACTCGTGGAATGTACGAGCCAGCATCTCTCCGGCCGGGCTGAGAGTCCATGATTCAAGTTCGATATACCCGTAACCGGACAGCAGGTCGAGCACACGATCAAAATCCTGTGCCAAGGATTGGTTCTTGCCATGCACGCGGCGCTCCAAGTCGCTGATTTCCTGTGCGATGCGCTCAGCCTTTCCGGCAGCGTTGAGCTTCGCACGTAAGTCTGGGTCTTGCGCTACCGGGTGCCGGTGCGCAAGCTCATCTCTCGACTGTCGCGAATTGCGGTGGTCAAGCGAGCCAGACCCGAGCTTCACTTTGCGCAGGCGTCGCGCCACGTCACGGCGATAGTCCTTGCGGTCTGGTGCGAAGGAGCGTGGAAGTGCGATCTCACCGACCTGGCTCGGAGCTTCGTCGAAGTCCTCCGCGGTGACGTACAGACGGTCTGCTGACTTGGAAATGAGAGTCAGGCGGGTTCCCTTCTTTCGATTGGCGCTCGCAATTATCACGGCCGCCCCGCGATAGTTGCCTTTCGATACGTGAATGACTCCGCCGGGGCGCAGCCTTGCGAAGGCGTCATTGATCGCGACGACGCGCTGTTCTCTTCCAGTCGCTCGACGCTTCGTTTCTCGATTGTGGAGTTGGCGATATTCGTCGAGGTCACCGAACTTACTCGTGCACTGAGTACGCAGTTCGGTGTACGCCACACGTTTGCGTTCGAGTCGGGCCTCCATCCGAACGACGTCGCGGTCAGCTTGGAACTGAGCGAACGACAGATTTAACAGATGATGGGCCTGCTCACTCGAGTATGTGCGAATCAGGTTCGCTGCCATGTTGTACGTAGGGCGGAACGCTGATCTGAGGTGGAATGATGTGCTGCTCGCCAACTCTGCAACTTCGGCGAACCGGACCCACGGTGACCAGAGCACGACAGCGGTACCCATGTCGTCGATGCCGCGCCGACCTGCTCGACCTGTCAGTTGGGTGTATTGGCCCGGCGTGAGTCGCTCGTGACGCTCACCCGTGAACTTGGTCAGCTTCTCGATGACGACGGACCGAGCCGGCATATTGATACCGACCGCCAGTGTCTCAGTGGCGAACACAACTTTGATGAGGCCCTCGATGAAGCACGACTCGACCACCTCTTTCATGGGTGGGACCATGCCGGCGTGATGCGACGCGATCCCGCATTCGAGTTGCGCTCGGAACTGGGGATACCCCAAGACGGCAAGGTCCGCGTCGTCGAGTGCACCAAGACGGGCATCGACGATGGCGGCGATCGCCGCTCGATCCTCAGGCGTAGTCAGGCTGAGGCCGGCATCGACGCAAGATTTGGCCGCGGCATCACACTGCGCACGGCTGAAGATGAAGAAGATTGCGGGCAGCAGCGACTGTGTCCGCAAGAGCTCAACCGTCTCCACACGGCTGGGGGGCGCCAATCGGCGATGGGCAGGGCCGCCAGAACGTCCGCGTTCCGGATCTCGCCGCCGTGAACCTCGTCCCGGTCCCCGTCGGGCGCCTGATTCATCGAGGCGGAGGGCATCACGGTTCACCTGACCGTTCACGAAGACAGGAAGGAATGAGAGACGGTCATTGGATCGGTCGGCTACCAGATACCGATTCTCGAGCTGTACCGGCCTGCGCCGTTCGACGACGGAAGCCGTTCGGCCCCTCACCGTTGAAATCCATTCCGCCAGCTCTTCCACATTGCTAACGGTCGCTGACAGGCAGATCAATTGAACGTGTTGAGGCAGGTGAATCATCACCTCTTCCCAGACAGGGCCGCGGTAGGCGTCCTGAAGGAAGTGGACTTCGTCGAGCACAACCAGCCCGAGGTCGTGCAGGGCCCCCGCTCGGCCGTAGATCATGTTACGGAGCACCTCAGTCGTCATCACGACGATTGGCGCATTGCCATTTATCGAGTTGTCTCCCGTCAGCAGGCCAACGTTCTCACTGCCGTGGATCTCGACGAGATCGCGGTACTTCTGATTCGAGAGCGCCTTGATGGGCGCCGTGTAGAACGATCGGCGTCCGTCCGCCAACGCTGTCGCGACTCCATACTCGGCGACGACGGTCTTGCCGCTCCCGGTCGGCACGGCAACCACGACGTGCTCACCGCGGTCAAGAGCGTCGAAGGCTTCCTCCTGGAAGCGGTCGATCGGAAATGGGTACCGAGCGATCAGCTCGGCGCGATCGGATCGAACCGTCACGTGTCAGACGGGCGACGTCGAACGATGAGCCACCCGACCAGAATTGCGAAAAAGTAGAGCACGATCATCGGGACACCCAGCAGCATCAGCGTGATCGGATCACCAGAGGGAGTGATGACTGCCGCGAGCACGAATATGCCAATGATTGCGATGCGCCAACTGCCCAGCAGTCTGCGCGGTGTTACGGCGCCCGCGAGCTGGAGAAAGACAAGTAGCACAGGCAACAGGAACCCGACTCCGAATGCAAAGATCATCAGGCCGACCAACCGGATGTAGCTGCTGACGGAGAAGATCTGGTTCACGTCTTCACCCGCCCACGAAATCAGGAAATCGAGCGCTCGGTCCACGCTGATGTAGGCGAGCGTGCCACCGAGAGCGAACAGAACGATTGACGATGTGACGAATGGGATTGCGTACTTCTTCTCTTTGGTGTTGAGCGCCGGGACTATGAAGCGCCAGATCTGCCAGAGCAGAACAGGCAGCGCAATGATGATGCCGCCGTACATGCCGACGCGCAGTCGCGTGGAGAGGCCCTCAGTGGGCGTGAAGGAGTTCAGCTCGGGGTCACAGAAATCCGCAGGTTTCGAATCGCAGAGATCGACATACGGCTGCTTGAGGAACTCGAGTATTGGATCGTAAAAGGCAACAACGAGCACCATCGCGATCGCTACTGCCAGAGCTGACCTGATGATACGGACGCGGAGTTCTCCGAGATGCTCCGTCAGCGTCATCGTGTCCTGATCGGCTTCTGGAGTGGTCTTTTCGTCTGCGCTCACGCCGACGTCGCCTCGTCTGGCTTCTCGATAGATATGTCGTCTGGGGTTCGCTTATCGTCCGGAGCGTCACCGGGCGTCGCAACGAGACCGGATCCCGGGTCATCGACACCCTCGAACGACGGAACATCATCAGCGAACGACGGAGCATCATCAGTGACGGTCTCTTCGATCGCCTTTGTCAGCTCTGGAGATTCGGCAGCCAGCCGACGTTCGGCCAGGGCTTCAGCCTCTGCCTCGGCTTCGGCCTCGCGGGCGAGTTTTGCCGGGTCTGCGGCGTCGCGGACCATCTGGGCTGTCTCACGCATCTCCCGCATCGGCTCGTCGATAGCCGACTTGAGCTCGGTCTGGAAGCCGGAACCCATCTTCTTCAGCTCGGAGTATGTCTTGCTGAAGCGACGGACGGCGTCGGGTAGTTTGTCCGGACCGAGCACGACGAGAGCGAGCAACAAAATAACGATTATCTCGCTGCCCTGGAGATTGAACACCGCGGCAGTCTACGGGGCTGTCATCATGTCACGGAGTGCAACAGCGTCTCCCGTCCCTTCTCGACCCTCCACTGACCTTTGCTCATCGCGGCGCCCGAGCCCATGCTCCGGAGAACACCATCGAAGGATTCACACTCGCACTCAGACTCGGCGCACTGGGCTTGGAGAGCGACGTATGGCTCACGGCGGACGGCGTTGCAGTTCTGGATCACGATGGTGTCGTCAAGAATGGCCTGCGCCGTAACACAATTTCGGAGACGCTTCGCGGTGACCTGCCTGCCCATATCCCCACACTCGATGAGCTGCTCACGCTATGCGGCACGAACTATCACCTGTCTTTGGACCTGAAAGATCGCGCCGCTGCCCGACCAGTTGTAGATGTCGTGGGCGCCCACGACCCCGGTATGTTCGAGCGACTGTGGCTCTGTGAGCCCGATCTCGACCGGGCAATCACCCTCCGCGAGGAGATCAAGGGGCCGCGAATCATCCAGTCGACGCGAATCGAGCGGATCAAGGAAGGCCCGGAACGACGAGCCGACACGCTGGCCCGTCACGGCATCGACGGCATCAACCTCCACAGGTCTGACTGGAACGGCGGTCTGGTTGCTCTCTTCCACCGTTTCGGCTTGATTGCGTTCGGTTGGGACATGCAACTCGAACAGGATCTTCGAACTGCTCTACGAATGGGGCTCGACGCGGTGTACAGCGACCACGTCGATGTCATGGTCGATGCCTCCATTGCCGAGCTTGGCCAATTCTGACCCGAACAGCAACTCGCCCTACAGCGTAAATGGTCAGAGCCACTGCCAGTTACTGCGCGGCCAGAACACGACAAAAGCTCGACCGATCAGGTCGTCTTCGCTGATTGTCCCGAGTACGCGGGAATCCTGCGACCCACCACGATTGTCACCCATCACAAAGACGTGATCTTCCGGGACCGCCCCGTCAAGAGTGTAGTCACCACCACAGTCCGTCGGTGTCACAACATCTGGATCCAGGTACGGCTCGTTCAGGATGCGTCCGTCGATCAGCACGGCGCAGTTGCTCACCTCTACCATTTCACCAGGTAGACCGATCACTCGTTTGATCAGGTCCCGTTCGGACACCCCGCTCAGCTGATGGAGCACGACAACGTCGCCGCGATTCGGATCGTGAAGCCGATATGAAAGCTTGTTCACGAAGACCCGGTCGCCGCTCTCGAGTGTCGAGTACATCGACGAGCCCTCGACGACAAAATGTGCAAGGACGAATCCTCTGACAACAAAGGCGACCAGCAGGGCCACGGCGACGACAACAACCCAATCGACAAACGCCCGAGCTCCTGGTGGCAGCTTTGGCTTGCTCGCCTTCTCAGGCGTCGGGTCGGCCGCGACGTCACTATCTGTTTCCGACGAGTCGTCGGTTACGGGAACAATGCTCTCAGAGGTCACGGCGCTGCAACGGTATCCGGCAAGCACGCTGACGCGGTGGCAGCCAGGCTCTAGAGCGAATTGATCAGCCGCTCGACTCGCTCGTCCCGGCTCATGAAGGGGTCCTTACAGAGAACTGTGCGCTGAGCCTGGTCGTTGAGCTTCAGGTGCACCCAATCGACGGTGTAGTCCCGCTTACGTTCTTTCGCACGCTTCACGAAGTCGCCGCGCAGGCGTGCTCGCGTGGTCTGCGGTGGCGTATCGACAGCTTTGGCTATGTCCTCGTCGTTGCAAACTCGTTCGAGAAGGCCACGGTCTTGCATTTTGTAGAATGGGCTACGCGACCGCGAGACGTCGTGATACTGCAGATCCAGTAGCTGCACTCGTGCATGCCCGAGCGGGAGTTCATGGCGTTCGCGGAACGCCTCGAGGAGCTTGTATTTGATCACCCAGTCGACCTCACGATCGAGCAGGAGTGGATCGTTCTCGATCGTGGTGATGCAGTGCTCCCACATCTCCAGCGCCCGCTGCTCCATCGGCGGAAACCCTTGCGAATCGCTGTATCGCAAGGCCCGATCCAGGTACTCCCGCTGAATGTCCAGCGCCGACACCTCTCTGCCGTTTGCCAGCCGAACCGTGCGACGACATGTCATGTCGTGGCTGATTTCCCTGATCGCCCGGATCGGGTTCTCGAGTGTCATGTCACGCAGTACGACGTTGTTGTCCTCCAACATCCGCAGCATGCACGCCACAACGCCGACTTTGACGAACGAGGTGTACTCGCTCATGTTCGAGTCGCCGACGATGACGTGGAGGCGGCGGAACTTCTCGGCGTCGGCGTGCGGCTCGTCGCGGGTGTTGATGATCGGACGACTGCGAGTTGTCGCCGACGAGACACCCTCCCAGATGTGCTCGGCGCGCTGCGCGATGGAGTAGGTCGCGCCCCGAGCCGTCTGAAGGATCTTGCCGGCGCCCGTGTAGATCTGTCGACTCACCAGGAACGGAATCAGTACCTCGGCGTAGTGCCCAAGGTCGTCTGCGCGGTGCGTGAGATAGTTCTCGTGGCACCCGTATGAGTTCCCAGCGGAATCGGTGTTGTTCTTGAACAGGTAGATCGTGCCGCGTATCGATTCTTCAGCCAAACGTTGGTCGGCCGACTCAACAAGCTGTTCGAGTATCCGCTCGCCCGCTTTGTCGTGAACCACCAAATCGTAGAGCGAGTCACACTCGGGTGTCGCATATTCCGGATGCGAGCCCACATCGAGGTAGAGGCGAGCGCCGTTCTGCAGAAAGACATTTGAGCTGCGACCCCATGACACGACGCGCCGAAACAGATACCTCGCAACTTCGTCGGGGCTCAGGCGGCGTTGGCCACGGAGTGTGCAGGTGACGCCGTACTCGTTCTCGAGCCCAAAAATTCGACGATCCATCAACCCTCCTCGATACGCGTCCTACCCATGGTCTATCTACGAGAGCGTCAACCTACCCACATCCGTCTCCACACATCGATCAGCGATATCAGACTGAACGGAAGCTCAGTGCCGTGCCAGGCCGTGCCTGGGCGACGATCGCAAGGTCATATGGGTCGACAACGCCGATCACGGGGTAGCCGCCCGTCGTCGGGTGATTGGCGAGCATCACGATCGGTTCGCCCGACGGGGTTATCTGGATCGCGCCTTCCACGAGACCTTCACTCGGCATCGTGGCCGACATCACCGCCGCGACACGATCGAATGACCCTGGCGACAGTCGGATACCGACCCGACTCACGTCGCTCTGCACGATCCATGCTCGGTCGGTCAGCGCGGACACACCCCGAATGAACCAGTCGGCTCGGGGCCCACGCCAAATGCGAACTACAGAATCAATACTGCGGTGCGGAACGAGATCGATCGGGAGATCTGTCCGTGGGTCTTCCCCAACAGGCAATCCGACACCTGCCATCAACGGCGGAGGGCCCACCCCTGACAACGTGTCATGGCAGCGCGAACCCAGTACAGGCTCGACATCGATTCCGCCCCTGACTGCCAGATAGCCCCACATCCCGTCGGCGGGAGCGTCGACGCGGAGCCGATCGCCAACACGCAGGGTATGGCGACAGCCGTCAGCACTTGTCGCTAGAATCAGTGGTTGGAGTGCTTCGATCAGCAACCCACGATTCGTCTCCAACGTCGCCGCTTCGACTGCATTGCCGACCAGGCGGTTCGCCAGATCGTGAGCGACACGGTCCACGGCACCCGCACCAGGGACACCGAGACTGGCGAAGCTGACGCGTCCACGGTCCTGAATCGTCGTCGACCACCCGACTTCGACGACGCGGAGGGCAACAGCAGGATGACTCACGGCCGAACCCGTCTGAACCGGACGGTTGTGCCTGGCGTCAGGAGTGCTGGTTCGCTCCGCCTGACGTCCCAAACATCGGCCGTAGTGCTTCCGAGCAGATGCCAACCGCCGGGAGACGGTGAGGGATAGATGCAGCTGTAGTCAGCAGCAATCGCGACAGACCCTGCGGGAACCCGTGTTCGCGGGCTGTCCCGACGCGGGATTCGAAGCGCGGGGTCGAGTCCGCCGAGGTACGCGAAGCCGGGACTGAACCCGCAGAATTCAACGGTGTATGGGGCCGCGGTATGCCGTTGAACGACTGCATCGCAGCTGAGCCCGACATGCTCCGCCACCTCCGCCAGATCATCGCCGTCGTACACGACATCGATGGTCAGTTCCTGCTCATCGTCACGATGCAGGACCGGGCTAACTTGGTCGAATAGGCGGCCTACTTCATCATGAACGACGCGCTCACAGAGGACCAGAACAGTCTCTTTCGCCGGCACAATCGCATGCACACCGAGATGGGCCATCCGTTCCAGACCGGCAGCCCAAGCGGTCGGAGCGTCAATGTCCTCGATCAGCCAAGCACTCGGTCCGTATGGCCGGTAGAGCATCCGAATCGTTCCGCCTCAAGCAACTAACGGGTGAAACGGTAGACGCCAACTCCAGCAGCATCTAGAGCGGCGCGGACCGCGCGTGCGATTGCCACTGCGTCAGGTGTATCCCCATGGATACACAGCGATCTGGCCCGGACGGTCACGATACTTCCGTCAACCGCCTCCACTTCGTTGTCGACCGCGAGTCGAACGGCGCGCTCGGCGATCTCCATTGAGTCAGTGAGCACACTGCCGGGTTCCCGACGCGATACCAAGCCTCCATCTGGTCGGTAGGCGCGATCGACGAAAGCCTCCGCAACCGATTCGAGGTCGGCCTCATCAGCCGCCGCAATCAACTCGGATCCCGGTGCCCCGAGGATTGCGAGAGCAGGGTCGTACTCCACCGCCGCGCTGACCACGGCCTGGGCCACGGAGGGATCGGTTGACGCCGCGTGGTACAAGGCCCCGTGTGGTTTGACATAGGCGATCTCCGATCGGGCGACTTGGGCGAAAGCGTCGAGAGCCCCGAGTTGGTAGAGCACTGCGTCGCGCAGCTCGGTCGGTTCCATATGGATGTGACGCCGACCGAATCCCAGAACATCGGGATACGAAACGTGCGCCCCGATGGCGACACCGCGGCCTATGGCTTCTGTACAGGTCGCGCGCAGAATGCTCGGATCGCCAGCGTGGAACCCGCAGGCAATATTTGCGCTCGTAACGACCTTCAGCATCGCTGCGTCATCGCCGAGTTCCCAGATTCCGTACGCCTCGCCAAGGTCGCTGTTCAGATCGATCGCCACCATGTCTCACACCGTAGGCGAATTCAGCCCCGCTGTTCTCGCGAACTATTGGCGACGGAACAACGACGACGACACGTCGGTCAAAACTCACGCGAACGCTGGTTAGAGGTCAGCGGTTTCCAGGCGATGGAAGCAACGACGGCCATTCGTGCGCGCCAGGTCCGCGACTTCGAGTTCAGCCGAGGGGATCTCGCGGTCAGGTCCACCGAGCGCAGTAACGCCAATACGTATTGCCGCGCCGCGATCAAGACCGTCTGCCCACGCCTCGTCCAAACGCGCGCGTGTTGCTTCGGCGTCGCCTCCGATAGCCGCGTAGTCACGCTCGTCAACGACGGTTCCGTCGTAAAGGATGTGGAACATCTGGTCGCCAGCGGGCTCGAGACCGACCTCAGCGACGAGAATCTCGACTTCCATCGGCTTCATCTCGTGGGTGAAGATGGTGCCCAGCATCTGGGCGTAGCTGTTTGCCAGGCTTCGAGCATCGACGTCGTCTCGGGAGTATTGGTAACCCTTGAGATCGGCAGCGCGCACACCAGCCACGCGAAGCTGATCGAATTCGTTGTACTTTCCGACGCCGGCAAACGCGATCCGGTCGTAGATTTCGCTGACTTTGCGCAGAGTCTGCGACGAATTCTCGGCAACGATGACGATGCCATCGACGTAGCGAACTGCAACCAGGGCCCTGCCGCGAGCGATGCCCTTACGAGCAAAATCCGCGCGGTCCTTCATCATCTGCTCGGGGGCAACGTAGAACGGCATCGTCATCGCGATCGCACCTCGCTCACGATTCGCTCGTAACGTTCGACGAGATCGTCATCCTCGAGACGGTTCCACCCGTCGGCATCGATCGTGGCAACCACCGGATAGATGCCGCGTAGAGCGTCGGGGCCGCCCGTGGCCGAATCAGCGTCGGCCGCTTCCCAGAGAGCTCTGGCGGCGAGATCGATGGCTTCATCTCCGCTCAGGTCTTCGTTGAAACCGACTTTCACGACTGTGCTGGCCTGCAGACTTCCGGAGCCGGTGGCGACGTACTTGCGTTCCTCGTAACGCCCGCCTGTTGCGTCGTAGTCCCACAGGCGACCACAGTGGCGCCGAAGGTCATAGCCCGCAAAGATTGGAACCACGATCATTCCCATCATCGCCGCTGGGAGGTTTCCGCGGACCATTGTCGACAGCAGATTGGCTTTGCCCTCGAGGCTCAAGGGCGACCCCTCGACCTTTTCGTAGTGCTCCAGTTGTAGCTGGAAGAGCCGAATCATCTCCATCGCTGGACCAGCGGCTCCGGCGATAGCAACACCGCTGTAGCGATCCGCCTCGACGACCTTTTCCATCCTGCGATGCGAGATCAAGTTTCCCGATGTGGCCCGCCGATCGCCCGCCATGACGACGCCGTCCCCGTAGTTCAGGGCGACGCAGGTCGTGGCGTGCGGAACACCCAGATCGTGCAGCGCGTCTCCCGTCGTGCCGGCATGAGCTTTGTGGCCGAGTGCACTGGATACGCCATCGTCGAGACCAACTCGTCGCAGCAACTCAGCAAAGTTGGCACCCGGATCGTCACCGGTGCTGAACAACGGCATCGTCACAGGTCACTGACCGCCTTTTTGCACGTACGATTTGACGAAATCCTCAGCATTGGTTTCGAGAACTTCATCGATCTCATCGAGTAGATCATCGAGTTCGGCCCTGAGCTTCTCGCCAGTCTCGGTCGACGCGGGTGCCGCGTCTGCAGCTTCAGTGTCGCGTTTCGGGGTTTTCTTCGACTTCTGCGTGCGTTCTGCCATCAGCTTGACCTTCCCTTCGAAATTTCAGATGTCCAATAGTGGGACGATAGTTGTCTCGACTCATTCGCCGAGCCGGTCGAGCAGTTCTCGAGCTGTCTCGCTCGTATCGATCAAGGTAGCAACGTGTTCGGCAGTACCGCGCAATGGCTCCATCATCGGAACCCGTCGCAGCGGATCATGCCCTATGTCGAATACCAGTGAATCCCAGTTCGCCGCCACCACATCTTCGGGAAACTTTGCCAGGCACCGCCCTCTGAAGTACGCCCGCGTGGTGTTCGGCGGCTGCGTCATAGCGTTTGCAACTTCATCGGCCGAGACAACGGTCTGGAGCCCCGCCCGTAGCGCAAGGCAGCGTTCAACGCGAAGGTCGTGGTACTGCAGGTCAATCGCCTTCAGCCGATCGGACCCTGGCGGGATGTCATGTCGGGCTGCATACCCGTCGATGAGTCGTTTCTTGGCGACCCAATCGACGCTGTTGGCGACTGACTCGGGGTCGGTCTCCAGCCCTGAGAGCAAGCCCTCCCAGCGGTCGAGAACATCAGCGCCGACTTCTTCATCGACACACGCGAGCCCGTAGGCCTGTTCGTATTTCCGCGCCCTCTCGAGCAACCCCCATTGAACTTCCAGTGCAGTCGCTCGACGACCATCCTCAAGCAAGATGGTCTGCTCGAGTGATGGATCGTGGCTGATCTGGCGGATTGCTCTGACGGGATTTCTGAGCAACCACTCGTCGCCCAGTTCATCATCCTCGATCATTGCGAGGATGATTGCCGTAGTGCCTACTTTGAGATAGGTCCCGACCTCGCACATGTTTGCGTCACCCACGATCACGTGCAACCGCCGGTACTTCTCGGCGTCAGCGTGGGGCTCGTCACGCGTGTTCACGATGGGTCTCTTCAGCGTCGTTTCAAGACCGATCTCCTCTTCGAAGAAGTCCGCCCGCTGGCTGATCTGGTACGGCACGTCGTCACGCGGCTGCCCGGGGAGTTCGCATCCGACCTTGCCGGCGCCACAGAAGACCTGGCGCGTGACGAAGTGAGCGGTGATCTGGTTTGCGAGGCGCCCGAACGGAACGTGGCGGGCGATCAGATAGTTCTCGTGACAGCCGTAGCTATTTCCCTTGCCGTCGGAGTTGTTCTTGTGCACGATGATCTCTTCCTCTTCACCGAGGATCGTCGTTGCTTCAATCATCGACTTCCGAACGATTTCCTCGGCCGCCCGGTCCCATACCACGGCTTCGCGAGCCGTGGTTATTTCCGGAGTCGAGATCTCCGGATGCGCGTGATCGACGTAGTAACGCGCCCCGTTGGTGAGTACAGCGTTGACGAGAGTCGTCTCGACCTCGGGAGCCAGGGAGTCGTCGAGTGAGAACCCGCGAGCATCGTTTGCGGGCTGCTCGTCCTCGAAATCCCAATCAACCCGGCCTCGTTGGCGCGCTGTGGCGGCCACATAAGAGTTGATCAGGACCGACGATGCAGTTACCGGATTGTTGTCACCCCCGCGCACGACTATGCCGTACTCGGTCTCGATTCCGCAGACCTTTGGCAACGCCATGAGCGAAACCTATCGGAGGTCAGCACGCAGATGTGCTCGTTTCGGCTGGACCCTGCCATTGTCGCTACAGGTATTGGCCTGTCTGTACCCGCTCGATAGAGCGGCCGCCCTCGCCGTCTTCGACGTTCGACTCTGCGACGAGCGTCCTGATGAACACGATCCGCTCACCCTTCTTGCCAGAGATCTTGGCCCAGTCATCAGGATTGGTCGTGTTCGGCAGGTCCTCGTGTTCTTTGTACTCCTGCTTGATCGAGGCGAGCAGATCGGCAGTGCAAACACCCTTCGCTCCACCGTCGATTACTCGCTTGATGGCAAGTTTCTTGGCCCGTCGAACCACGTTCTCGATCATCGCTCCGGAAGCGAAATCCTTGTAGTAGAGAATCTCTTTGTCCCCATTTTGGTAGGTCACCTCGAGGAATCTGTTGACCTCCTCTTCGCTGTACATCTCGGTCACGGTCGAGTTGATCATCTCAGTGACCGACTCCTCCTGCGAGATCGGAATGTCATTCGTAAGATACCTGGCGAAGATCGACCGGGCCGCCTCGTCGTTCGGACGCTCGATCTTGATCTTCACGTCGAGCCTGCCAGGTCGAAGAATCGCGGGGTCGATCAGGTCTTCGCGATTGGTGGCCCCTATCACGATGACGTTGGTCAATCCCTCGACCCCATCGATCTCTGCCAACAGCTGCGGAACGATGGTGGACTCCATGTCGGAGCTAATACCGGTTCCACGGGTCCTGAACATCGAATCCATCTCGTCGAAGAAGACGATGACCGGCCACCCCTCGTCACTCTTTTCTCGGGCCCGCTGGAAGACGAGGCGGATCTGGCGTTCAGTCTCGCCCACATACTTGTTCAGGAGCTCCGGGCCCTTGATGTTTATGAAATAGCTGTGACCCTTACCTTCACCGACAGTGTCGGCGACTTTCTTGGCCAAGCTGTTGGCCACGGCCTTGGCGATCAAAGTCTTGCCGCAACCCGGAGGGCCATAGAGCAGGATGCCCTTCGGCGCAGGCAGGCGATGTTCGGTGAACAAATCCTGGTGGAGGTATGGCAGCTCAACGGCGTCGGCGATCTGCTCGATCTGCTCATCGAGGCCACCGATGTCGCTGTACGAGATGTCCGGCACTTCTTCGAGCAGCAAGTGTTCGACTTCGGGCCTGGGCAATACCTCAAGCAGCAGGTTGGATCGGATGTCGAGGCGAACGTGGTCGCCATTGCGGATGTGAGTTCCGCGAATCGCGTCGGCCAATTCGCAGACGCGTTCTTCGTCGGCTCGCCCGGTGACCACTATGCGGATGCCGTCATCCATGACCTCTTTGACGGTCACGACCTCACCGGTGATCTCAGGACTTCTCGCCATCACGACATTCAAGCTCTCGTTGAGTACCACCTCGGAGCCGCGACTGAGGAGTTCGTGATCGATGTCAGGATGTAACGACACCCTCATCTTGCGTCCGCTCGTCAGGATGTCGACCGTGTTGTCGTCGTTCTTCCCGACAACAACCCCATAGGCAGATGGTGGCTGCGAGAGTTTGTCGACCTCGTCGCGCAACGCGGCGATGTGTTCGCGTGATTCGCGCAGCGTGTAGGAAAGTCTTTCGTTCTGTCCGACCGCGGCAGCCAACTGCCCCTTTGTCTCGAGTAGCCGCTCTTCGAGTGAATGCACGCGCCTCGGCGCATCGGCAATTCGCGCTCTCAGATGCGCAATCTCTGCGGTGAGAGACGCAATCTGACTCGCCGTCTCGGCACCGATTTCTTGACCGGCTCGACGATCGTCACCTTCGTTGGCCATACCTGCGAATGTACACGCGTCGGTCATGGTCGTGTTTGCACGTTCTCGCCCGGTTAAACTTTCCCGGTAGAATACACCCCCTTGAACACCCCCTTGAAGAGGAGCAACACTGACATGAAGGTCTGGATCGACCAGGATCTATGTACTGGCGACGGCCTGTGCGAGGAAATCGCACCTGACGTCTTCACCTTGCTCGATGACGGTCTTGCGTACGTCGTCGAAGCGGGCAAAGTGTTCGCCACAGCCAAGGGGAATCCCGAAGGTGCCGAAGGTCTCGCAGAAATTCCCGAAGGTCAACTCGATGCCGTCATCGAGTCCGCCGAGGAATGCCCCGGCGAGTGCATCTACATCGAGCCCTGATTCTCCTCCGAAGTTCCGTTTGTAGGTAATTTCTGGCGGACCGTTCCGCAGAAAATCACCTACAAACGTTGAATTAGTTACGTCCGAGGAAGCGGGCGACACTCAGGAAGCCTGTGTGGGCCACCATTCGGTGGTCAGGCCGTACTGCTTGACCGTCGATGTGCCAACCGCGGTGGAGTACCTCGATCGTGCGCGCATCGATCCACTTGCCCTTCAACGACTCGCGAACTTGGGCAGCCTGGGTAATCGATGGCGTGTAGGCAACCAGGATGCCGCCGGCGCGAAGCACACCTTCAGCGTGGGGCACTACCTGCCAAGGCTCTGGGAGATCTAGCACGACACGATCGAACGGGCCATGTTCGGCGTCGATGCCCGCGTAGCTGTCAGCGATCTCGATGCGATATCGGTCGAGTGCTGTAGCCCCAAGGAAGCTCTGCACGTTCTTCCGTGCCCTGTTGGCGAAGTCTTCGCGTATCTCGTAGCCAACGATTTCCGCCCCGTATCGCAACATCGTCATCGAGAGTGCTCCCGAGCCGATGCCGCTCTCGAACACGCGGGCACCTGGCCCGATGTCACCGAGCATGCAAATGGGTGCAAGGTCCTTCGGATAGATCACTTGGGCGCCGCGTGGCATCTCGACAACGAAGTCTTCGAGAGTCGGGCGAAGGGCGATGTACTCAGAACCCTTGGTCGACCGTACGACGACACCTTCCTGGTAGCCGATGATGTCGCCGTGCGACACGAAACCCGCGTGGCTGTGGAATTCGCCGCCATCTGCCAGGTCGATCAGGTAGCGGCGCTTCTTGCTGTCCAGCAGTATCGCCTTCTCGCCGACCGCCATTTCGCTTGTCATGAATACGCCTTTCGGGCTCGCTTCGAGAGCACCATTTCAACGGGGACTGGTTCGTGGGCCGCGGCTTTTTCGACGAGTCGGCAGAACGCGCAGATGTCGCCCGTTGTTGGATCACCGCACTCTTCACAGCGGTTCAGATGGCCAGCCGCGGCAGCAGAGTGCCCGGCCAGCAAGGGTGCCATTCGATCGAGGAAACCGAGGTAGAACGCCGACTTCGCACCGGGCGATCGCGCCTCGATCTCGTTCAAGGATTCCTTGTAGGCGAGATGCCTATTCCCGGCCGCAATCGGACACTCCTCCACCACATAGTCGATACCGCGCACGAGACACCAGGCCGCCATCTCCCGTTCGGTGAGTCGTACGAGTGGCTTGACCTTCTTGGGAAAACCGTTCGTAGCGGGCAGAACAGGGAGCTGCCGCGCCAAGTATTCGATATCCCAGCGCAACGTATTGCCGAACAGCACCGCTGCTTCGTCATCGAGGTTGTGGCCCGTGACCACGACGTCGTAGCCGCCGTCGAGAGCAGCACGGTCAAAAAGCCGCCGTTTGGAAAGGCCACATGCCGAGCACGGCACGCGGCCAGTCGCCCTCGACGCCGTAGGGACGTCGTACCCGTAGCCGTCGCGAAGGTCAATGACCCGCAGGTTCAGATCTCGCTGGTCGGCGAAGCGCCGCACGTAGCCGACGCTGTTGGCTGAGTACTCACCAATTCCGAGACCGATGTAGAGCCCATCGGCTCGATAGCCGGCTTCAATGAGCATGTCCCAGATCGCGAGGGAGTCCTTCCCCCCGCTGACTGCCACCAAGACGCGGTCGTCCATGGCCAACATGTCGAAGTCGTCGATTGCTTTTGTCATCTGTCGGCGGCACAGCTGCTGCAGGTGCTCGGCACAGAAGTGTGCATTGTGCCGCGGCAGATCAATCACCGCGGGCTCTTTGCAGACTCGGCACTTACTGCCGACGGCGGTCATCGTGGACCCAGTCGTGTAATGGCCAGCGGCCTCACTCGAAGCCTCCAGAGATCACCGGTCGAACTTCGACGCCGTCGTCATCTTCCAGGCGGGCATCGCCAGGGACAAGCATCCCGTTACGGATGACCAGGTGGGATTCGCGGTTCAAGTCCAGATCGTCGAGCAGGCGATTGACTGTTCGCGGCCCTTGGACTTCGATCTCCCGCCGGGGGTTACGGAGGAGAACCTTCACGACGCGCGCGATGCCTCCTCGAGGTCCGCTGCGGCGTCGGCACGCACGGATGAGAGGGTTATGCCTCTCCGCTTGCGTTCCTTACGTGTCATGGGCATGAAGACGGCAATGGTGATGATCGAGCCGACACCGATCGTCCTGGTCCCCAGGATGTCGGGGGTCCGGCCAAAGAGCTTCTTGATGGTCTTGCCACCGAAAACGAAGATGGCTACAACTCTCCAAAAAGTGCTACGCCCCAGAATGCCGCGTCGCATCGCCTTTCGCCGGATGACGACGGACGGTCGCACGGCGTACGGGATCAGCGCCATCAGATACGGCGAATCTCGACGATCGCACTTCGCTTCTTGCCCGCTCTCTTACCGAGGAGGAAGAATATGAGAAGAAGAAACATGCCGCCACCTGCGGCGACTGCTGCAATCGACGTCTTCTTGTCGTCGACCGTGCCCTGCACCTCGCCCTGGAGGGCCTTGAATTTGTTTTCCAGATCATCAGGAGTGATCTTGGTAGGCGTGTCAGTGCTCTTGGCCATTGCCACGGCTCCTTACTTCGGCTCGTTGTTGAGGGTCGACTTCTTGATACGCAGAATCGTGAGGACCAGCAAGATCACTGTGACGATGAACGTGATGAGGTATGCGAGCCACGACAACGAACCCGTCCCGGAACGATCCCACTCTGTTTGCAGAACTCGGAGAAGGCCGATCAGCAGGAACAGCAGCCCGAGGCCCAGTGTCAGCGCGGCTGCCACTCCGAAGCCCAGCCATCGACCGGCACCCTTGAGGGGTCCGACTGTTTCCTGCAAGGCGTATTCCTTGACGAAGTCGAAGACTTCGCCCACGGATGCGTCCTCAGTTTTCTTGGACCGTCGCTGCGGAGTGTCGTTGGTGTCTGGCACGAATACCGTTTCTATCACGAAAGGCGGAACTTCAGCATGGCCTCAACATCATCGAGGATCTCTTCCAGCAGATCCAATCGTGATGATGGCCCAGGAGATGACAACAAACGCAACCTGTCCGCCGGTCCGATCGGCGCTGTTGCCGCCAGATTGTACGTCGCACTAACCAGATCCTCTGAAAGCTCCACAGCGGAGGAGTCGATACCGGGTGCACCCAGTCGGGTAGCAAGTTCTCGACATGCCCTGACCCGGGAAGTCATCGTCACAATCCGTTCCGGCAAGCCTGATCGCTCTGATTCATCGTCCGGCCAATCGGCGACGTGGGCCACTGGATATGGGTCGTCTTCCAGCCACTGCTCGACCTTGATCCGTCGCGTGCCCGCCGCGACGAGCGAATACCGACTCTCACCGATGGCGTTGATGTCGATCATCTTTGCGACCGTGCCGACCATCGCACGCTGATCGCCTCCGCCAGTCTCATGGCCATGAGTGATGAGTGTTTGTCCGAACTCTGGCTCACCGTCTCGCGCGAGGCAGTCGATGATCATTTGGCGATAGCGGGGCTCGAAGACGTGTAACGGCATCATCGCCCCCGGCAGGAGAACTGCGCCGAGAGGGAACATCGGCATCACCGGCACGCTGGCAAGCGTAGTCGTGAAGATCTGCGTGCAAGGAGCTCAGCGAGGCCCGAGTCCATCTGTTCCTGGACCGTCGGGATAAGTATTGAGACGGTCACCGAGCGCCAGCCACAACACCTGGTACTTACCCTCTTCGGTGATGTCTGGGCCGGTCTGAATGATCACGAACTCGATGCTGCTGCCATTTGCCGCATCGAGATACCCGGCAAGTGCCTTGACTGCGGGAGGGTCACTGTCGATGGGCGGATTGCTCAGCGTTCCGGTCTTCGCGATGAGGCGACCCTCCACCGGTGAATCAGTGAATTCCTCGATCAGCGTTCCGGTTCGGGCGGCAACCGGTAGCCCTGCGGGAAGTGCTCCGTCGCCGGCGCGATGTAGAACGGCAAGTAGTGCGGTACAGGTCAACCGATTGTCAGAACTCAAGCCCGACCCGTCGACAAGGCGAACACCTTCCATGGGAACTCCCCACGATCGCAAGGTTCGATCAACCACGTTCAGCCCTCCGGCAACAGTTCCTTCACCGCTGTCAGCAAAGCCGAGCTCTTTGAGAAGCATCTCGGCCGTATTGTTGTCGCTGGTTGTCAACATCTCTGCAACCACGGCCGAGAGCGGCGCGGAGT
>Ga0209013_10001441_pt1 | contig 21961 bp, 13 predicted proteins | sample Cruoilmetagenom2_FD_187291 | JGI IMG/M metagenome (GOLD analysis project Ga0209013, IMG submission 187291) | Oil polluted marine microbial communities from Coal Oil Point, Santa Barbara, California, USA - Sample 2 (SPAdes) (version 2) | ecosystem: Environmental > Aquatic > Marine > Oil seeps ... | reverse complement strand
CCGACTGGCGAACACTGTCATACAGCTGCATCCACTTCATGGGGATGCTGATGAGGACCGTAGTCTCGAGCTCCCGCATCTGTCGAGCGAGGGTCTCGATCCCCGGGTCCTCGGCAAAGCAGTAGGTTGCTCCCCAGAAGACGCACCCGGTGAGCTCGAGGAAGCGGCCAAAGGTGTGGAAGAGGGGGAGATAACAAAGGAAGCGGTCATTCTCGCCGATTTTCGGGAGGGCGAGGGCGCGGGCAAAGCGCTTGTACACGATGTTTCGGTGGCTGAAGCAGATCCCCTTGGGGGTTCCCGTAGTCCCGGAGGTGTACATGATAGTTGCGAGGTCATCGATGAGCAGCCCGCGACGACGCTGAGCGAGCTCTCCGGGTGAGATCTCGGAGGCCCGGGCGAGCAGGTGCTCCAGGCTCGAAACCCCACGCTGGGTGGCGGGAGAGGCCTCGAGGGCGATGATCTCGCCGAGCCCGGGCAACCGATCGCGCACATTGAGGGCCTTCTGTACCTGCTCGCGGCCGGAGACGATCAGGGTCTCCACCCGTGCGTGCTCGAGGATATAGGCCACGTCGGTTTCGGTGGCCGTTGCCGGAATCATGACGTTGACGATCCCCGAGCTCAGACAGGCGAGATCCACCAGGGCCATCTCGAGGCTGTTGGTCGAGAGGACGGCCAACGGGCGATCGGGGCTACCGGCGCCGACGGCGAGCAGGCTGCGCGCGATGAGGTCGACGCGGCCGGCGGCCTGTCGCCAGCTCACCCCACGATGCGCGCCGTTGAACGGAACGCGGAAGAGGGTCCGTTCCCCGTACCCGGCGGCGCGCTGGACGAAGAGCTGACCAAAGGTGTAGTGCGAGGACTCCACCAAGTCCAGAATGCGTCGAGCCCAGCCGTCGGTGGTGTTGCTCTCGGCGATGCGGCATAGGAGCACGCTGCGTTTCAATACGTCCAGGAGCTGCCACGCGCTCTCCCTGGCGGCGAGGGAAGGATCGGGCGAATCCGCCACCAGGAGCGCCGTGCACCGGTCGGCGAGAATCTCCAGGGACTCGAGCGGGAGGTGCTCGAGGAGGGGATCGCCGGCCCGACGGTCCGCCAGCAGGTCGATGGCGGCGCCGTCGTGCGCGGCACGGGTCTCCGGGGATTTGGTTGCCTCTCCGATGCTTCGGCCGAGGCGAGCTGCCGCCTCCTCGGACTGCAGCTCCCTAAGGTCATCCACGAGCGACAGACTGACTCGCGGGTCTGCATCCATGTCAGTCACTCGACGATCAGCCGGGCAACCCATCCGTCGCGGTAGTCGACGATCCGCCACTGGAGGCCGTTGTACCGGAAATCCAGACCGATTTGCGGCTCCTCCTCGAGGTAGAGCATCAGGACGCTGCGGGTGGGGCTGTCCCAATCCGCCAGGGCGAGCTGGGGACCTCGAGACGGGGAGGCTGCCTCAACCCGTTGTGCAGTCGAGAGCAGCGGTTCCACGGCCGACTCATCAAAGAGGATGCGCGGGGCCATGCTCCGATTGTAACGCCCTTCCACGATTATTCCAGGCTCAAGAGCACGGGGGAGTTTCGCCTCGTTCCTCGATCAGGCGGCGGATCTCGTGCTGGCGATCTCGGTCGATGGAGTAACGCCGCAGGGTGAAAGCCACGAGGGGAACGGTCAGGATCAGGAGCCATGCCGGTGTCATGGCGAGCCAGTACCTGGTGGCTTCACCTTGCTCGGGGCTTTTGGCGCTGAAGCCGATGAGGTGAAGAACGATGCCCGAACCCACCAGGCTGATCGAGGTGCCGAGCTTGTAGGCGAAGGTGTAGAGCCCGAAGTAGAGACCCTCGTCCCGGGTCCCCGTTTCGAGCTCGTTGGCGTCCACGGCGTCGGCCACCATCGCGTACGGAATCGACATGAACGCGCCGTTCCCGAGTCCGGCGAGGATCATGAACACACCGAGGCTGTAGGGAAGGGTTGCGACGTCGAGGGGGAAGAAGCCCCAGAAAATGTGAGTGAAAGGACCACCGATGAAACCCGACAAACCAAGGACCAGGCCCAGCCACAGGGCATTCTTCTTGTCGTAGCGGCCGGAGAACCAGACCCAGAATGGTTGCGAGATGATCGAAGAGCCGAGCACGATGAGACCGAGCAGACCGATGATCGGACCGGGAAGCTCGTAGGTGTAGGTGTTGACGTGGAATCCCATCGCGATGCCGATCTGAAATCCGACCTCGATCACGAAGATCATGGCCGCGAGGGCGACGAAATCGCGGTTCGTAGATGCGTTCTTGAGGTCTCTGTGGAAGGATTTCGGCCCGATTTTGCCGCTTGATTCGAAGGGCGTTCGTTTGGCCAGCGAGGGGATGAAGTGGCGTGTGGAGACAAGCGTGACCAGGGCAGCTGCAAGGGCGATGAGTGCGAACGTGAGGCCCATCGCGGGGTAGGCAGCAGGGTTGAGCTGCCCCTTCGGATACTCCGGCGTGGAGCGGAAGAACCACATGTTGCTGCCCACCAGCGCCAGGATCATGCCGCTGAGATAGAAGAGGGCCCGATAGCTCTGGATCGACGAACGTTCGTCGTAGTCGGTTGAGAGTTCGCCGCCGAGGGCGTTATACGGCGCGACGTAGGCCGTCAACGCGGTCTTGAGAAGGAGGACGCATCCGAACAGAAGCAGTGTTTTGACGGTCACTGAAGCCCCGGCGTCGATGGACCACATCCCCCAGGTGAGGACGGCCACCAAAATGCCGCCGGCCAGAAGGTAGGGGTGACGCCGGCCCAAGCGAGGATTGACCGTGTAATCTGAGATCGCACCCATCAATGGATCGGAGACCGCGTCCCAGACTGCGGAGATTGCGATAATCACACCGGCCCACAACGGTGGAATTCCGAGGATGACCGTGGCAAAAAACAAAAAAACCGAGGCGAGGACCTGGTAGGGGAGCGAGTAGGCAATGCACCCGATGCCGTAGCCGAGCTTGATCGCCGGACCGAGACGGGCAGCGCTTGGTTCGGGTGTCACAAGTGGACCTTCCTGGATGGGTCAGTGAATCAGAGCAGGCTGAAGGCGACGAGCTCCGCCCGCCCTCGGGCCTGTTGTTTGATTTTAACCCGCATATCTCACCAGCTTCCTGGTACGGTCGGCGATGCACCGACCCAGGAGGCTGAGGGCTCAAGGTGCAATGCAAGTCGCAGGTACCAGGTCACAGGTACCAGGTCGCAGGTCCCAGGTTCCATCCACCAGCCCGAGCCACTGAGTGCTGCCTTTTCTGAGACCTGAGACCTGAAACCTGAAACCACGATCCCCCGAGTACTCTTTCGCCGCCCTCGCGACGGAACCCGGTGAGATACGCGGGCCAGGAGAAACCACCGGAGGTCTCGGTGACGGGCGTCATGCCTCCTCGTCGAGGTGAATAATGCCGCGTTCGAGCGCCAGAACCACGGCCTGGGTCCGGTCGGAGGCGCCGAGCTTGGTCAGGATCCGATTGACGTGGGCCTTCACGGTTCCCTCGCTGATGCCGAGGCTGTCACCGACCTTGCGGTTTGTCTGACCACCCGCAAGATTGCGGAGGACCTCGAGCTCACGCGCGGTGAGCTCGTCCGCGGGGTGACGGAATCGGAGGCGGTCGGCCACCTGGAGAGGGAGGTACGGCCGTCCCGCCGCGACCATTCTGATCGCTGCGATCAGCTCGTTCCGTTGGACCACCTTGAAGAGATATCCGCTTGCCCCGGCGTCCAGAGCGCGGTGGATGTCCTCCTCACCGCGGTAGACGGAGAAGACGATGAACCGGACGTCGGGCTGGACTTTGCGGATCGCGGTCATCGCCTCCAGACCTCCCATCTCGGGCATCGAGAGGTCCATGATGATGATCTGCGGCCGAGTTTCCGCCGACAGGGCGAGGGCGAGACGTCCGTTCTCGGCTTCGCCGACCACCTGCATGTCGTCCTCAGAACTAATGATCTGGGTCAGTCCGTCTCGGATGACCGGCTGGTCATCCACGACCAGCACTCGAATCGGTTGTACTCGAGTCATGCGGCTCCCCCATGTGCGCTTTCGGTCGGTGGGGCGGCGAGCGCCCTGTGGACCTGCTCTCCGAGCTGGTCGATCGTGAATGGCTTGGCCAGCAGCCCGCCGACGCCCTCCGGCTCTTCGAATCCGTCGATGGTCTGGGCGGCATGTGCGCTCATTACCAGGACCTTGGTCGCAGGGCGCAGACGCTTCACCTCCCTGACCAGAGTGAGGCCACCCATCCCGGGCATCCGCACATCTGTCAGCAACAGATCGACGTGTTTCTCGAGCTCGATCATACGGAGGGCGTCGCCGCCGTCCACCGCCTCGAGGACCGTGTATCCCAGGAGGCGCAGCGCCTGCGCGGTAGCTGTGAGGACCGACAGGTCATCCTCGACCACCAGCACGATTTCGCCGTCGCCGAGCGGACAGGTGAGGGCGGTCGGCTGGCTGGCGCGCTGTGGTTGGTGGTACCTGTAGAGCGGGAGGAAAACATGGAAGACAGTCCCGACTTCTATTGCGGTCTCGAAGTCCACATGTCCTCCGTGCTGCTGGACGTTGCCGAACACCTGAGCAAGCCCCAGCCCGTTGCCGCTTCCCGCAGGCTTCGTGGTGAAGAAAGGCTCGAAGATCCGTCGCTGCAGGGTCGGCGGGATGCCGGTGCCGGTGTCGGCCACGGCGATCCGCAGCCAGTCGCCCTTCGTGCGAACCTCGGGCGGAAGAGGGCCGGAGTCCTCCGGGGTACCGACCTCGCTGACGACGATCCTGATCGTTCCTCCGTTCGGCATGGCGTCGCGGGCGTTGAAGACGAGGTTGGTCAAGACCTGCTGAATCTGTGCGGAGTCCGCCATCACCTGGAGGTCGCCGCCCGCGACCTCGACCTCCATATCGATGCCGTCCGGGATTCCCGGGACGAGCAGTTTGTTGGTCGTCCGCACCAGATCCCCGATCTCGAGCACACGCTGAGTACTTTGGGACTGGCGGGTAAAGTCCATGATTTGCTGGATCAGTTTCGAGCCGCGGGTCGATTGCTCGATGATAGTCAACATGTTGTCGTTGAGGTCAGCATGGGCGATCCCCGAGGTGCGTGACATCTCCGCGCACAGGTTAATTCCCTGGAGAATATTCTTGAAATCGTGGGAGACTCCGGCGGCGAGCTGACCCACCGCGGCCAGCCTGTCGCTCCGTTCGAGGCGATCCCGTTGCTGCTTTTGCGCGGTCACGTCCCGGATCACGACGACCGCGCCGGCCGCCTTGTCCTCGATCGCGAATTGCTGAGCGCTGATCTCGAGGATCTGATGGTAGGGCTCCCTGACGATGATCTCCCTTCGCCAGTTGTCGGTGGTCGGCTGCACCAGCTGTTCGACGGGAATGCCGCCGAAGAGCGCGAGGTGAAGGTCCGCGACGAAGGTGCCGTACTCCGCGAGGTACTCCTGTCCCGGGAGATTCGTGAGCAGTACCTGGCCGCTGGCGCCGAGCAGCACGATCCCCTCGGGAAGGTTGTCGATCAAGGTCCTGATCAGGGCGACGCTGCGCCTCGCCGGTTCATTCTCCTCGGGTTTCTTCTCCCGCGGCGCCGGTGGCGGGGCGACAGCGGGTGATGCGGGCTCGGCGCGGCTTTCGGCAAACGACCGAAACGATTCCTGGAGGAGGGCGAAGGCGACAAGCGCGGGCAGCACGAGGACGCCGACGAGCATGATCGAACCGCGCAGGCCCGGGGGCAGTGTGTCCACCGGCAACAGGCGTGACAGCGCCGACCACAGCACCGCCCAGAAAACCCCCACGCCAATCAGGCAGGCGGCAAAGAACGCCGCGGCGGCAGGCGGAGAGAGGGCGCGCAGCCGGGCGATCCCGCGGCGAAGAAACACCAGGTCCATGCATACGATCTTACGACATTGAGGTCGATTCCCGGGCCAGGTCGCACCAGGAGCATTGACTGGATTCCTGCGATGTTAATAACTTCCGTGAGTGTTTCAATGAAACCTGTGACCTGAGACCTGAAGCCTGAGACCTTCGGGCTAGGTAAACGATCGGTAGATGCATGGTGACTTCGTCTGAGCCATGCTTGAAAGGTGTGGAAGGGAGGAGCGGCCAGTGATCGCTCGACGATTCAAGAAAATGTTGCGCGGGCTGCCTGACCCGATCAGCGGGCCCCTGGTCAGGAGGGCTTTCACCCTCGATCGCTCGAAGGCGGAGGGCTTCGTCTTCAAGATCGCCCAGACCCGGGAGGAGCTCGAAGCGGCCTACCGATTGGTTCACGACGTCTATGTCGAGGAGGGGTACTCGGACCGCCAGGAGACGGGGACCAGGGTCAATCTCCGCTACGCGCTGCCGACGACGACCACCTTCATCGGCACCCATCAGGGAAGGGTCGTGATCACGATGACCCTGATCGGCGACTCGCCGCTCGGCCTGCCGATGGACATGATCTTCTCCGAGGAGCTCTACGCTCTTCGGCGGCAGGGCAGGTTCTTCACCGAGGTCGGTGCGTTCGCCTCCCACCCGGATTTCAGGCGGAGACAGCAGGTGCTGGCGATGTACCTCAACAAGATCATGTACATGTATGCGCTGCACAACCTGGGGTCCGACGATCTCGTGATCGCGGTCAATCCGAAGCACGAGTGGGTCTACAGAACCCTGATGCTCTTCGAGAAGATCGCCGGCACGAAACCGTACCGTTACGTGAAGGGTGCTCCGGCGATCGCCATGCGGCTCGACCTCGGAACCTGTCATGCGCGCTGGAAGCGGGTCTTCAACGGCAGCCCTCCTGAAAAAAACCTCGACAAGTTCTTCACTGTCGATCGGCCCGAGGCAATCCGCCTCCCCACCGCCGGGGAACCGTTCAACGTTTGGGACGAGGCGATGTTCTCGTATTTTTTCGAGAGAAAGACCGACCCCAGACGCGAGGACTACGGCTCGCTTGCCGATCTCTACCGCACCCTCGGCCTTGCAGCCGGCGAGCTTGGGGAATGTCCAGTCAGAAGGGCGGGTCCGATGCGGCGCCCTGCTCGAAGCGCCGAGACGACAGGTGTCGCGCGTTCTCACTGCGCCGCGAAGGTGATGGGATGATCCCACGAAGAGTTCGGAGGATCGTGCGTGGGCTTCCCGATCCGATCAGCGGGCCGTTCGTGCGCAGGGGCCTGGTCATCGACGACTCGAGGGCAGAGGGCGTCCTGTTCAAGGTCGCCGACACGCGGGAAGAGCTGGAGGCGGCCTACCGATTGGTGCACGAGGTGTACGTCAAGGAAGGGTACGAGGATCTGAACAAGCCGGAACTTCGGATCAACCTCCGTTACGCGCTGCCGACGACCGCCACGGTCGTCGGCAAGGTCGGTGATCAGGTCGTGATCACCTTGACGATCATCGGCGACTCCCCGTTCGGACTCCCGATGGACATGATCTTTAGCCGGGAACTCTGCGCCCTGCGTCGTGAGGACCGGTGGATCGCCGAGATCGGCGCCCTGGCCTCCCATCCTGACTTCAGGCGGCGCCAGCAGGCGGTGGCCCTCAATGCGGACAAGGCGATTCTGACCTACGCCATGAGCTGCCTCAAGGTCGACGACGTGGTGATTGCAGTCAACCCGAAGCACGTATGGGTCTACAAGCATCTCGTGCTCTTCGAGACAATCAGCAAAGACGTCAGGCAGTACCGTTACGTCAACGACGCTCCAGCCGTCGCTATGCGCCTCGACATGACCACCTGCCTCGAGCGGTGGCGTCGCGCCTATCAGGGAAAACCGGGGAAGAAGAGCTTCTACAGCTTCTTCCAGCGCGAGGACCCCGATCACATCGAGCTTCCGAAAGACCAGGCGTCGCGCCCGGTATGGGACGAGGCGATGTTCTCGTACTTTTTCAAACAGAGGGACGACCCGCGGCGGGAAGGCTGCGGATCGCTAGGAGACCTCTATAGGGTACTGGACTCCCTTCCGGGGAGCTTCGGCGCCGGCGGCCGCGCAGCGGTCGAGACGCCGAGCGAACGCCCGCGAGGAACGAGGGTCGCGTGTTGACCTCGCGATGGAGTGGTGACGAGGAGGCGGAGAGCGATGAACAAATGTCTTGAGCAGCTCGTGAAATCCGCGATCCTGGCGCCGTCAGGTGACAACACCCAACCGTGGCGGTTCGAGGTCGATTCCCGGGCTCAAAGAATCGATATCCATCTCGACCCCACGCGCGACACCTCACCGATGAACAGCGGCCAGCGCATGGCGCGCATCGCGGTCGGTGCCGCCCTCGAAAACCTCGTCCAGGCGGTTCTGCACAGCGGGTGTTCCTGCGAGATCGAGGAGCCTCCGCCCGGCGCGCTGGCGCGTGTTCGCCTTTCGGTCCCAGACGGCGTGAGCATCGGCCTCGGGTCGGCCACGAAAGCGAGGGTCACGAATCGGCGCCCCTACGACGGTCGATTCCTCCCGTCCGACTTCGTGGAGAAATCAGGGCTTGACGGAAACCCGGTCGACGGGGTGTCGACGCGCTGGATCATCGACCGTTCCCGCATCGGGTTACTCGCCCCTCTCATCGGCCGAGGGGACGCCCTGATGTTCGGGGAGCCCTCGATGCTCGCCGCGTTTCTCGTCAAGGTCCGGTTTGATGCGGCGCCGGACGCCGAGGTAGACGACGGCCTCTGCCTGGCCTCCCTCGAGGCCAAGGCGCCCGACCGATTGGCCCTGCGGATGATGCGACGGATTCCGGACAAGGTGCTCGGCGCTATCGGTCTTTCCAGGATCTTCGACAAGAGCGCGCGGGCCCTCGTCAACAGCGCGTCGGGGCTCTGCCTGGTAGTGACCGCGGACGACTCGGAGTCGAACGATGTGCAGGCGGGCCGGGCCATGCAGCGTGCCTGGTTGAGTTTGACCGAAGTGGGGCTGGCGGCTCAGCCGATGATGTCGCTCCTGGTGCTGGAGAACGTGAGCGACAACGGCGGGTCCGAGCTCGTCGAGTCGCTGGGTGCGGATGCGCTGGCCGCCCTTCGGGAGGAGCTGCGGGAGCTGGTGCCGGAGATCGGGAAAGGCCGACCGGCGGTCCTTCTGCGATTCGGATACGCCGAACCACCGAGCGGTCGAACCGGTCGTCTGCCGATCGGGAAGGTCACGACCGAGGTGGGTTAACCCACATATCTCACCGGGTTCCGTCGCGAGGGCGGCGAGACACTACGGGTTTCAGGTCTCAGGCTTCAGGGCTCAGGTCACAGGCTTCAGGTCGCAGGTCGCTGGTGTGATGAGCGGGTCAAGATTCGGGGGCGAAGCTCCTCTTGACCGCACGAAACAGAAGACGCTGGAGCGGGTTGCGGTTGCCCCAGGGACGCCAGAACTTGATCATCCGGTTTTGATAGGCGTCGAATTGCAGCCCTCGGGGGGCGTGGATGGTCTTCCCTCTTCCGAGCAGGATCTTGAGCGCATTGGAGCACGCGACGCCGGCGGCCAGCTCAACTCCCATCGCGGTGGATGGGGCCCGCTTCTCCGTGAAGTCGAGTCCCTCGGGGTAGACGAGGTAATGCCGTTGTTGGAACGACGGCGAGACCCCGATAATCAGCTTGATGGTTTTATCGACGGGGCTGGATCCCTCGAAGTCGAAATACTCATCGAAGCTCATTTTTCCCGGCATGAAGACCAGGCATGCGGTTCCCATTCCGATGGGCGCTGCGGTGACCGCAGGGATTTCCTTTGCGTAACAGCCTGCGAAGATCTCCCGCCGTATGTCGAGGGCATAGATGTCCAGTGCGTCGACGAAGAGATCGACATCCCTCAGGAAATCGTCGATGTTTGCCGGAGTGACCCCGTCCGCGAGGACGTTGATCCGGGCCTCCGGATTGACGTCGAGGGTCTTCTCCCGCATCACATCGACCTTTGGGCGGCCCACCGACGACATGGTCGCGCCATACTGGCGGTTGAAGTTCCCCACCTCGAATATATCGAAATCGGCGATGTTGAACCCGCCGACACCGAGCCGGGCGAGGGTGATCAGCTCGCTGCCGCCGACCCCGCCCATCCCCGCAATCGCCACCCTCTTCCCGCGCAAATTCTCCTGTTCCTCCGGGGTCACCCAGCCGAGGTTACGGGAAAAGGCCTCTTCGAAATCAAAGGGATTACTCATCTTCACGCCTCCGTGCCGCTTGTCGGGCGTGGGGTCGTCGATCGCAGGATGATGCCTCCGGTGTCCTCCAGCTCGTCCTCCTCGTGGTGTTGGATGCCCAGCATCGTTTTGAGATCGTCGGTGACGCTGATCATCACCGGTATCCCGAACAGGCTGATCACCGTCGCGAAGACCAGGCCGGAGACGATCGTCACCGACAGTGACTGCCACGCTCCCGTGCTGCCGCCCAGGCCGATCGCCATCGGGAGCAGCCCGAAGATGGTCGTCACCGAAGTGAGGATGACTGGGCGCAAACGCTGCTGACCGGCGAGCACCAGGGCCTGGCGCCGGTCTGCCAGGCGTTTCCGCAGGTTGTTGATGAAGTCAACGAGTACGATCGAATCGTTCACCGCCACGCCCGCGAGGGCGACCAGACCATACATGGTGGCGATGGTGACCGGCCGCTGCAGCACGAGCAGTCCGAGGGCAGCGCCGATGAAGCTCAGGGGAACGATGGAGAGAATGATCAGAGGCTGAACCAGGGAACGGAACTGACCCACCAGCAGGAGGTAGATGAGCATCAGGCCGAATCCGAAGAGCAATCCGAGGCTGTGGAAGGACTCGATGAACTCCTTCCACTGCCCCCACAGGCTGATGCGATAGCCGGGATAGGCGCGCTCGAGATCCACGAAGATCTCATCCAGCTGCGCCACAGCCTTGCTGAGGCTGGTGCGCGTCTTGTCGATGCTGGCGCGCACGGTGATCGCGCGCTCGGAGTTGTGACGCCGGATATTGGACAGGCCGACGCTCTCGCGCAGGGCCGCGATGTCCTCGAAGGCGACCATCTCGCCGGAGGGGGCGAGGAAGTGGGTACCGAGCACGTCGCTGATCTGCGAGCGGTTTCCAGTGGCGTACCGCACCACGACGTCGACATCCTCGTCTCCGTCGTGGAGGACCGTTGCGTTGGTGCCGTTAAAGGCGGTGCGCAGCTCGGACGCCACCTGGCTCACCGTCACGCCGTAGCGGCGGGCGCGGTCCGGATCGACGCGCACGTTCAGCTCACGGGTCGAACGGCTGATGTCGTCGTAGATGTCCCTCACTCCGGCGATCCCCTCGAGGCGGAGCTGGAGCTCGCGGCTGATCTCCTCGAGCACCTCGAGATGGCGGCCCTTGATCAGGATCTGCAGGTCGGCGCCGGCCGGAGGCGCCGAGCTGTCGAACTGGAACTGGATGGTCTTCGGCCCCGGGATCTCCTCCACCCGAGTTCGGACCGACTCAGCGATCTCCTCCACCGATCGTTCCCGCAGGTGATGGGGGACCAGGTTGATTGCTACCTGGCCGACCGACGGCAGGAATGTCCAGATCTCCGCGCCCTGGATCAAACCTGCGCGCAGGCTGATATGGTCGAGCTCCTCCTCGGGGAGATCGCTGACCGCCAACGCGATCTGCAGCAGCACCTCCTCGGTGCGTTCGAGCCTGGTCCCTGTAGGCATCTGCACCAAGACCTTGAAGGAGGGCAGCTTGTCCTCCGCGAAGAGGTCGAAACCGAGGACTCCGGCCAGCGCCATGCTGAGGAGTAGGAGCAAGACGATGCCGACCATGAAGAGGTAACGGTGGCGAATGGAGCGCACCAGGAGTTTGACGTAGGTGCGCTGAAGCCAGGCAAGGCGAATGATGCCGGTCGAACCGTTTCGGCGCCTTTTCTTGGGGTAGAGGGTTTCGACATGCCCCGGAAGAATGACAAAGGCCTCGATGAGCGACGCTACCAGGGTGACGCAGACGACCAGCGGGATGACCCGCATGAAGCGTCCCATGATGCCTGGCATGAGCATCAGGGGCATAAAGCCGAAGATGGTTGTCACCGAGGAGACGATCACGGGGCGGGCGACCTGGGAGACCCCCTCGATGATCGCCTGTCTCGGCGGGAGCTTCCCCTCGTGAAGCTTCGTGTGGCAGTTTTCGACGATGACGATCGCGTCATCCACGACCATTCCCAGCACCAGCACCAGGGCGAAGAGAGAGCTCTGGTTAAGGGTCTCCCCGAAAAACCTGAGATAGGAGATCGTGAGCAGGAAGCTGACGGGGATGCCGATCGCCGCGGCGAGCGCGCTCCGCCATCCGAGGAAGAGGTAGAGGAGAATCAGCACCAGGACCAGACCCATCAAGGCGTTGGACTTGAGGATGTTGAGGCTGTGCTTGATCTCGACTGTGGAGTTGTTGACCAGACGATAGGTGAGGCCTCCCGGGGCGGTTTCCCGCACATCCTCGAGCAAGCGTTCAATCGCCTTGACGATACGCAGCGAGTTCCCCGTCTCGGTCTTGGTCACCGTGAGGATCAGGCTGGGGCGGCCCTCGATTCGGGTGAGGAGGCCGGGGTCCGAAAAGCCGTCGCTAACCGTGGCCACGTCGCCGACGGTGACCCTGAAGCCCTCGGTATCACTGAAGACTATGGTTTCGGCAATCTCGTCGATCGAGGCATACTCGGCCTGGGTGCGCACCAGGTACTCCTGGGTCCCCATTTTGATGACACCGCCTGGGAGATTCAGATTGCGGGCGCGGATGGCGTCGATGATGTGCCGGTTGGAGAGCCGGAAGTACTGCATTCGGTGGGGATCGAGCTCGACTAGAATTTCTCGGTCACGCTCCCCGAAGATTTGGACGTCATCGATGTTGTCGAGGCGCAGGATCTGCCGTTTGACATCTTCCGCGGCATCGTTGAGCACCCCCTGTGCCAGATCGCCGTAGATCCCGATCTCGACCACGGGCCGCAGATCGTAGGAGGTAAACTCCTCGACCTCGGTGTCCTCCGCGCCCTCGGGGAAATCAACCTTGTTGATCGCGTTTTCAACATCCTGGATACGCCGGTCAAAGGCAGCGTCGGACATCTGCTTGAAACGGACGAAGAAAAGGCTCGAGCCCTCGTACGACTCCGAGGTGAAGAAGTCGAGATCCTCGAGGTTCGTAAACTCGTCCTCGAGCGGTATCGTGACCTCCTGCTCGACCTCCTGTGGGCTGGCTCCCGGGTACGGGCTGATCACGAACAGCCAGTTGAACGCCACCAGGGGGTTGAGCTCTTGCGGGATCGTGATCAGGGCATAGCTCCCGACCGCGATGATGAGTGCGGTCAGGACGTGGTTGAAGGCCGGGTTGGCAATGCTGAACCTGGCCAGTCCCCTCATGGTGGTGGGGGCCCCGTGCCTCCCAGGGCATCGCCGTCTTGCAGCCCTTCCTTGCCCGCGGTGACTACGACCTCCCCGACCCGGAGGCTGGCGTCCAGGACCTCGCGTGCCCGCCCGGAGGCTGAGCCGAGGAGCACGCGCCTACGCTGGGCACGGCCGTCGGAGCCGACCACGAAGACGAAGCTCTCTCCGCTGCGCTCGATCACCGCCTCGCGAGGCACCAAAACGGCATCGTTCTTGACCGACGTCTCGAGATCCAGACGAACGGCCATACCCGGCCGCAGCGCATGCTCCTTCGACTGCGGTACGGCAACCTCGAGGGCGAACTGGCCGCTCGCTGGATCGGCGACGACACCGACTTTCGTGACCTCGGCAGTGAAGACGAATCCCGGATAGAGGTCCACCGCGAGCTCGGCCGATCGACCGATTTCCAGCTCGGGCAGACGGTGCTGCGGGATCCCGAACTCGGCCTTCATCCGGCTCAGGTCCACGAGATCGACAACCGGCTGCCCTGGGCTCAGCCAACTCCCGATCTCGACATGGCGCTGGGCCACGACGCCGGAGAATGGCGCACGGACGCGGGTGTCCCGAAGCTGACGCTCCGCTCGCTGCAGCTGTGCGCGCGCGGATTTTGCAGCCGCAGCGGCCTCGGACTTCCGTAGGGTGAGGGTTTCCCATTCGTGGGAGGAAATGTCGTGCTGCTCGAGTAGCTGCCGGGCCCGCTCGAGGTCGGTGTTGCTCTGCTGAAGATGGGCCTCGGCCTGATCCACGGCCGCCGTAGCCTCGTCAACCGCAATCCGGGCAACCTCCGAATCGAGCTCGGCAAGCACTTGATCACGCGCCATCCACTGCCCCTCGCTGCAGCGGAGGGTGGTCACTGTTCCCGAACCCTGGCTGGCGACAGTCACCCGCCTCCACGGCTTGAGAACGCCGGTCGCCTTGACGGTCCGGGTCACGGTTCCGGATGTCACCTTCGCCGTCTGAACCGCGGTCGTCGCCCCCGTCTGGGCGTGCGATGAACCAGTTTGAAGAACGGCCAGGGCTGCCAGGACGCCCGTTATTACCATGTGACGGAGCAGCGCGTTGTGCCTCATTCCCCACCTCTCCCCAACAACCTCTGCGGCTCCCGAACCCGCCACCAGCGGGCGAGATCGATGAGGAACTTGAAGCGCGCCGAGGTCTTCGCCACTTCACTCTGGGTGAGAATCACCTGGGCGTCGATCAGGTCGATGTTGCCGGAAAGACCCAACTCCCGCTTGTCGCCGATGATCCGCAAATTGACCTTCGCCTGCTCCACTGCGGCGGTGGCATTCTCCAACTCGGCGAGATCGGCGCGAAGATCAGCCTCGAAGGAACGATCGCTGACGAAGAGGTCCTCGCGGAGAGTGGCAAGGTTGAGCTCGGCCAGGCGCTCCTCGGTGAGGGCCTGGGAGCTGTCCGCCGCTCGCGCACCGCCGTCCCAGAGGGGTAGGGAAAGGTGGAGGGCGATGCTCCACTGCATGATTTCGTCGAGGCTCAGAGTCGCGTTTTCGAGATAGCCCACGGAGCCTCCGAGATCGACCCGAGGCCAGTATGCAGCCTTGGCCACGCGGCGCTGTCGGCGGGACGCTTCGAGGGTGTGGTTGGCAGCGATCACTGCCGGATGGGCATCGAGCCAGATGGTGTCACCCGCCGCGGCGAGCTGAACCGCGGTGATGCCCTCGGCCATGCGCAGGTCCACCTCACTCTCTTCCGACCAGGAGAGCTCGAGAGATTGCCATGCCGGAAATCCGATCAGGCGCTTGAAGCGTTCGAGCCCAACGACCATGAGGTTTGTTGCCTGGATCAGACGGGTGCGCTCTGCCGCGACCTGAACTTCCCAGCGAAGCACCTCCGCCCGGGCTTCGAGCCCGAGGCTGAAGCGGCGCTGGATGCTGTCGAGGAAGCGCTGGGCGCGAGCGAGGGACTCTTGGCGCAGACTCACCACGTGCTCCTGGCGGGTGAGAGCAAAGAAAGCTCCTTCGACAGTCGCCACCAGCTCGACCTCTCGGTCCTCACGGTTCCACTGTGCCGCGGCCAGCCCCTCCTTGGCGGCGGAAATTCGATTGACGTTTCCGCCGCCTGCAAAGAGGTTCTGTTGCAGCCTGACCCGGGTACGGTGGCTTTCCTCATACATAAACGGGGGAACGATGAAATCCTCCCCGATCTCGTCGAGAATGAGCTGCAGGCCGTCGGTCACCGAGTTGAAGCGGTCCGCGGTGTCCGGATCGATCTTGGTCGAGGTGTGAAGAAAGTCGATCTGCGGATGCACGAAGGACCACGAGCGCTTGACGTCACTCTCGCGGAGCGCAACCTGGAGGCTGCGCTGCTGAAGCTCGGGGCTGTGCTCGAGGGCGTAACGGACGGTCTCGGACAGGTCCATGATGGTGGCATCGCCGAGGTCCGCGATTCCCGGTCCGGCGGTGAGGTGGGGTTCGGGAAGGGGAGCGACGGGGAGGAGCTCGGGTTCCGCCTGCGGAACCTCGGGCTGCGGGATCACGGTTTCGTTCCCAGCGGAAGCTTCGGATGGCTCGGTTCGGACCAGAGGCTCTTCGTCCGGCGGTAGCTGCGAAGGCTCGATCGGTGGCGGGGGGGTGCTCGGCAGGGAGGTGGGTATCTCGTCCGGCTGTTCCACCTGCTTTCGCTCCAGCTCCACCGATCGCACCGGTCCGATTCCGAGCATTTCCACCCAGAGCATGCGTTTAGCCGCGTTCTCGGGGTTGGAGAAGACGCCGGCGCTGATCTCCCAGCTGCCATCCGCGCGGCGAGGAAAGAGGAAAAACTCGACGCCCTCGGCCTGCAGCCGTTCGATCACCGCGTCGGCCTCCGTGCGGCTCGGGTAGGGACCGAGGCGCACGTTGACCAACCCGCTCGTTCCGTTCTCACCACTCTCGTCGACCTGTGCCGGAAGCAGGATCGCGAAGCTCAGAAGAACGACGGCGAGCGCCGCGACGAGCCTGTGGCGGCTGGGCGCTTCGCAATTCATCTCCCCAAAAGAATACCTCATGTGCCTTCTGGACGTTGTTCACGCGCCAACGCTTCGCGCACTTCGCGGTGCAACACCTTTCCCTGGACGCTTCGCGGGACCTCCTCGAAGATCCGGATCTTCTCCGGGCGCAGCCGCTCCTCGAGCCTTCCTTTGAGATGCTCCTCGAGCTCAGTGACGAGCGCAGAATCGGCGATCCGGCGGCGGTGGGCGCGGCGCAGGCTTGCGGCGACCGAGATACGCCCTCCTGGCTCCAGCTGAACGGCGCATGCCTCCTTCACCGCCTCGTGGTAACCAAGCGCCTCCTCGAGCTGGCGCGGAAAAACTGCCTCTTCGCCACGCCACATCACATCTGTGGCACGCGCGAGAATGTGAATCCGCTTCTCTTTGTCGAAGAACCCGATGTCTCCCGAACGCCACCAGCCGTCGCGGAGGGTCATCCGGTTGAGCTCCTCGTCGTACAGGTAGCCCACCGAAACGCCGGGACTCTGAACCTCCACCTCACCGGCCTCGTTGGGGGCGAGCTCGCGACCGTCTGAATCGACGACCCGCACGCGCACTCCATCCACGGCGCGTCCACAGGAGGAGAGGGTCTCGGCGTCCGCGGGCCTGTCCCTGGTGCCGTGCTCGCGGCGGTGGAGGATGCTCACCGGCGGCAGGACTTCAGCCATGCCGTAACCCTGAATGAAAACCGGCCCGATACGCCGGATGGCCTCCTCGATCCTGGGCAGCGGCATGATGGAGGTGCCGTAGATGATGGACTGGAGGCGGCTGAGGTCGTAGCTCTCCAGGTCGGGGACGTCGAGCAGATCGATGACCATGGCCGGGGTGAGGAAGGCGGACACCACCTCGCCACTGTCCATCAGGCTGAGGGCTTCCAAGGGATCGAAGCGGGAGGGGGCATAAACAGTCCTTCCGAACGAGAGAGCGGGCACGACCATGCCGCTGCCGGCGGCGAAAAGGGGGATTCCGATGAGAATGCCGCCATCGCTCGGATCGTGGAATCCGGCCAGGACCTCCCGCATCTTGTTACACGACCAGGCCATTGCGCGGTTTGTTGCGGCGATGCCCTTGGGCCGGCCAGTCGTGCCCGAGGTGAATCCGAGGCCAGCGAGCGCGTCGAGGTCCACCGCGTTCTCGACTGTGGCGGCCAGGGCGCCTTCGAGAAAACCCTCGTAATTGCCCTTGGCGCCGCCGGTGGCCACAGCTCGCGCCTGTGGGAGCACTTCGGCGAGCCAACCCGAAACTCCGGGGAAATCTGTCTGGTCGTAGAGTACGACCTTCGGACCCACTGCGCGCAGCAGCTCGCCGTCATCGCCGAGCATGGTGGGTGGAATGCCGAAACGGGTGGCGCCAAGTTCGGTGGCGGCGAAGGTGATCTCTTGCATCTGGCCGTAGTCCAGGGAGAATATCGACCCGATGGTGTCCCCGCTCCCGACACCGAGGCCTGCCAGCACATTCGCGAGGCGGAGCGAGCGCTCTCCCAGCTCGGAAAAAGTGGTCGTACCATTATCGGTGACCAGCGCGCGGCGTTCGCCGAATTGCTCCCAGGAGGTGCGCAGGATCTCTCGGATCAACGGGGCTTCGGTCATCAGAAGCTCAAACGGATCGCGAGCTGGCCCTGTCGGGGAAGATAGGCTTCGGCGGAGCTGGGCCGCGGGTCACCGAAGTCCGGTGATGAGACCACGTTGGAGTAGGTTCCCGGATCATAGTTCTTGTGGTTGGTGAGGTTGAAAACCTCGGCGATAAGCTCGAGCTCGGTAGGACCGAGCTTGACGACCCACGCGAGGCGCAAATCCCAGCGAAAGTAGGTGCTCGAGGTCTCGGAATTGCGGCCCACCCCGGCAGGCCGATCCTGGTCGGCCGCGTCGTCGAGGTTGGCGTCGAAGCCGAGGCGCTGAGACCACGGTTGGCCGCTGCCGTAGGTGAGGATGCTGGAGAGCGAGAAGCCGGCGGGGAGGTACCAGATCGAGTTGGCGACGAGCCGGTGCCGCTGGTCCTGCCGACCGGGCCCGCGGTCGTTGAGCGATGGATTGTCGGCTCTGCTGTCGCCGACTGCGACGGCGTAAAACTCCGCCTCGTTCTCGATCTTCGAGAGGGTGTAGGCCAACCCCAGCTGCCAATGGTTCGTCAGGCGCTTGCTGAGGCTGGCGAGCAGCGCCGTGTACTCGGAGTCGCCGGCGGTGTGGACACGCCGAATCGAGCCGACCTCGGGGTGGGGACGGGGCGAGTTGGGGTCGGTGGCGTCCACGCGCAGGTTCTCACGGATCTCCAGGAACTCATGATAACCGCGGGCGTAGACCAGATCCGCCTGGAGTATCCAGCTCCTGCCGAGCTCGAAGGCGCCGCCGACGGTGAACTGATTCGTGTACGGGGTCGTGAGATCCGAGGCGTTGGCGCGGATGTCGGGAGGCAGACCGAGCATCGCCTCCCGCGGAGGAGGATTGGCGGGGTCGCAAAATCCTGGAACCGCGTAACACGGGAAAACCGCAATCCGGAAGTTGACGCCGTTGAAGATGTCCTCGTTGAGGGAGGTGGTGTTGAAGACCTGCGAGTAAAAGACCCCGGCGCCGCCCCGCAGGATCGCCGAGGAGTCGCCCGCCAAGTCGTAGACGAAGCCGAACCGGGGCTGCCAGTGCCACTCGTCGGGACCTGCGGACTGGATGAAGGGATAGGGGCTGACCGAGTCGGAGTTGTTGGCGCCGTCCTGAAGGTCCGCCCTGAGACCGAAATTCAGGGTCAGGCGGCCGGTCGGCCGCCATTCGTCTTGGACGAAGAAGGAGTAAAAATCGACGTTGTTGGTGGTGCTGGAGTCGCCCATGCCGAGAAGGTAGATGAAGGGCTCCGATGCCGGGTCGTCGGAGACGTAGACGAACTGGCCGCCGGTGAAGAGGTCGAAATGGACGTCCATGTCCCAGTCCGAGTAATCGAAGCCTGCCTTGAGGAGGTGCCCCCCCTTGAGATTGAAGGAGATCGAGTCCGCGATGCCGATGCGCTGCTCAGTTCCACCCTGGGGAAAGCGTGGATTCTGACCGACGGTGTACGAAGGATAGGACTGGGAGGGCTCCCAGGAATTCGGCAGCGACTCCTGCTCCCAGCCATAGCCGTAGAGGCGCAGCTCGTTGTAGGTTGTGCCGGCTCCGGGTATCCAGTAGTTGTTGAGGGTCAAGGCGTTGCCGGTGGTGTCGCGTGAGTAGCCGGCCGACACGGTGGTGCCTCCACCCACGTCGACGTTCTCTTCGGCGAAGTCCTCGTAATGGTATGCCAGAGACCAACGGCTGTTCTGCGACGCGGCCCAGTCGAGGCGTCCGAAGAGGAGCAGCCGGTCGTCCGAGACAGTTGCCGACTCGTTGAGCTCCGGCCGCGCCGGCACTCTGACCGCGGTGGGCACGTCGACCGTCAGGTCGTCGTACGAGAGGAAGTAGAAGAGCCGGTCGTGCAGGAGCGGGCCGCCAAGGCTGAGGCCCCAGTTGTCGCGCTTGAAATCACTCTCGACGTCCGGGAAGAAGCTGTCCGAGCTGAGGCTTTCGCCGCGGTAGTAGTAGAAGGCGGAGCCGTGGAGCTGGTTGGAGCCCGACTTGGTAATGACGTTGACGATCGCCGAGTTCGAGCGCCCGTACTCTGCGAGAAAGTTCTTGGTGATCACCTGGAACTCCTGCACCGCATCTTGGGAGATAGCCGAGCCCGGGCCGCCGAGGACGAAATTGTTGCTGTCGGCACCGTCGATGTAGAGAAAGGCGTTGCGGGCCTCCTGGCCGCCGGCGGACACAACCCCGTCGAAACCCACGTCGCGCGAGGGATTGACGCCCGGCGCGAGGTAGGCCAGTTCGAGATAGTTCCTCGTCGGCAAGGGAAGGGCTGTGATCTGCCGGGTCGTGATGTTCGTCACCACCTGTGTCTGGGTCGGGTCGATGGCCTGGTAGGAGGCATCGACGCTGATCTCCTCTTCGAAGCCGGGTTGCAGGGCCATGTCGGCGGCGACCTCCCTGCCAACCTCGAGGACGAGCCCGCTGACGGTGTAGGGGCTGAAACCGTCCAGCGCCGCGGTCACTGTGTAAACCGCCGGACGGAGGGCGGGAACGCGGAAGCGACCGTCGGCGTCCGTCACCGTCCGCGAGCTCGTGCCGCGTTCGTTATCGGTGGCGGTGATCGCGACGCCGGGGAGCGGCGTCCCGTCGTCGCTGACGGTCACCCGCCCTGTCAGAGTCGCAGTGGTCGCGTCGGCGGCGATGCCCGTACCGGCCCCAACTAGAAGGATCAGAGCAACGAGAACGCAGCCCAAGAAAGGAGATTTTGCGTTGACAGCGGGGATTCTCATGGGTCCCTCCATCTCGATTCCGGCAAGGCATGAAGCATCGGCCGGTGATTTTGCTATTTCGAGACTAGAACCAAGTGCACTTTGCCGCCTCTATCGAAAGTAATAACGGTGTTGGAATTCTTGCGATTCGGGTGGGAGGCGGGTGACGGATGTCACAATCAGGCAAAGAAAAGCCCGGGCCGCGGCGGCGGCCCAGGCGAGAAGGAACTTTACGGCGAATAGCTCAGTTGGCCGGCACGCCCATCAGATTGGCCTGGAGGAAGGTGAGGATCGCGTTCCAGCCTTCGATTCGGTTGTTGTTCTTGGTGAAGCCGTGTCCCTCGTCGTCGAAGATGACGTACTCGACGATGCCCCCGTTCGTCTCGATCGCGGCAACCATGTCGTCACTTTCCGGCTTGATCACGCGTGGATCGTTAGCACCCTGGAGGATGATCAGCGGCCTGACAATCCTCTCACCGTGGAACACCGGCGAGGTGGCACGCAGAAAATCTTCGTCTGTATCCGGGTTGCCGATCTCGGTGTATAGGGCTTCGCGGAGGCTCTCCCAATAGGGCGGGATGCTCTTGAGCGTCCGTACCCAGTTGGCCACGCCGAAGAGATCCACGCCGACAGCGAACTCCTCGGGTTCGAAGGCCAGAGCCGCCAGCACCATGTAGCCGCCATAGGACCCGCCCATGATTCCGATCCGGTCCTGATCGACCCAGTCGAGGGTCTTGAGGTACTCCTTGGCATCGATGCAGTCCCACAAAGGCTCACGTCCGTGCTTTTTGTCATCGGCTGCGTAGAAGGACTTGCCGTAGCCGGATGAGCCGCGGTTGTTGACCGCGAATATGGCGTAACCGTGGTTGAGCAGGAACTGGCGCGACGCTCTGTAGCCGGCGCGACTCTGCCCGCCGGGCCCGCCGTGGATCGAAAGCAGCACCGGGACCTTGTTATCGGCGCTCGCGCCGACGGGCTTGTAGAGCGGGCCCGGAATCGTCAAGCCGTCCCGAGCGGTGAACCGGACCACTTCGCTTGCAACCAAGTTCTCGGGGTCGATCTCGGGGTTGAGGGTTTCGGTAAGCCGCTTCACGTCGCCACTCTCGAGATCGACGAGAAACATGTTGCCGGGCATGGTGTCGCTGGAGACCGTCAGCTTCATCAGGCGCTCGGAGTTCGAAAAAGAGATCTCGGTCACTGTGCCGGCTGGGAGATTCGGGATCTCGACTTTTTCGCCCGAGATCTCGTTGGCGATTCGGATCTTGGTGTAGCCATCCTCGTTAACCCCTACCACACGATAGGTGCCGAGTCGGCTGAAGTACGAATACGACACGTCCCAGTCAGTGGCAAACACCTCCTCGTGCGAACCGTCCACGAAGCTGTAGCGTTTCAGGGTGGCGAACTCACCGTCGACGTTGGAGGTGTAGTAG
>Ga0209013_10001440_pt1 | contig 21961 bp, 24 predicted proteins | sample Cruoilmetagenom2_FD_187291 | JGI IMG/M metagenome (GOLD analysis project Ga0209013, IMG submission 187291) | Oil polluted marine microbial communities from Coal Oil Point, Santa Barbara, California, USA - Sample 2 (SPAdes) (version 2) | ecosystem: Environmental > Aquatic > Marine > Oil seeps ... | reverse complement strand
TACTTAAGCCAGGTGCTCGCTCAATTGACGCTGGCTGTTTTGGCCTTCGGCAACAGCTTCAGGATGCCTTGAGCTGCGGCTGCTGCGGCGGCATCGGCGGTCTTGCCCCAGGCACCATCCAACGATCCTTGCGGCACTTCGTTTTTCTGCGACACGGTGCCGAGCTTCTTGCCGCTCGGGTCTTTAACATCCCAATCGATAGTGATCGGTTGTTTGCCGTTCTTGCCTGGTCCCAACTTGACGCGGCCTTGGACCGTATAGGTCTGTGCCGAGGACGCCGCGGCCAGCTTCACACCGCTGCGTTGCAGCTCGCGCTGTATCGCGGATCTCAATGACTTGCCTCCATCGCCGGGCGCACCCGCTATGCTGGGGACAACAGTGCTGAGCGATCCTGCCCGGTTTATGCTGCCAGTTACCGGACCGGATGTTGGTGCTGGCAAGGCCGCCGACGTGCTGGGCTTTACCGAGGCGGTCTTCACCAGCGGAGCACCGCTCGGAGCGCTCGCAACAGCCGGAGCAGCCGCTTGCGTGGGAAGCCAGGCGGTTACTGACCCGACCGTCTTGGCCGTAATCGTCTCCAATACTTTTGGAGTTATCGCGGCCCAGGAATCAGCGCTCTTGCCCGATGTCGCGACTTCCTCGCCCGTGAAGCGGTGTACGCCTTTGCCCGTGGAATCTGTCACGTCCCAGATGTACGAGACGCGTGTCTTTGCGCCACCCTTTTCTTTGGCGGAGACTACATAGCCTCTGAGAGTGTACGGGGCCTTATCCTGTGGGGTCTTGGCGACCCGGATGTTGCGTTTCTCCAGCGCAGCACTGAGCTGCGTCTGAAGAGCTGCCGACACGCTCTGCGGTGGCCCGATGACCGGTGCAATAGCTATCTTTGCAGACTGGTTGCTGGCCGGAGGCTGGTTAGCCACAGCAGCTGTTGGCGTCTCACTCGATGATCCAAAGAGTGTTGCGCCCGTTTCGCAGCCGGCGAGACCGAAAGCCATCAGACCTGCACATAGTGCAAGTGCGATCGGCTTTCCTTTGCGCCAAGCCGCAGCAGTTTCAAAGGTCGTCACGGTGACGTTCCCCCGTTGAATACCCGCTGTTCTCCGGCGGCCGGCGTACTTACCCTGCGGCCTCGACTCCTCAATTACCGGTACCTTTCATGGAATCCTCTACCCAGCAAAATCCGTCGCGTCTATATCCAATCCAACCAACTGCGACGCGGGTTCCCTTTCGACGCGACATAAACCGGATAAGATTGTGGATTGTGCATTTAGGCCACGACAATGGCGGAGATTTGACGGCCGTAATCTATCTCTCTGAGGTGCTGCGAACGCCTGAAGCTGAAAAATTTTGATTCGTTGGCATACGTGCACGGGCTTTGGCGCTCGATCCGGGTTACCCCAGCAGCCTTGAGGCGGCTTTCGACATAACCGGGTAGATCGAAGTGGGGGCGCCCAGTAGGCTCGCTGAGATGAAAAAAGCAGGCATTCTCCGGTGTGTCCATTATCAGTGCAGCCTTAAATTCCAGACCAACCTCGTAGGCTGCCTGATTAATGGAAGGGCCGATTGCCGCCAAAATTCGCTCGCGACGCCCCCCGAGTCGCTCCATTTCCGCAATGGCTGCTTCCAGAATGCCGGCCGTGGCCCCGCGCCAGCCAGCATGGGCTGCCCCAACGACGCGGGCTGCAGGATCGGCAAACAGGACCGGAGCGCAATCGGCTGTCAGGGTGCCGATTGCTAGGCCAGGGGTTCGCGTCACGATGGCGTCTGCCTTGGGCCGGTTGATGGCGGGGACTTGCCCCTCGATCGCAAGGGCTATTGAACTATGAAATTGGTAGAGGGTGACGACCTCGCCCTCGGTCGCCCCCAAATGATTTGCGACGCGTGCTCGGTTCTCCCTGACATGGGCTGGGTCGTCTGACGAGCCCGGCCCGCAGTTGAGACTCGCATATAGCGAGGTTGAGACGCCACCTTGTCGCGTAAAAAAGCCGTGGCGAATATCTGACAGGTTCGCAAGGCTCTCGGCTTGAATTGGCTTCAACATACAACGAGCAATTAAGACCGAGTCAGGCCGTTGTCCACCTGTGCAAGGCCTGGCAGGGAGGGCAGTCCTGGGTCTCGAGCCGCAATCGCCTTGAAGCGTGTTCCCATGCCGTTCGGAGCCATTAGCCGCGCAATTGCTCCCTCAATCGAGATGGCCGATCGTGGATTGGCGCCCATGAGATGCCGTGCGCGCTCGGCAATGCCAAGCGACCCGAGGAATTCGGCTTGGCTTACGGGGCCGTCTACGGAAAAGCCGGCGGCGCTCATTGCGTTGGCGAGTGCTGTGAAGTCTATTTGGGCAGTGAGGTCGGCCTCGCCGGGCGCGGCGAGCGGATCCTCATAGCGATGCTCTCGGATGCTTTGTAGTGTATTGCCGAACGCGGGCCCAGTGTGGCCGTAGTCGATGACCAGGGCCGCAAATGGTGAGCCGAGGCTGGCAAGAGTTGAGGCAAATGCCGCGAACGCGGGGCGGGTTTCGAAGATGTCTCCTTCGCGCGGTGTTGCAGCCTGTTCGAAAGTTGGATGCAACTCGGAATCCAAGCGCTCATCGAAAAATGCGAGCTTTTGCGCCTCATCGAGGCCGATGCATCGTTGGCGCCAGCGCTCGCTGCGAAAGACCCATTGGTCAATCGGCATCGTGTCGAGGAACTCGTTGGCGACGACAATAGTGGGACGTTTGGCGTGGTTTCCCTCAATGTCTTTGTGCCAGCGAATGGGCACGGTCTCGTCATTGAGCAATGTGCGCTGATGCTCGAGTAATGCGGCATTAGTTTCGACAAGATGCACTGTGATTGCGGTGTAAAAATCGGGCGCTGCCTTGGCCGCGCGAAGCGCATCTCGCATCAGCGTGCCCCGACCGGGCCCGAGTTCGATGAGATTGAGCTGCGATGGCGCGCCCATCTGCTGCCACACCACGGCGCACCACAAGCCGATCAACTCGCCGAAGACTTGGCTGATCTCTGGCGCTGTGATGAAATCGCCCGCGCGGCCAATCGCATGCTGGGTGCGATAATAACCATGAGCGGGATCATGCAGACACACACGCATATATTCGGCGACTGATAGGGGGCCGGCGCTGCGGATGCGGTGTACGATTTGCGCAGCGAGCTGTGTGGGCCTATGCCGGCTGTTTTCCGGCTTCATTCCAGCGACCGAGTGCGCGCCAAATAGATAACAAAGAGGCCAAGCAATAGCATTGGGATAGAGTAGGCGATGCCAACGGTCAGCGGTGCAATATTCAACGAATGGGCGAAGTGCGGCTCGCGGAAGAGTTCAGCGGCTGAACGCGCCAGTGCGTAGCCGACGAGGAACGTACCAGTGACAAGGCCCGGACGCTTTAGTGCACCAGAATAATGCGTGAGAAACCTCAATACGATGAACAGCACGAGTCCTTCCAGAACCGCTTCATAGATCTGGCTCGGATGACGTGGCGTCGGCTCTACGTTAGGGTAGTGAACTTTCGCCTCGGGGAACACGATGCCCCACGACACGGTGGTAGGGCGGCCGAACAACTCGCCGTTAATGAAGTTAGCGATGCGGCCAAAAAATATCCCGATGGGAACGGCGGCTGCGCAAAGGTCGGCGGTGCTCCACGGGTTGATACCATTGCGGCGTGAGAAGATCCAAATGGCGACACCAGATCCGAAAAAGCCGCCGTGGAAAGACATGCCGCCCTTCCATACCGCTAAGACATCAAGCGGATTCTCAAGATAGTAACTTGGCTCGTAAAACAACACGAAGCCGAGTCTTCCGCCTAGTAAAACACCCGCCACAACATAAATTAGGAGGTCGTCGACCCTTTCTGGAACAAAGGGCGCGAGATCGCCAGCCCATAGCTTGGGCTGGCTAAGCAGGCGGCGGATATAGAGCCAGCCGAGCAGCAGACCTGCAAGATACGCAAGGCCGTACCACTTGATAGCGATAGGGCCGATCTGAAATGCGACCGGATCGACGTCGGGGAAAGGGATGGCCAAAATGCTCATCAGCGGTGTCATCGAGGTGCTTTCCGACCGATCCTAACGGCCTCAAAAATTAGTTACGATAAGAACAGGCACGATTTCGATGCCACCTTGCTTCTGTCAAGGACGTGCAATGCGCCTTGCATGGCAAATCGGTGCCCCTCATAGTCTGCCGTAAATGAGTCAACCGCGAAACTTGCGTGTCCAGTTAAGGGCCCGCGTTTTGCTGGCGGACGTTTAGCGGAGTGCAGCCCCATGACCCAGACCAATAACCGGTTTCTTGATGAGCTTGCAAAGTTGATGACAGACGCTGTGGGCGCGGCCGATGGCTTAAAGCGCGAGGTCGATACTTTAATGAAAGCACAAGGTGAGCGCTTTCTGCGCGACATGGATGTGGTCCAGCGAGAAGAATTCGAAGCGGTGAAGGCGATGGCCAAAAAGGCGCGGTCCGAGAATGAGCGACTAGAAACACGTATCGCCACGCTCGAAGCTCAAATAGCGAACACTATCAGGCCCGAGTGACTACTATGTGAAGCCTTGATGCCGCGATCATGCGCCAGTTTATCCCCGTGATTATAGATTGTGCACAAGAACACGGGCGCAGTTTGTGGCCGTCTGCCTCGAGTGCCGCGCGCCGGCCACTTTGGCCGTGGACAATGCCCGCTCGAGCTTGCGACTCGCATTGCGCTCTGATTTCGTCGCATGCGTGACTGAATTGGATTGCAACACAAGCGTCGCGTTGCTGCTTGCGGAACGTCCGCGGGATACCGAGGAAACTTGATATGGCATCGGGTGAATCTGGTTACGAGCGTGTGAACAATCCAATCGACCTTGTCGAGCAGCTTGCCGCATCTCACGATTGGACATGTGATCGCGCGAGCAACGATGAGCTTACGCTTGTGGTGGCCGGCACCTGGACCGACTACCACGTATCGCTCAATTGGCGCGACGATCTCCAAGCCCTGCATCTTGCGTGCGCGTTCGACTTTAAAGTTCCCAGTAATCGACTCAACGAAATGTATCGTCTCGTTGCGCAGATCAACGAGCAGCTATGGCTGGGGCACTTTGATCTGTGGACCCAGGAAGGCCTCATCATGTTTCGCCACGCGCTGCTTCTCAATGGCTCGGTGGCCACGCCCGCCCAGTGCGAGGCCATGCTCAAGGCGGCGCTCGAAGCAAGCGAGCGCTACTACCAGGCCTTTCAGTTCGTCGTCTGGGCGGGTAAGGAAAGTAGAGAGGCGCTCGTGTCCACCATGTTCGACACCGAGGGTCAAGCTTAGGTCTCCAACTCCAGGTTCCGCTCATGAGCTTCACTCTGCAGGGCCCGCTGCTGTTGGCCGGGGCGGGGAAGATGGGCGGTGCGATCCTGTCGGGCCTTCTCGCCCGTGGCCTCAAGCCGGAACATATTATTGTCCTAGATCCGGCACCAAGCGCCGAAATGTTAAGGCTGCTTGCTGAGCGCGGCATACGATGTGCGTCCTCGATAGAGGTGCTGGCCGAACCGCCATCCGTTATTCTCTTAGCGGTCAAACCGCAGGTGATGGATGAAGCGGTTGCACCGCTTGCAGAGCACGCAGGTCCAGGCACTCTAGTTCTGACGATCGCGGCGGGTCGAAGCTTGCAAAGCATCGAGGCGCATTTGCCGCAGCGAACACCTGTCGTACGTGCCATGCCTAATACGCCTGCAGCGATCGGCCGCGGTATCACCGTTGCCACGTCTAACCCGCACGTGTCGTCAGAGCAAAGGAAGCTCGCTCATGAGCTTCTGTCTTCCTTGGGCAAGGTCTTATGGGTGGAGGATGAGGAGCTGCTCGATCCTGTGACGGCAGTCTCTGGATCGGGACCAGCCTATGTATTCTTGTTGGTGGAGTGTTTGGCCGAGGCGGGTCAAGCTGCGGGTCTCGATGCGGAGCTTTCCGAGGAGTTGGCACGGGCTACAGTTATGGGTTCCGCCGCGCTCCTGGAGCAAACGGATCACGATGTGTCCAAGCTGAGAGAGCAAGTCACCTCTCCGGGTGGCACTACGGCGGCCGCACTTGCCATTCTCAACGGACCGGGAGGATTGCGGCCTCTACTGAAAGCAGCGGTGGCCGCAGCAACGAAACGCGGCCGCGAATTGTCGAAGTGAGCGCAGTGCTCGACGCTCGTCGCGGCCGCGTTGTTGCAAACCTCAGCGAGCGCATTACGCCCCGGCGGGCTGAGGTCTTGATGCGGATTGGCCTATGGAATGCGAACTAAGGAGGACAAGTTCTAGGCCGTTATGGATTGATCACCCACCGCATCGAATTTGGCACTTTTGACTGAAGCGAGGGACTAAGCGCCTAGCCACAAGTGCAAGACAACGTTGTTATCAGCTATGATATATAGTAACAAAATATGCAACAGCTTTGGAGACGCACTCACGCGATTGTGTGCTCGGTTGAGCATCTAAGAGGACAAACCAATCTCCTCGGGAAATCGCAATTTGCGGCTACTTTGCATACTGCAATAAGGAATGTACTCATTGAAATCATGGCGCACATAGGTGCCGTCATAGCCTTTCCGCCGTTGCTCATGAACAGCGCCTCGCGATCTTTGGCCGGCTTGTCGCTGAGGGGCTGTCCGTGTTGGTGGTAGGCGAGATCGCTAGAAGGGTGGGCATCGGGGCGGCGAGTTTACCGCTTCACATGAACGAGCTGGGTCGTGCCGGTCTTTTGAGTTCGTTGCGGAATAGACGCTTCGTTCGATACAGCGTCGACACCGAGGGGGTTCGCCAGCTTCTGTCGTTTCTTACCGAGGAGCGCTGTCAGTGTAGGCCGGAGGTATGCGGTGCCGGCGTTGCGTCGGCCTTATGTCGCCAGAAAGTCAGCGGCCGATGACCGATCAACCAATGAATTTATTGTTCCTGTGCACACATAACTCTGCGCGGTCCGTCATCGCGGAGTCGATCACCAATTTCCTCGGATACGAGAATTTCAAGGGTTTCAGTGCGGGCAGCCAGCCGAGCGGGCAGGTCCATCCCCTGGCCCTCGATCTCTTGAGGCGTCTCAACTATGATACAAGCAATCTCAGATCCAAATCGTGGAATGAGTTTGCGGCAGCTGGTGCCTCCCCCATCAACTTCGTGATCACCGTTTGTGATGACACCGCTAATGAGACGTGCCCCATCTGGCCCGGTCATCCTATGGTAGCGCATTGGGGTTTGCCGGACCCTTCCCGCGCTAAGGGCACAGAAGCAGAGCAGCGCCAGGCCTTCGCCAATACCCATCGCATACTTTATCAGCATATCAGGACTTTTATGAACCTGCCGTTTGAAGCGCTTGACGAGCTAACTTTACAAAACCGTCTGGACGAGATTGGCCGCAAGGAAGCGGCTCCCAACCAACAGGATGCTTGATGAGAGATCCCGTCTTTGATCTGCGCCAGAAGCTTGCCGCCGAGTTCACGGGGACTGGTTTTCTCGTCGGAACCGTAGTTGGGTCAGGCATCATGGCGGAGCGTCTTTCGAACGGCAACGTCGGTCTGGCCTTGCTTGCAAATGGAGTCGCAACGGGTGCGATCCTTGTAGTGCTAATCATCATGTTTGCGCCGATCTCAGGCGCGCACTTAAATCCCGCAGTCTCACTCGTCATGCGTCTTAACGGATCTCTGGAGAGGTCCGAATTCTTTGCCTACGTCGCTAGCCAAGTAATGGGTGGCTTAGTTGGCGTCATGATTGCGCACGCAATGTTCGCTGAGGAGCTGTTCCAGTTCTCGGGAACACAGCGTAATGGCGCATCGCAGTGGCTTGCGGAGGTCGTGGCAACATTCGGGCTCGTCCTGACGATATTGCTAACCCTACGCGCCAGGCCGCAGGCGGTTGGAGCTTGCGTCGGTCTCTATATCGCGTCGGCTTATTGGTTCACGGCTTCAACGTCTTTTGCCAATCCGGCCGTGACGATTGCCCGAGCGTTTACTAACACGTTTTCAGGGATTCGCCCGCTCGACGTGGCCCCTTTTCTTTTGGCGGAGGTCATTGGGGCTGTTTTGGCGCTCTATGCCGCCCGGCTATTTTTGGCCCGCGGGGCGTCAGCTAGCGAGGGAACCAAAGGCTAGTGAAGTCTACCGCTTCCATTCTTGGTCGCGCTCCCCTAACTCTAGGGGGAGGAAAATTGGAGTTGACCAATGTTCGATCTGGCGACGATCGATGGACGCATCGTAGCGGCGGCGCTTCGGCTCGCTGGTGAAAGGCCTTGGGACGAAGTCACGCTTGTCGAGGTTAGCGAGGCTGCCGGCGTGAGCCTTGTCGACTTGCGTCATGCGTTTAATTCAAAGGGCGAAATTCTGGCGGCCTTCACTCGCACCGTTGATGATGAGGTCATTTTGCGCGCGCCGAAGCGTGCAGAGGGCCAGTCCTCGCGTGATGCCATCTTCGAAGTCGTGATGAGCCGTTTTGACATTCTCGCGCACTATAAGCCTGCATTGAAATCCATTGCTGCCTCTTGGCCGACAGATGTGACATTGCTTAGCGCGGTTCTATCATCGCAGGCATGGATGTTGCGCTCAGCAGGCACCAGCCCAGAGGGGTTCGATGGACAGTTGCGTGTGGGCGGTCTTGCCGCGCTCTATGTTTCGGTTTTTCGCACCTGGCTCGAGGATGACGATCCCGGCTTGGCAAGGACCATGGCAGTGCTCGATCGCCGCCTGCGGCGTGGCGAACGCTCGCTAAAGTCTATAGATGATGCACTCATCAGATTGCGCAGCCTTTTCAATGCTTGCGCGGGCGGCATACCGCCAACTCGGTCGCGAGACGAAACATCGCACGCGCCGGAGCCGCCACCCGAGGCATCTGCGTAGTCTAGCGCGCAACAGGATCGGCCATTTACAGTGGCACGGAAATGACCGCCCGTAGGCCGCCCATAGAGCTTTCACCTAGGGTTATGTCGCCGCCGTGGCTCTTGGCGATGTCTCTCGCGATGGCAAGCCCGAGCCCGGTATTGCCTTCGTCTTGATTTCGCGCTTGATCAAGACGGTAGAAAGCCTTGAAGACATTGGTGCGCTCGGAGACCGGAATTCCGGGGCCATTGTCGTCAACCTCGATACGTACCCATCGGCCTTCGGTTGCCGCGCGGATTACAATCCGATCGGCGAAGCGCACGGCGTTGGACACGAGATTCGTGATGGCACGCTTAAACGCCTGGCGCTTAAGCGGCAGCACCAGTTCCTTGCTGCGCCTTCGTAGCTTGAGTTTGATTGGCGTGCGGTAGACTTGCGCCTCGTCTTCAATTTCCTCGAGTAATTCGCGTAGTTTTGTGGGGGCGGCTTCCTCACCGCCGTCGCCCTTGGCGAAGTCGAGGTAGTCCTCGAGCATGTCCTGCATCTCGTGGACATTGCCCTGCATGGAGCGTGCCGCGGGCGTATCGCCGAGCAGCGCCAGTTCTAGCTTAAAGCGAGTCAGAATCGTGCGCAGGTCGTGGCTAACGCCGGCCAGCATTGTCGTGCGCTGATCGACGTGCGTTGTTATGCGATCACTCATTTCCAAGAAAGCCTGGGTGGCCTGGCGCACTTCGCGCGCCCCGCGCGGGCGGAAATCTTCAGGCACTCGGCGCCCCTTACCAAACGCGTCTGCTGCCCCCGCAAGACGCAAGATCGGGCGGATTTGATTGCGCAAGAACAGTATCGCGACGGTGAGTAGGATGACGGAAGAGCCGATCATCCATAAAAGGAAGATGTGCGAGTTAGAGGCGTATGTCTGCGATCGCCTAGCAACGAACCGCAGAATTGCATCCTCGTGCTTAACTCGGATCTCCACGTGTCGCGATTGGCCAACGGTATCGATCCAGAATGGGCGCTTCACCTGGCGGCGGATCTCCTTCGACAATGCGCGGTCTAGGAGTGCAAAAAATGGCTTCGGCCGTGGTGCTGGTAGTTCGTCGCCAGGCAGTACCTGCATCGACAGCGTGAGACGATCTCGCGCCATCTCGATGAGCCGACTGTGTTCGGAATTCTTTGGTTGCTGCTCGTATATATCGATGAGAGCCCCGATGTCGCGCGCAGTTGCCTCTGAAAGGCGCCGCGTTACCGCTTGCCAATGCCGCTCCATGAAGACAAATGCGACAACGCCTTCGAGTACGACAATCGGCGCGATGATGATGATCAGTGCGCGTGCATAGAGGCCTTTGGGCAGGAATTCGACCAACAATTGGCCGAGCCGCGTCATGTTGGCGGCATGGGTCTCGCTGAACCATGTGAGCGCTGTATTGGCCCAGGGCGGAAGCTTGATGCCGTGCAGGCGCGGACGGATAGCCTTGCTCGACGTCTCCAAGTCTGAACGCGACGGAAAACGCGCTAAGGCGTTGCGCAACCACTGGGGTAGGCGCAGCCATCGATGGGGCGGTGCTTCTGTAGCCTCGTCGCCTCTTGCGAGCATCAGAGCGGACCCTAGAAAGAGCCGGACCTCATCGGCTCATTTAATCCGAATAGAGAATGTATCCTTTGCCGCGGACCGTCTGGAGATACACTGGGTTGGAGGGGTCTGTCTCGATTTTGCGTCGCAGCCGGTTGATCTGCACGTCGATGGCCCGATCGTTGCCCGTGGAATCCTCGCCGGATAGCTCGTGGCGCTGAATCGGGGTGCCAAGCCGCTGGGCGAATAGCCGCAAAAGATCTCGCTCGCGCTCCGTAAGCCTGACCGTCTCCTCGTCGCATTTTAGTTCGCCGCGCGTCACGTGGAAAACGTACTCTCCCATGCGGATTTCTTCGTGCGGGCCCGATGGTCCTTGTGCCCGTTTAATAATGTTGCGTACCCGCAGCAATAGCTCGCGTGGTTCGAACGGCTTGGGCAAATAATCGTCGACGCCGGCTTCCAGGCCCTCAATGCGGTGCTCCGGCTCAGCGCGCGCCGTCAGCATGCATATAGGTACAGGCCGCGTGGCTTTGATCTCGCGCGCAAGATCGAGCCCATTTTCGCCAGGCATCATCACGTCGAGCAAAATGACGTCGAATTCGAGCCCGCGCATTCCCGATCGGGCACTTTCCGCATTGGCGGCGGTCGTTACACGGAATCCATGCTCAACCAAATAGCGGGCGAGCAGATCCCGAATTTTCTGATCGTCATCGACGATCAAAACGTGCGGAGCGTTATCGGGTAATGGTTCAGACGATATGGCCCTTGCGGCATTCATGTTCCGCCCTCGGTCTAATCGCCGCCGCTTGTCGTTGGCGGCAGCTTAATCAGCGTCTCAACGCGCTCCCGATCGGACTGGGTAATCATGGCGAAAAGGAAGCGACGCGTGAATTGCTGGGCACCGGGGCCTGCGGTAGCAATGGCTTCCTCGATGCGCTTAACCTGCAGGGAGGTCAACTTCTCAATTAGTCTTCTCCCCTTTGCAGTCACGAAAAGCCGCCTTTCTCGGCGGTCTGCGTTGCCCGCCTTCTGCAGAATGAAGCCCTTGTCAATAAGCTGCTTTAGCACCCGCGCAAGGCTCTGCTTGGTGATCTTCAAAATTTCCAAGAGATTGGCGACGCGCAGGCCAGGGTGGCGGTGAACGAAGTGAAGGACGCGGTGGTGGGCTCGGCCGAAACCGTACTGTTCGAGCACCGCATCCGGCTCGGAGGTGAAGTCGCGATAGGCGAAGAAGAGGAGTTCGGCATAAGCGATGAGCTCTTCGGGATGACATGGCTCAGAATTGTCCAAACGTGAGTCATTGGTGTTCGCAATAGCCCCATTGGAACGAGAATTGCGGCGAGTGGATACGAGGTCGGACGTTATGTCAGTCATGTTGACATATTTGGCCTCGATTGATACTCGTGGCAAGTTAAATTGCGCTAACAGTTTAGCAAGTTCGCGCGAGCGGCAGGTCCCGTACGATTTGCGCTGTCTGGCGTTTTTTGTCAGTGCCAGCGGCCCAAAATTTGAGCGGTTCCAGAGGGTTTATCCTGCACGCAATGCTCCACGGAGAAAATGTATTGGGTAATCCCGCTCCTTTTCACGACCGCGATGGCCTAATATGGCTTGATGGAGAGCTTGTGCCCTGGCGGGAGGCCAACATACATATCCTCAGCCATGCACTGCACTATGGCAGTGCCGTATTTGAGGGTTTGCGGGCTTATGGCGGGGAAATCTTTAAGCTCACCGAACACTCGCTACGCTTGATCGAGAGCGCGCGCGCGCTGGATTATGAGGTTCCTTATACCGTTCACGAGATCGATCAGATCTGTCGCGAGGTGGTCAAGGCCAACAATCTGTCTGATTGCTATATCCGGCCTATCGCGTGGCGCGGAAGCGAGCAAATTGGTGTGTCGGCGCAAGCCACAAAGATTCACTTGTCGGTTGCGGCGTGGGAGTGGGGGTCCTACTTCCCGCTCGAGCAACGCCTCAAGGGCATACGCTTGACGATGGGCAAGTACCGACGGCCCGATCCTCAAACGGCGCCAAGTCGAAGCAAAGCCGCTGGCCTTTATATGATTTGCACCATTGAAAAACACCGTGCGGAAGCAAAAGGGTGTGCCGACGCGTTGATGCTTGACTGGCGCGGACATGTTGCGGAGTGCACGGGCGCCAATATCTTTTTTGTTAAGGACGGCGTGATACATACGCCGGATCCCGATTGTTTCCTTGACGGAATCACCCGCCGCTCAGTGATCCAACTAGCGAAAACGCGTGGCTATGAGATTGTGGAGCGCACGATTATGCCAGAGGAATTGGGGGGGTTCTCCGAGGTCTTCCTCACCGGCACTGCAGCCGAGGTGACGCCAGTATCCGAGATCGACGAGTACCGCTATGCTCCGGGACAAATCACTGAAAATCTACTCAACGACTATATGGCGTACGTACAGCCGGCGCGGAAGGCGGCCGAATAAGCTGACCGGTTGCGTTTTGTGAGAGTGACCACAACGGCACACACCGGGCCAGCTCGTCCACCATAAGGCGGCCAATCGCTTGCTATCCCCTCTCATCTCATCGACATTGATTCTGGGTCCGAGAAACACCAGGGCGATGAGCTATGTGGCGCTTAGCACTACTCTCGACGATGGTTTTTGCGGTTCTCTCCGCGACGACTTTTGCGGCGCTGGCGCAGGCGGGCCCTGGCGGCGTCATTAACCCTCAGCGAGATTGCCAGACCATCCGGACCTGTAATTTTCGACCCGGCGGCTCATACCGCGGCTGCCTATCAAGCTATAGCTGCCGTGTTTGCCGGTTTGTCCCGGCTTCGTGCAAGGGTATGGGTCGCAGGAAAACCTGCCGCAAACTGCGTTGCACCTGGGGTGGTGTGGGCTAGTTTTCAACAAAGCCAAAGGCTGATTTCCTCCGCCATTTGAGTGCGGCGTGCGACGGGCCGCCGCCTACATTGCTAAATGAGGCAAAAATCGGCGACAAGCCCCGCATGACGCGATCGAGGATCGTCGACGTCGCCATAATCGGCGGGGGCCACAATGGCCTGACCTGCGCAGCTTATCTTGCGGCTGCGGGGCTCGACGTGCTCGTGCTTGAGAAGAACCAGGTTGTAGGCGGGGCCGCGCTGACAGAAGAGTTTCATCCTGGCTATCGCAACTCCGTTGCAGCCTATACGGTGAGCTTGCTCAATCCGAAAGTTATCTCCGATCTTGATCTCGCCGACTATGGGCTGCGTATTGTGGAGCGCCCGGTGGCCAACTTTTGGCCGGTCGATGACAGTCGCTTTCTCTTGTTGCATGGAGACATGCGCGCCCGCCAAACTGCGCTCGCGAAATTCTCCCAAAGCGATGCGGAGCATCTTCCCGCCTACGAGGCGATGCTGACACGCGCGGGCGATATCTTGCGCGATCTTGTGCTGCGCACGCCGCCCAATGCTGGAGGTGGTATGCTCGCGGTCCTGAAGGGTGTTGACGCTGGCCGTCGCATTCTAGGGCTTGATATCGATGATAAGCGCATCCTCTTGGATCTGTTCACCAAGAGTGCCGCCGATTTCCTCGATGCTTGGTTCGAGAGCGATGTGGTTAAAGGCGCGTTTGCTTTTGATGGCATCGTGGGCAACTACGCAGCGCCTTCCACTCCTGGAACGGCCTATGTGCTGCTGCATCACTGTTTCGGAGAGGTTAACAATAAACGCGGCGCCTGGGGTCACGCCATCGGCGGAATGGGTGCGATTACGCGCGCGATGGCCGAGTCAGCGAAGGCGCGTGGTGCGCGAATTCGCACGGGGGCCGCCATTGCGCGGCTGTTGACCAAAGACGGTGCTGCAATCGGCGTTGTGCTCGACACGGGCGAGGAGATAACCGCGCGTGCGGTTGCCGCCAACGTTCCGCCCAAGCTTTTGTTCCGCGACCTTGTGACCGAAGAGGCCGTCGCATCCGAATTGCGCGATCGTTTCACCCGGATCACGTCCGGGTCGGGGTCCTTCCGCATGAACGTTGCGCTCTCGGAGCTTCCCGATTTCATATGCCGCCCCGGCAAAGAACAGCAGGATCACCACGGCGCAGGGATCATCTTTGGCCCGACACTGGAGTATCTAGATCGGGCCTATCTCGATGCGCGCCTTGAGGGATGGTCGCGCGAGCCCGTCATTGAAATGCTGATCCCGTCAACGCTCGATGACACACTGGCGCCGAAGGGCCGGCATGTTGCGAGCCTGTTTGTGCAGCACGTTGCCCCGCATCTTCCTGGTAGCCGCACATGGGAGGATCCGCAAGAGGCAGAGCGCTTCGCCGATCTGGTGATCGAGACCGTCAACCGGCACGCGCCCAACTTCAAAGCGGCCGTCATCGGCCGGCAGGTGCTGTCGCCCCACGATCTGGAACGGCGCTTTGGCATGATCGACGGTGACATATTCCACGGTGCCCTGTCGCTCAATCAGCTTTTTTCCGCCCGGCCCCAGCTTGGATTTGCCGACTATCGCATGCCGGTTGACAGGCTTTACCTTTGTGGTTCGGGTGCGCACCCAGGCGGAGGCGTGACCGGCGCACCTGGGCACAACGCGGCGCGTGAGATCATTCGTGATCTAAAGGGCTGGCCGCGACTTGGCCGTCGTGGACCTGCGAAGGCGCGCTAGGAGGCCGCATGCTGCGCGTCAGCAAAGACATTGTCATCGATGATCGTGAACTTGAGGAGCGGTTCATACGCGCCTCCGGGCCTGGCGGACAACACGTAAACAAAGTCGCAACCGCTGTGGAATTGCGTTTTGATGTACGTCAGTGCTCAGCCCTGCCGCCAAGTGTAGCCGCGCGGCTGGAAAGACTCGCTGGGCGGCGTCTCACGGAGGAAGGCGTTCTGGTCATTCGAGCGGAGCGCTTTCGCACACAAGAGCGCAATCGCGATGACGCGCGCGAACGACTGCTCAAACTAATCCGCAAAGCCGCCATCGTACCGAAGCGGCGCGTGGCAACCAAGCCGACGCGCGCATCGAAAGAACGACGCCGCGAGGACAAGACCAAACGCTCGCGTGTCAAGAATCTTCGCCGATCGAAACCAGATCTCGACTGATACGTTTAGGGGGCGGCGCCGGCCTCAAGGTAGGGGGCATCATCGCCTAGTGCCTGTAGGTCGGGGTCCATCTGGTCGAAGGCCATCATCGGGCCGAATCCTTTGAACAGCGGATTAATCAGCATGTTGCGGTGCCTGAAGTAGATCCAGCTGCGCTTAAGCTTGCAGCCCAGCCGCGCCTTCTGGCGATAAGAGGTATGCCCCGCCTGCATCCACGGAATGCCACGATCAATACAGTAGCGGACCATCGCCATCCAATTGAGGAAGTAGAGATTGTGCTCGCGCGCGTCGGGGTAGCGCATGCCGATATACTTCGCTAGCAGCCGATCGGGCTCAGTAAGCGAGATATTGAAGCTGATAAGTTTGTCATCGATGGTGCCCAGCATCACATGAGCTTTGCCATGGCAATTACGCATCACCTCACGGAAATAGGTGGCGGGGACTTCATCAAATGAACCGTAGTCGACCTTGCTGTTGGCCCGCGTCTCCTCGAATAACGCGGCGATCTCATCCTCGATGTCGGCAATCGAGTCGCGAAACTCGAACTTTACCTTATTCGCGCGACGCATCTTTTTTCGTAGGTCGCTGCGCATCGAGGACGAAAGGCTCGCAAGGTATTCGTCTTCGCTAGAGAAGGGCAGATGCAGCGTAGCGACTGGCAGGGTAGCAACGCCGGTGAAGCCTTGCTTTTTCAGTAGTCCGTTTGCCCACGTCGCGTCGCGATCCATTACGTCTTTGAGCGCCAGAAGCGGGATCTTGTTCTCTGCGGCATGGTCATTCATGCCGCGTAGCAGTGCTTCGAACGCCGCGATGCGGTCGTGTTCTTTTATGCCCGGCTGAAATCCGATCAGGCATTCCTCGGTGAGCGGAGAGCCCATGCCGAGCACGGGCAAGGCGACGAGCTTAGGAGCGCTGCGATGGATCCATTCAACGACGGGCTTTAGCGGTCCTTCCAGCGATAAGTCGAGGCGGTAGTCGGTGCGAAACAGAGGCACGGCGGCAACCAACGCAGCCCCCGCATAGGCGGCCATGGCTGAGGCTTGAAAGCCTTCAGGCGCGGCTTGCTCGCACGCGCGAAAATAATCCCAGCCCTCCGCGCGACCCGGAAACAGGCGATCCCAATCCTCGCGGGGAAGCCCCGTGATGCTGGTGAGATGGCGTACAGCGATGGGCTGCCCGTCGATCATGTCACGGCTGCCGTCGTGGTTGGTTGGCCGGTCGTGCGCACAAGCCTTTTGGGCATGTCGATGAACAATACCGATTTATAGCGCGTTGCCAGCATCCCATCGCTTCTTTGTCCTTCTACGCCAATTGCTGCCTGCCGGCAGCAAAGCTGTCTGTTACGCGTCTGCTCGACTGTTCCGCAGGGAACAGCCGCCGCGGCAGGCTTTCGATAAGCTCCACGGCCACTCAAACGATGCGTCCACAACGCGACTATAGCCAAAGAATACTGGAAGAGGAGAAGAACCACATGATCAGACTTGTCTGTCGCGTCCTACAGGCCGCGATCCTGGTCGGCGCGGCGGTCGCAGGCGCGCCTGCAATAGCCAGCACAAACGCAACCGGCATCTGGATCGATCATACCGGTCGCGGCGCTGTGGAGATCAAACAGTGTGGCAAGAACTTATGCGGTAACGTCGTCTGGCTTGAGGATTCCGCCAATGCCGAGGCCTGCGGCCTTCAAGTGCTCGGCAACGTTAAACCTGTTGCACGCAACAGATGGGATAATGGCTGGATCTTCGATCCCGACGAGGATGCGAAATATGACGTTGAGATCACCGTGTTGCGTGACGGGAAGCTAAAGATTTTGGGCTACGCCGGTACAAAATGGTTTAGCGAGACGATGTTCTGGACTCGTGCGCCGGCCGATCTTAAGCTCTGCAAGGCCTAGAAAGGCCTATTATACGCAAGGGATAAGGCGGGCGTCCTACAACAACAAATGGTACGCCCGTCACAGTTCGCCATAGTGATGGTGCCAGAGGGGTAGCGAGCAATTTCTTATTTGTATCTGGCAATTGCCATCGTGAGCGAAGTCATCGGCACCGCCGCGCTAAAGGCTTCTGAGGAGTTCACGCAACTCATTCCCTCGCTTATCGTCATCGTCGGCTACGCGTCAGCGTTCTACTTCCTGACGCTGACGCTGCGCACGATCCCCGTGGGCATCGCATATGCCGTGTGGGCTGGATGCGGAATTGTCCTCATCTGTTTAGTTTCGTGGATTCTCTATAAGCAAGTCCTAGATGCGCCGGCGATCATCGGGATCGGCCTGATTGCGGCCGGCGTCGTTCTCATCAACGGATTCTCCAACAGCATTCAGCACTAGCTGCCAAGTCGCGATCACGCGGGTGGTGGTTTTGCGTTGATGACGATCGGGTGGCCTTCGGCTTTGAGCCGTATGATCTCCGCCAACCCCCAGCGATAGGTATCCACCACAAGCTCGGTGTGCCGGTGCCAGTCGAGGATCCCCATCTTGGCAGGTATGGGGGGCACCATAAGCAGGTCACCCTGTTTCATCTGACGATTGAAGTCGAGGCGATTTGCCATCAAGCTGCGCATGAGTACTGTCGTTAGCCCAGGAGCATGCGGCAGTTTTTTGCGCCCCATGGGTGTAAGACTCATTCGGACCAGCTCGGCGCGCGAAGGCAGGCTTTCATAGTCGACATCGAAGTGCTCTAGCTCGGGCATGTGGAAGCTCACAACCACGTTCGGACCGCTTTTCAACTCTTGCATGGTACGCACTGGAACGTTGTCGAGCAGACAGCCGTCGACGAGCATTTCGCCCTCAGCCGTGTAGACCGGCGGCAGCAAGACCGGGATTGAGCCGGAAGCTCTGATGGCGGAGAAAAGGTCTCCGCGGCGGTGGTGGTGCAGCTCGTAGCTCGACAGGTTAGTGGAGACCGCGAAATAGGGGATCCACAAGTCTTCAATATTGGTGCCGGCGAAATAGTGACCCAAATGCTGATCGTAGTGACGATGATCTAGCAGACTGTAGCGCGGCCAAGTATAGCGCTGCATTGCTCGGTTTGTGATGAAGATGTCGTGCGTGCCGCGATCGACATCGTCGGGATGCTTGCCCATTGCGAAGGCTCCGACCATCGCCGCGCCGGCCGACGTGCCGCCCATCATGTCGAACTCGAGCCCTGACTCGATCAGAGCCTTGTAGAGGCCGACGTGAGCCGCGCACAACGCGCCGCCTCCGCAAGCGATGAGACCGAGTGCCGTTCCGTTGATGAAGCGGAATAGGCGCTCGACGTCCTGGGATGTGTCGAGTGCTACATGGTGGTGCATTGCGACGTCGCGTCCGCGCAGCCAGCGTGAGGTGCCGATAATGTCCTTGCGGCGTGGGTGCAGCAGGACGAGGCGGCGTGCATCGCTGTCCAAAAATTCGCAAGCGAGTTTCTCCAACGCATTGGGTGTAGGATCGGAGGCATGCGTACCGACCGAAAGCAGTAGATCGGCGTGGCGGATTGCTTTCTGCGACCAGGGTGTCAGCTCCGCGTCGGCAATAAAGATGACGTAATCATATTCGCTTTCGAGCGCATTTAATGCTTGCGTCGCCTCGGCGCTGTCGAGTTCTACGCCCTTGGGCAGGAGCTGCTCGGCCTTGGCGGCGTCAAGGACAAGCGTTTTGGCTTCGGCGGCGAACACCGAATTCAGAAGGGCGATGAAGCGTTCCGGTACCGGCGCACGTCCGGCACGAATGATCGTGATGGTGCGCGGGCGCGGGTCAGGCGCGTATGGCTCAGAGGCGGTCGTCGCTGTCAGGCGCTCGGCCAAAGTGCTCGTGAGAGTTCGCCAAATGGCTGGATATTTTGCCGAAAGATCATCGAACTCTTTGCGACCAAGCCGTAAGACCAGACTGTCGCGCATGGCCGTCACGGTCGCGGTGCGCGGGCCGCCCAGCAGAAACGCAATTTCTCCGATGGGCTGGTCGGGGCCGATCTCGGTGATGGGATCGCGCCGTCCCTTCTGCGTGACGGCGAAGCGCCCAGAGAGGACGATGTAGAGCGCGTCCGCCGTATCCCCCTGGCGCACGAGCACGTCACCGCGTTTTAGCGAGTGCGTCTTAAGTTCGCCCGCGAGCGCCTGGCGTGTTGCGGCATCGAGGCCGGAGAAAATTCCGACGGCGGGGAGGCTAGCCTGAGGAGAGGGGGAGTTCATGGGGCGGGGCTTCTTGGCTGACGGTGCGCGCATCATAGTGCAGACGCACGGTCTTGGCCTCGCCAATCAGCCCTCTTTTCGCAATCTACGGTAACGGAAAGGTCAAAGCCCCTGCGATCAAGCCGCGAGCGGCTCCGCAATTTCTCGCGTTGCGGCCTCGGTGCGCGGCCCCATCGCCACGACGTTGGCCCCGAGCGCGTCGTGTAACGACAACACAAAACGCTGTGGGTTAAACCCGCGGTTGGCGTTTAGGCGCAACGAGGCGGCAATGGCGATGGCCGGGGCCATCAGCTCGTGTCCGCGATCCATCATCAAGTTCTTAAGGCGGCGGGCCCCGAACACTTCGACCAACTGGCGAAAGCGTACGAAAACGGCAAGGGCTTGCTGCGGTTCGCCATGAAAGCGCCGCTGCACCTCGGCCTGCACGGTGCTGAGATCTTCGTCCTCCAGCCCGCGAAGCATCACAAGCCCGCGGCCGTTCTCAATGAGGGTGCGCATGAGGGCGGCGAGGTCGTTTGCCTCAACTGCCGGAACGTCGCTTAGGTCCCAAGTCATAGCCATGTCCTTAAGTCCTCTTGTGTGTGGTTAGGCGCCGTTGCCGCTAAAGACGGTCCAGGGCGAGCCGGTCATAAGAATGATGTCTTTGGGGCGGCGCGCGGCCACGACGAAGTCGACGTTGTGGCCGACGAGACGGCCGTTAAGATTCATGACTTCCGACTTGTCGAAGCGGTACTTGGAACCGTTCTCGGCCTCGATAACGCCGAAGCCAACTTTGTCGCTGAACTTGGTGATCTGCCCGTGCATGGCGTTCTCCCTTGATTAATGGGCCGGCGCTTACCGGCTTTCTATTGGGAGCTTTGCAGATAGGTTGGGTGCACGCTGTTCCTTGCGGCACAGGGCCTGACACTTGTTATAGTGGACGGCGCAGATGCTTAACGGGACCTAACAATGCGCGTTGCAACAGCGGGTCAAATCGATGCCCCGCCCGAAAGGGTCTGGCCGCTGCTCGATGAGGATGAAAATCTTAAACTATGGATCCCGGACGTGATCGCGACGACGCACCCCAACGTGAAGCGCGTGGGCGATTCCATACGAATCTGATTGGCATCAAAGATTCGCAGACGCGGCCGCATCAACACAGACTTCGGTCAGGCTCCACCCTCTGGCTGTCCGCCCGGCCAAAGAGAGGGTCTTTGCAACCTTTTCATCCATCGTCTATGCGAGCAGGGCCCCGGTGTGCGCCTAGACTGCGCGTGCGATCTACAGCTTTAGTTGGCTTTCGCGCGTGATGATTTTGATTGGCCCCACAATGGCCCCCTCGCTGTTCAGAATGTTCGCCTGAGAGGCTATTGCAGTGTATGGGAGCAGCCGTGGGCGCGGGGCAGCTTGAGCGGAAGCCGGTCGTGAGCAGTGTTCAGACCGGGTTCATTCCGAAGCTCTTAGAGTTCTGACCAAACTATTCGTATTGGGAAGGTCATCCCAAGCCTAACCGAATGTTGGGGATCGTGGGGCGTAAGGTGCTCCAAAACTGAACCGCGAGGTGAAGACAATGACGACTGTTTGGCGGCGTGCCGTTCTCCCGGTGCTTGTTTGTGCTGGCGCACTCGCGCTGCAGCCTGCGGCAGCCCAGGCCAATTGCACCTGGTATGTGAAAACTTCACTTGAGCAGCAGCAGCGCAACTTGAAGCTCAAATGCGGGTTCAAGGGCAAGGAATGGTCAACGGACAAGGCGACGCATCAGAATTGGTGCGCAAACGTCGGACCAGACGTTTCGCGCAAGGCCGCTCAGAGGCGTGAAAAGGCACTGAAAAAGTGCGGAGGCTAAGGCGTTATCGCCGTGCTTGATGCGCTGTGCAGCATAAAACTACTGCCGAGCCCCGCTGCGATGTGCCAGCGGGGCGTTCTCTTGCCTGACACATTTATAGTCCCCAGCACTTATGGCGGCGCAGCTGAAACGCCATACCACCCTTGATCGCTTTCCGTTCAGGCCTGATGGTGCGCCGCAAATATTCCTGAACGTCCACGGCAGGATGTCATGGTCAATCCCATTCTCATTGAAGTCACGCGCGGGCCGCTTGTGGAGAGCTGGCACCGCGGGGCGATCGCCGTCGCCAATGCGTCCGGCGCCATGGCTTTGCAACTGGGTGACGTGGTCCAACCCATTTACCCGCGTTCCTCTATCAAGGCGCTACAGGCGCTCCCATTGATTGAGACAGGAGCTGCCGACCACTTCGGCTTTGGAGCCCAAGAGATAGCACTTGCCTGCGCCTCACACACGGGTACGGAGCTTCACACGCGGCTAGTGGCCGCTATGTTGGAGCGTATAGGGCTTAATGAGGAAGCCCTCGGCTGCGGCCCGCATATGCCGCTGGGCGGGGCAGCT
>Ga0209013_10001437_pt1 | contig 21986 bp, 24 predicted proteins | sample Cruoilmetagenom2_FD_187291 | JGI IMG/M metagenome (GOLD analysis project Ga0209013, IMG submission 187291) | Oil polluted marine microbial communities from Coal Oil Point, Santa Barbara, California, USA - Sample 2 (SPAdes) (version 2) | ecosystem: Environmental > Aquatic > Marine > Oil seeps ... | reverse complement strand
CGCGGGTGCGGCCGCCGACCTCGATGGAGACCGACGGTGTGACGGGTGCCGCGCGGCCGCAGCCTTGCGAGCGACTGCCCGTTTCATCCGCGCCGCAGCTCGTCGAGGTGATCAGCGTTGACAGCAGAATCATTCCGAACAGAATCATCTTCCTCACAATACACTCCTCTAATACTAATTGAGCCAAAAAACGCTCAATTAGGTGTTAATCGTTATTAGAATGCGATGACAGCCTCATTTTATAATTACATGATGGGTGCGATATAAAAATAGATTTCATTGCTTTGCCTTGTGCCTTACGCCTGTCCGTTATATCCAGTGACCAGAAACCAGTACCCAGCAACCAGAGACCAGTACCCAGTACCCAGTGACCAGAGACCAGTAACAAGAAACCAGTGACAAGTACCCAGAGACCAGCAACCAGCCTATCGCGGAAACACGGCTCCCTTATCGGCACTGGATACCATACGGGCATACCTTGCCAGATAGCCGGTTTTGATCTTGGGCTCGAAATCCGGCAGTCCGGCCAGCCTTTTTTCAATTTCTTTTTCTGAGAGCCGGACATCCAGTTTATTGTTGGGGATGTCGATTTCAATGATATCCCCTTCTTCAAGGGCGGCAATCGGGCCTCCGGCGGCTGCTTCCGGAGACACATGCCCGATGCCGGAACCGCGACTGGCTCCGGAAAAGCGGCCGTCGGTAATCAAGGCGACTTCCTTATCCATGCCGATTCCGGCCAAAGCCGATGTCGGGGAAAGCATCTCCTGCATTCCGGGACCTCCCCGGGGGCCTTCGTATCGGACAACGATTACCTCACCCTTTTTGATTTTACCGTCGACTATGGTTTGAAAAGCCTCCTCTTCCGAGCTGAAAATGCGGGCCGGTCCCGAATGCGTGAGCATTTCTTCAGCCACGGCAGCCTGCTTGACAACGGCCCCGTCCGGAGCCAGGTTGCCGGTTAATACCGCCAGGCCGCCGGTGGGATGCACCGGCTTATCCACTGAACGAATGACAGAAGGGTCTTTGATCCCGGCCTGAATTTCGGCCAGCATCTCCCCCAGTGGTTTGCCGTAAACCGTCATAGTTTCGGTATTGATAAGCTCGGATTGTTTAAGTTCCGCCATGATGGCCGGAATGCCGCCGGCATAAAAGAAATCCACCACATGATGGGGTCCGGCCGGCGCGATGGAGGTCAGGTGAGGGATTTTTTTAGATACTTCCCCGAAATCTTTGAGGGTCATATCAATATCAGTATAATAGGCGATGGCCGGAATATGCAGGGCCGAGTTCGTGGAGCCGCCCAATGCCATATCGGCGGCGATGGTATTGTAAAATGCTTCTCTGGTCATTATATCTCTGGGCTTAATGGCCGAATTAACCAGCTCAACAGCTTTGTATCCGGTTTGTTTGGCCAGCCAGACCCTTTCGGAAAACACCGCCGGCGCGCTGCCGTTAAAGGGCAGGGCCATGCCCAGCGCTTCGGCCAGGTTGCTCATGGTGTTGGCGGTAAACATCCCCGAGCATGAGCCGGCTCCGGGGCAGGCGGCACATTCAAATTCGGTTAACTCCTGTTCGGATATTTTGCCGCCTTTAAAGCGGCCTACAGCCTCAAATACTTTGTCAAGACCGGTATCTTTGCCATGCACCTTCCCGGGCAGCATGGGACCGCCGGAGAGAAAAATGGAGGGAATGTTGAGCCGGGCGGCGGCGATCAGCATCCCCGGGATGATCTTGTCGCAGGAGGACAATAGAACCAGGCCGTCAAAGGGGTGGGAGGTGGCCATAATTTCGAGGGAGTCGGCGATTAACTCCCGGCTGGGCAGCGAGTACTTCATGCCCACATGATTCATGGCAATTCCGTCGCAGACACCGATGGTGTTAAACACCACCGGCGTGCCGCCGGCGGCATAAATTCCGGCTTTGACGGCATCCACCAGCTTGTCCAGATGCATATGGCCCGGTATAATTTCGTTAAACGAGTTGGCAATACCGATCATCGGCCGCTCCATTTCCCAGTCGGTAAATCCGTCAGCCCGCAGCAGCGAGCGATGGGGTGCCCGCTCCGGTCCTTTAGTCATTAAGTCGCTTCGTTTGCTCATTTTCCCTTCCTTTATTTTTTTGGTAGATCGGGAGTAACAATTTTTTTTATGGTACAAGGGGCAATCACAAGGTACGGTTCCTCCATATGTTACCACCGTATGGTGATACAAATTTGTTATTACCTAAACTGAGTGAGTGGTTCCAGGTTCAGGGTTCAAAGGTTACAACTGATTGACACTGCTCACAATTTTAATCAAAATCTGGAATACCCATCATGCCCGATTGGGTGAAACGGATTTATAACCAAATGATGACACGATCCCTTTGATAAGAGCTGTCTGGGGTTTTTCAACCCAGAACATTGAACCCTGAACCGCTCAACCTAGGTATTATGGTTCGGAAAGTTCAATGGTAATGCCGTTGAAAGCGTTGGGCTGGGTCATGGCGATCTTTTTTCCCCTTAAGCCGATCCGGGGTTTTTGATCCATCATTTCGACGCCGCGCTGTTTAAGGTCCTCGACGTCCGCTTCAATGTTATCGGATAACAGGCAAAAATGATGAATGGCATTGCCTTTTTCTTGGCCGAATTTTGCCAGAAAGCCGTCTTCGCTGTTATCCTGGAGAAATTCCAGCGCCAGTCCGTTTACATCCAATACGGTGCAGCGCATGTTCTTTTCCGGAAATTCTTTAATCGCAGGTTTTTCAAACTTCATAATTTTTGACAAGGCATCCAGGCTCTTTTCGATGTCGTCAACGACGATACCCAGATGTCCGATTCCTGTAATCATATTTACTTTCCTTATCTGACTCTTTCAGGGCTCCTTACGGTTAATTTTAAATTTATCGAAATCCCGATCATAACTGTATAGGATGTTCTGAGCGTCTTTTTCCAAACAGGCAATCAGATAACAGTCTACGATTTCCACATTTTTATCACGCCACAGTTCCAGTGTGCGTTGAACGATTTTTTTATCTTTGATAGTAATTCCTTTGTATTTGAGGATATCCACTAATCCATTGGCAATGTGTTTTTTAGGAACTTTGTAAAAGCTTTTTAAAACGAATATCACCTGGAATAAAACAATCAACTTCAACTCCACTCGCATTTCGCCATGTTCCAGCGCTTCAAAAAAATGATATAACCGTTTATATTTCTTTCCTTTATCGAGTGTTAAAAATCGAATCAGAACATTGGTGTCCAATAGAGCGATCATTTATTCCATCCTTCAGCTAAACCGTCTTCAGTTGCCTTTTCGATGTCCGCTTTGGTTGGTTCTGATTTCCCGGATGCATAAGCGCGAAATATGCCAAATAACCGTTCAGTCGCAGATTTCCAGCTTTTTTCTTTTGGAAGAGGCTTCAATAAAATCCCCTCAGATTTAGAAATCACATCAATCTGATCACCAATCTCAATTTGGTATTTTTTTCTCAATGCAACAGGGATGACAACCTGGCCCTTGGGGAACACTTTCATTTTAGTGGATTCTTTAGTACCGGCACCCATGATTATTCTCCTGTTAAGGCGATTCTATTGTTATACAAAGAAAATATTGTAGTATAACAAAAATGTCAAGATTTTTTCCTATATCTTTTCGTTCAGCCGATCAAATGATCGGCAAAAAATACTTGACAATGTCACTACAAGGTGACATAAATAAATCCTATGGTGACTCCCAGGAAAAAAAAGTTTGTTTCCGAGCCGGCCACTGCCCGCAACCGGGAGGCGACACGCACCAGGTTGATCCAGGCCGTTGGAACCCTGCTGGCCCGGGAAGGCTTTACGGGTTTAGGTGTCAATGCCGTCGCCAGGGAAGCAGGGGTGGATAAAGTTTTGATTTACCGGTATTTTGGCGGGCTATCGGAGCTGATTGTCGCCTTTGGCCGGGAGGGCAACTTCTGGCCTTCAATAAAGGAGCTCGCCGATGGTGACGTCGAAGCTTACAGTCGATTGCCTGTGAACGAACAATTGTCCCGATTAAGCAGAAATTTCATCCAGGCAATCCGACAGCGACCGATTACCCAGGAGATCCTAGCCTGGGAAATGGTCGAACGCAATGATCTGACGGTTGAATTGGAAACGATCCGGGAGAATACCATGATGAATTTTTTCGACATGTTTTTCCCTTCAACCGGCAATGGGCCGGATATAGCAGCAATGGGCGCAATTATCGGTGCCGGGATCAGCTATCTGGTCAGCCGCGGTCGCCAGATTCGCTTTTACAATGGCGTCGACCTTGAATCAGAAGAGGGATGGAAACGGCTGGGAGATGCGGTTGATACTATGATTCAGGGCATGTTTGGCGGCAGCGCAACGTAATAGCCGAAATTTTTTTGCCCAGAATGTCACCGAGAGGTGACTATATTTCTGCTAACCAATCAACTATTTTCTTTTAACTTGGAGATTTAAAATGAAACTAAATCGAAGAAGTTTTTTGAAGAAAACCCTGGCAGCTGGATCGATGGCGGTGGGGAGCGGATCGATATTTTCTGCCTGCTCGAGTATTCGACGTGCTGATATGCCGGATCAGGATTTTTCAAAACCCATAACCGGTCAACTGGATGAAATCGGTGGTGCCATCTTATATCATGCCTGCCTGGCCCCCAGCGGTCATAATTCTCAGCCCTGGTTTGTTAGGATAGTGAACAAAAATGAGTGGGTCATTGGCCTTGACGCGCAACGCAGACTACCTGAAGTTGATCCCGACAACCGGGAGGCCCTGCTGTCCATCGGTGCATTTGCTGAAAACCTCTCGCTTGCTGCCGGCACATACGGCTTAAAGGCTGAAATGGAGATCATGGCCGACAATCCATTCCGCAAGGACATCATACGGGTTTCCTTAAAGCCAACCAAGCCCATCGATTATCCGCTCGAACGGCTTAAGCTGCGCATGACGGTTAAGCACGGCTATCTTCCGGATGAGATTAAAAAAGAGGATATTCACGCATTGTCAGAACCATTAAAGGGCCGGCTGTTTTACTTTCCGAAAGGCACCGAGCATGCAAAATGCATTGAAGAAGGGGCCATTGAAAATTTTCGGCTCCAGGTTCAGCGGGATGACGCCCAAAGGGAATTGGTCCGATGGGTGCGGCTCAGCAACAAGGATGCCGAGCGCTATCGCGATGGACTGACTCTTGAAGGCATGGAGATCCGCGGTTTCAAGGGTTGGTTTGTCAGAAATTTTGTTAAGCCCCAAGATTTCTTGAAACCCAGTTTTCGCAAGCAGAGTGTTGACATTACGGCCGAACTCGCCCGGCAGGGCGGCGGCTGGCTCATCATTACCAGTGAAGGTCAAACGGTAGCCGACTTAATTGAAACCGGCAGAAGATTTGAACAAATGGCCCTGCTGGCACGCGAGCGAAGAATCGCGATTCAACCCATGACCCAGTACCTGGAGGAAAAAGAGGGATTGAACCAGATTGCGGCCAACCACGAGACCGATGTTGTTTCGCAGTTTGTGTTACGAGTCGGCTATTTAAAAACATATCCGGAACCGGTCAGCCTGCGACGCCCGGTAAACTGGTTTGTGCGATCATAACTGTATAGGATGTTCTGAGTGTTTTTTTCCATATTTAAAAGTCAAAGTGACAGAGAGAAAACGTATTTCTTATTTTGAATCCGGCACCCGGCTTTATGGCGCCAACATCCATGATTATTAATTAATACGATCGAAAGACAAAATTATCCAGGTAATAATTCATCATCGTTTACCGGGGGATTACCATGTCAAAATATCTGAGAAATTCAATCATAATTTTGCTGTTACTGGCGCTTATTCTGGTGGGTCTCGTGGTAAAGACCTTTTACGATGCCGGGGAATTCAGGGAAATCAAGCCACATTTTAAAGGTCAGAGCAAGTCCATCTCAGGAGTTTTAAGCTCTGAGGACATCACCATCCATCCGCGAACAGGACTGGCTTTTATTTCTTCCGCCGACCGCAGGGCCCGGTGGTCCGACGCCGCACAGCCGCGTCAGGGGGCCATTTACGGGTTTGACCTGAGTTCAGCCAACTCGCAACTGGTAAATCTGACAGTTGGCTTTGACAAAGAATTTAACCCCCATGGCATCGGTTTGTGGATGGCCGGGGATGGGACCGCTTCCCTTTTTGTGGTGAATCATCGTCGGGATGGCCATTTTGTTGAAATCTTTGATTATCGGGGTGGCAAACTGGTTCACCGGCAGTCGGTTTCAGGAGCCTTGATGCACAGCCCCAATGATGTGCTCCCGGTAGGATCCGCTGCCTTTTACGTAACCAACGATCATGGCAACGCCACCGCATTTGGGCGTATGGCGGAAGAGTACCTCCAATTGGCGCGGTCCTATGTGCTCTACTACGATGGCCAAAGTTTTCGTAAAGTTGCCGCAGCGCTTGCCTACGCCAACGGGATCAATATAAGCTCGGATGGCCAAACGGTTTATGTTGCTGCAACTGTAGAACAAAAAATTTATGTATATGATCGAGACCGCAATACCGGGGACCTGTCCTTGCGCAGCACGGTTGAGGCCGGGACCGGAGTTGACAACATCGAAATTGACCAAAGGGGTGATTTATGGGTCGGTTCCCATCCCAAGCTTCTGACATTTGTCAAATATTCCAAAGACCCCAAAGTGTTATCACCATCCCAGGTGATAAAGGTGGCCATAAAAGAATCCGGTCAGCACAGCGTAAAAGAGATCTATTTGAACAATGGCAAACCGCTTTCGGGTTCCAGTGTTGCGGCCGTCTTTGAAAACACGCTGCTCATCGGATCAGTTTTTGACGAGCACTTCCTGTTGTGCAACCTGCAAAACTAGCGCAAGGCCCATAAAAAGTCTTTGATAATTAATCGATATGCTGAGCCAATCCCCATACACCATTTTTGCCATCAGAAGATGGATCCCCTTAATTTGATTGAGAATTTGGCGGTCTTCAGTCTTTGCCATCACCAAAATAAATACTTGCATTGTATCTCATTTAGGTATATTATTGAGGCTCAATTGGAGGTAATAGCATGAAATTTTTAAGCGTAAGAGATCTAAAAACAAAATCGGCACAAGTTTGGAAGGAACTGCCGGGCCAAAAGGAAATGGTCGTTACCAGTAACGGCAGACCAATTGCCCTCCTTTCATCAATTAATGAAAACAATCTTGAGCAAGTTTTAACTGCATTTCGTCATGCTCGCGCAACTAATGCTGTTGCATTAATTCAATACGAATCAGCTCAAAGAGGGACCGATAAGATATCCATGGATGAAATCGATGCCGAAATTGGAGCCGTAAGGTCTAAACGGGAAAAATGAAAATCGTATTGGACACAAATGTTCTTGTTTCCGGCCTACTTACCCCCTTTGGTCCAAGCGGTGAAATTGTTCGGATGGTATCCGCAGGTGAACTTATTTTATATCTAGATGCACGCATTTTATCAGAATACCAAGAGGTTCTTCACCGTCCAAAATTCAAATTCAATAAAGATCATATCAGCATTTTGCTTGATTTTATAAAACTATATGGCCAATTTGTTTCGAGTTTGCCACTTAAGAACCGTTTGCCCGATCCGGACGATGAGCCATTTCTCGAAGTTGCTATTGCTGGGAAAGTACGGTCCTTAATCACAGGAAATATTGTCCATTACCCTCTTTCATCCAGGGAGGGTATAAAGATATTTTCTCCCTCGGAATTCCTTGAGGTTTTTAGAAAACGAAATAGGACCACAGAACAAGGCGCTTAACTCAGACGGCTAGTATAATGCGGTTTTTCAAATATTTGCCATCTAAGAGTTTTTTCAGCTTTCTGAAAAGCCTTGGCTTTAGACCCGCCGCTGGTTAGCTTTGAGAAAAGGGGTCGTGTGTCTGCACCGAAAACGGCTTCTTTGGCCAGGCTGACGACTTTCGGGTGTTTGATGGGGATTTTAGTTGTCGCTGCAAGATTTTTTTGGGTTTCGCCGAAGGTTGCCGTTATTTGAGGATCTCCGCCCGGAGCATTGGTAACGATATAGCGTTCGTTCGCTATATCAGATTCGACTGTCTGTCCGGGAGCCTCGCCGATCAACGCCCCCGATGCCTTGTCTATTTCCAGCTTGTAACGTCATCTTTGCTGTTAAAGAGAATCGATATGCTGAGACAAAAAATGATCAAGGTAGAATAAGCTAATAGGGATATTCCATGGGGAAAAGTCAATTCGCAGCAATGCGGATTTGAAAGACAAGGAAGTCCTGGTGATGCGCGGCGATACGGCCTATGAATATGCCGTCAGAGAAAACTTGTCTAATAAACTGATATTGACCGACAGCTTTGAGCAAGCCATGAAATTGCTCTCTGAGGGTCAGCACGATGCGGTTGTCGTCCAGCAACTGACCGGTCTGCAGCTTATCAAGAAACTGGGTAGTTCCAATGTCGTCAACGTCAGCGCGATTGAGGAAACAAGTCTGAAACCGGTCGGCAAACCACTTTTGGGTTTTGAACAGAAGTTTTGTATTGCCGTGCAGGAAGGCAGAAGAGGAGAAAGAGAAGTTGATTATTGAGCTTCAAAAGGCCTTTGACGAGGTAAAGACCTTGGGCAGCCTTTTACCCATATGTGCGTCATGCAAAAAAATTAGAGACGATAAAGGCTATTGGAACCAGCTGGAAGTTTATATTCAGCAGCATACCGGCACTGCATTCAGCCACGGTATTTGCCCGGAGTGCGCTAAAAAATTGTATTCTGACCTATCTCTTTACGACTGAAAATGATTCTGTACCGTCCCCCACGCTCGCAATTGAAGTCACACAACGAAAAAGCACTTATCCTTATACCTTACGCCTTGAGCCCTTATTACTACCAGCCGCGGAGCAAATACTCGTGAATCGAGTCGGCTGCCTTGCGCCCGGCGCCCATGGCTAAAATGACGGTGGCTGCGCCGGTGACGATATCGCCGCCGGCCCAGACACCTTTTTTATAGGTCTTGCCGGTGGCCTCATCCGCTTCGATGTAACCCCAATTGTTCAACATCAAATCCGGTGTGGACTCGGTTAATAAGGGGTTGGCACCGGAGCCCACAGCAACCACGCATAGGTCACATTCCAGTTGGAATTCCGAACCCTTGATGGGAATCGGCCGCCGGCGACCCGAATCATCGGGCTCACCCAACTCCATTTTCAGGCATTCCATCCCGGTCAGCCTGCCCTTTTCATTGCCCAAATACTGGGTGGGGTTGGTCAGTAGAAAAAATTCGATGCCTTCTTCCTCGCCATGATGGATTTCTGCAGTTCGGGCCGGCATTTCCTGGCGGGATCGGCGGTATACGATGCGGACTTTTTCGGCTCCCAAACGCATGGCGGTGCGGGCGGAATCCATGGCCACATTGCCGGCACCCAGCACAACCACATTTTTGGCACGCGGAATCGGGGTGTCCACCTTGGGATACAGATAGGCTTTCATCAGATTGGCCCGGGTCAGATATTCGTTAGCGGAAAGAATTCCGATCAGGTTTTCCCCCGGAATGTTCATAAAGCGCGGCAATCCGGCACCGACGCCCAGGTAAATGGCATCATAGCCTTCTTCAAAGAGTTCATCCAGGCTCACGGTTCGGCCCACCACTGCATTGCACTCCACCTTAACTCCCAACCGTTCCATAAAGTTGATTTCCTGTGCCACGATGGCTTTGGGAAGCCTGAACTCGGGAATCCCGTAAACCAGGACGCCGCCTGGTTTATGGAACGCTTCCATCACGGTCACATCATGGCCTTTGACGATCAAATCTCCGGCTACGGTCAAACCGGACGGGCCGGAACCCACCACGGCAACTCGTTTCCCGGTCGGTTCGGCCCTGGGCGGCAGTTCACCGGTACCGTTTTCTCTTTCCCAATCGGCTGCAAACCGCTCCAGGTTGCCGATGGCCACAGGTTCGTCTTTTTTACCGACTATACACAAGCCTTCACATTGAATTTCCTGGGGACACACCCGTCCGCAAACTGCCGGGAGGCTGTTTTTTTGCCAAAGGTGTCTGATGGACTGGGTAAATTCCCCCTCTTTAATCAGTTTGATAAAGCCCGGAATGTCAATTCCGACCGGGCAACCGGCAACACAGTTGGGCTTTTTGCATTGCAGACACCTGGCAGCCTCCTTCATGGCCATTTCAGGCGTATATCCCGTAGGAACCTCTAAAAAATTTCTGGCCCTTACCGCCGGTTCCTGTTCGGGCATCGGGAACCTGGGAATTTTTTCTTTTTTCACTTTTTTCTTCGCTTCTTCCGCCATAATTTCTTCCCCCCCCGGATTGATCTATTAGTACATTCTTTTCCAGAATGAAATTAGTTAAATCCCAAATTCAAAGACCCCACTAATTTTAAATAGGCTGTTCGACTTTATTAATGTATTTGTGGGACACAACCTCATTATTGCTGCATAGTACAAAACTCGTTATAACACTTCTGCTCATCCTCGCAGTAGGCCTGCAGCCGCAGCATCAATTCATCATAATCCACCTGATGGCCGTCAAATTCCGGTCCGTCCACACAGGCAAATTTTGTCTGTCCGCCGACAGTAACGCGACAGCCGCCGCACATGCCGGTTCCGTCCACCATGATCGGATTCAGACTGACCATCGTCGGTACGTTGAATTCCTTGGTAATTAAGGACACAAATTTCATCATCGGCACCGGCCCGATTGCAACCGCCAGATCAATCTTTTCGGCTTCGAGGATCTCTTTTAATACCTCGGTAACAAATCCGTGGTGTCCGTATGAGCCGTCGTCGGTGCACACGCGCAGCTCATGGGAAGCAGCCTTCATGTGGTCTTCCATGATGAGCAAATCCTTGCTGCGGGCCCCGATAATACTAATGACATGGTTGTCGGCTTCCTTCATGGCCCGTGTAATCGGATGCAGGACGGCGATGCCGGTACCGCCACCGACACAAACGACATTTCCGACTTTTTCAATGTGAGTCGGTTTGCCCAGGGGACCGATTATATCCTGGTAGCCGTCACCCACCTGCAAGGTTTTAAACAGGGCGGTAGATTTGCCAACGACCATATAGATGACCGTAATAGTGCCGTTTTCAACATCTGTCTCGGCCATGGTCAGTGGAATGCGTTCCCCATCCTCATCGGCTTTGAGGATAACAAACTGGCCGGGTTTGGCCTTTCGTGCAATTTTAGGCGCCTCGATTTCATTGAGAATCACGTTGCCTGCGGACATTTCTTCACGTTTGATTATTTTGAACATTTTAAACCTCCAACGGAATATTTCCTTAAAAACTATTTTTATGCTTTGTTTGACAAAAAAGATTCAATAGGTTCTGCCGAGTCGGCTCATCGTACAAGCTTAAGGTTAATTATTAGATAGACTTGGCACTGAGAGCCTTTTTGCCTCCAGTTGTCCGGGTTAGGTATTTGCTTTCACCCAACTACCAGGTTATTTCATCTGGCGCCGGAGAGTACCAAGCGGAAATGAGCATAATCTCAAAAGTAGGGTATTAAATCAAGGTAAAATGTTGAAATTCTCACCCTGCAATGATAAAGCAGGGCGGGCCTTTCGATTTGGGATTTGGGATTTCGGATTGAATAGATTGAAACGATCACAACCATCTAAACATTTGACCTATGAATATCTTTGACAGCCATTGTCATCTGGACGACAAAACCTATACAAGGGACCTTGAAAAGGTGCTTCAACGCGCACGCAGCGCCGGTGTTACCCGCATGATGACCATCGGTATCAATAAGCGGACTTCGGTGCTGGCAGTCTCTCTGGCACAATTTCATACCGGAGTCTATGCTTCGGTGGGCGTCCATCCCCATGATGTCAAAAAATGCGACGAATCCATCCTCCAGGATTTAATTATTCTCTCAAAAAATAAAGAGGTTCGGGCCTGGGGCGAGATTGGACTTGATTTTAACCGCATGTACTCTCCAAGGGAAGACCAGGAAAAATGGTTTGGCAGGCAACTTGAAATTGCCGACCGGCTGGATTTTCCGATGATTTTCCATGAGCGGGACAGCCACGGACGTTTTCTGGAGATGCTGAAAAACAATTGCGGAAAAAATATAAATGGCGTTGTCCACTGCTTCAGCGGCACCCGTAAAGAACTAAATCATTACCTTGAACTCGGACTTCACATCGGTATTACCGGAATCATTACCATGAAAAGCCGTGGAACCCACCTGCGCGAAATGGCCCCGCTAATTCCCGTCAATCGCCTTCTTGTCGAAACGGATGCTCCCTATCTGACCCCCACACCGGAGCGAAACCGCTTTCGACACAATGAGCCCGCCTTTGTTAAATCCGTGCTCCTGAAACTGGCCGAAGTCCGCAAAGAAGATCCCGGTCAGCTGGCGCAGAGCATCTGGGAAAATACGTGCCGGTTATATGGCTTGGAAGCTTGATACTGGTTGCTGGTCTCTGGTTTCTGGTCGCTGGCAGCTGGTCACGGGTCGCTGGTTGCTGGTCACTGGCAGCTCATTAATGGTTTCAGGTGTCAGGTTTCGGGTGTCAGGAGCTAGGAGCGAAATTTCTGAGGCACTAACGTTATAATATGGAGTCTCCACAAACCGAGGCGTTTTTTCGGACGCTCCGACGTTCAGCCTGACACCTGACACCTGAAACCTTATTTAGACACTAAGTGCGTGACTGCCTTCTCCAGCCCATCGATACTCAACTCAAACATGGGAAAAATCTGGCGGATGACGTGGATGGTGCGGGTGTAGTCCCACATGGATTCGGAAACCGGATTTAACCAGACTGAATGGGGAAAGGTGTCGGCTAAAAATTTGAGGCATTCAATGCTCGGCATGCCGCTGCGCTCTTCAAGGTGGATGGAGCCGTCGGTTGCCATGAGTTCGTAAGGGGCCATGCTTGCGTCTCCCACCAGCACCAGCCGGGTTTCCGGATCAAAGCGGGTGAATTCATCGATGCGCTGGGGTTTTTTATATCTTGCCGGATCCTTCCAGAGGTTGCCGTAGACTGTGTTGTGGAAGAAATAGGTTTTCAAGTCTTTGAACTGATCCCTGGTATAATCAAAAAGGGTCTGAACGATGGTGATATAGGGATCCATAGACCATCCACCGTTGTCGATGGCCAGGATTATTTTAAGACGGTCCTTTAAGCGCCTGTCAAAAACGATTTCGATCTCACCACCGTTTTTCATCACCTGGTAAATGGTCTCGTCGATATTTACCTCATCTTTGGGGCCCACCGGGATTAGATTCCGCATCCGTTTTAAAGCCTCTCCGATCATTGCATGGGTGAGGGGTCCGCTTTGCGAATAATCTTTATAGCGTCTGTCCATGGCCACTTTAACAGCCGATTTGTTTCTTGATACACCGCCCACTCGCATACCCCCCGGATGATAGCCTGAATGGCCCACCGGGGAATAACCGCCGGTGCCGATCCACTTACCGCCGCCGTTGTGCTGTTCTGTCTGTTCCTTTAGGCGTTCTTTAAAATATTCGATCAACTCTTCCGGGGTAAGCTTGTTGAGGGCCGATTCATCCATTCCCAGTAATTTAGAGAGTTCGGTGGGGTTTTGCAGCCAGGCTTCCAGCATGGTTCGGGCCATTTCATCGAGTTCCATGCCTTCATAGTCGGGCAGTTCAACCCCTTTAAAATGATAGGCGAAAACCTGGTCAAACAGGTCAAACCAGCGTTCGCTTTTCACAAGAATGGCACGGGACGAGGTGTAAAAATCATCCAGGGAAGTCACCAGACCCCGGGAAAGGGCCTTTTGAAGGGTCAAAAAAGCCGTCGGGCTGACCGGCACTCCGACTTCTTTTAATTTGTAGAAAAAATCGACAAACATATCTCAAGCTTCGTTTGGCATTGAGCATGGCGCATAGAGCATAGCGTAAAGGTTCAGAGTATCACTGAAACGCTATGCGCTTTGCCCTATGCCCTATGCGATTTAGTTTAGCCTTCTCCCATTGACTGCCGCCTGTGCTCGGGCGTAGTCCGGACTTTTCTTAAATAAAACACCGAGATAGGGCAGCTCCCCTTTGGCTAATTGTTTGGGTTTAAAATCAGGATCAGCTGTCAGGGCCCTGATCCAGTTAATTAATTCACGGGTTGCGGGTTTCTTTTCAATGGCATCCAGTTGGCGCACACGGTAAAATGCAGAAATGGACTTGTCCATGAGGTCGTTATCAAGTTCAGGGAAATGCACCCTGATGATTCTGCGCATCATATCCGGATCGGGAAACGCAATATGATGAAAATTGCAGCGACCTAAAAAGGGATCGGACAGATCTTTTTTGGCGTTGGAGGTAATAATAATTACCGGACGAGTTTTCGCCGAAACGATTTTATCGATTTCGATAATATCAAATTCCATTTGATCCAGCACATCGAGCATGTCATCCTGGAAATCGGTGTCTGCTTTGTCGATTTCATCGAGCAAAAGCACGGTCCTGGCATCTGATGTAAAGGCCTGGCCGATTTTGCCCATTTTAATATATTCTTCAATGTTGCTGACATCCCGGCTGGAATCTCCGAAACGACTGTCATTGAGGCGGGTCAAGGTATCATACTGGTACAAGGCGTCGATCAGCTTCATGCTCGACTTCACATTCAACACGATTAACGGCATCTTCAGACTTTCAGCAACTGCATGGGCCAGCATGGTCTTACCGGTACCGGGCTCCCCTTTCAGCAGCAACGGCATCTCGAGCGCCATCGATATGTTGACAATTTTTGCCAGTTCTTCATCCAATACATAGCGGGTTGCCCCGCCAAAATTTTTCCCACTGTCTTTGTCTACCATCCATTACCTCACGTTTAGTTAGCTAAAATTGATGAATTCGTAAAAAGTCGAATTCATCAAGTGTTTGGTGTTTCGTGTTTGGTATTTGGTACGGCATCTATAATGCAATATCGGCATGTAAGAATACTAAACACTAAACACCAAATACAAAACACACTCGTAAAAAGTTGGCTTTTCTGAATTTTACGACATCTATCCAGTCTACCGAGTTCTCTATAAATATAAAGGCTTAGAGCTTCCTAATTTCCCGGGAGATCTCCCTGGTAAGTTTAAGCACTTTTTGGGTAAGGTCAACGCTCAACGTCCCGGTTCCGCAAGTTGGTGTTATCAGGGATTGATTTATCAGGGTGCCCGAATCGATCCCAAGCGATTCGATCTGTCGGATCTTTTCTTCCAGCTGGCGCACCAGTGAAGAGGTGGTTTCCTTTTCAAGGTCATCGACATTCAGCGTCGGAACAATCCCCCAGGCCAGGATTTTACCGGCTTCGAGAAAGGTCTTAATCTGATCGGGATAAAGAACAAACCGGTCGAAATAGGCATAGGCATCAAAACTTACAATATCGGCAGCAGAATCAAGCACCAGCGACCAATCGGTGTTGGCACAGACATGAACACCGGCCATGCCGCCCGCCTGATGAACAGGCTCAAATACTTCCTCAAAACACTGGTTCACGTCTTCGCGGGAAATGCTGGTAAACCCCGATGAACCATAACCGGCAAGGCCGGGCTCATCAAAAAAAATGATCACCGGCTTTTGAAATTGCGACAGCCGCTCAACTTGCCATCGGGCCTTCATTGCCAGCAATTTAATCGCTGAATCTCGAATTTGGGGTTCATAAAATATCGCCCGCTTTTCCTGATCCGCAATGCCGGTACAAAAGGTAAAGGGGCCGGTTATTTGTCCTTTAACCGCCACAGGTGCAAGGTCACCGGTTTCCAACCTCTTCAAATACGCGAAAAATCCTCGGGCGGTATCCTGTTTCAAAGCAAATCGAGAGCTATCCAGGTCGATGCTTCCCTCGCTCACTGCCATATAGTCTTCGTAAAATTGAAGCAGCTCATTTTCAAAGGCCTGATTGCCCGCATTAACAAACAGGTTGTCGTTCTCTCGGCATAAACCCGGCAGACCCGGCGTAAACTGCACCATCATTCCCTCTTCCTTATTAGCCGGAAGCTGGGCCCAAATGGGAATTTCGGGCATATATTCCAGAATAAGGTCCAGGGCTTCATTATGGTCTGCCAGTGGGAGACTGCCGATCAATGTGGCAAGCCCGTTGGCCTGAAACACTTCTGTCACCTCTCAAACCCCTCAAGATTTATGGTTCTTCACATGAAAGAGTGCCGTCATTTTAATCCAGGAGACGAATTATATCTGTCATTTTTTGAATGCCTAAAATGCCTAAAGTGCCTAAAATTAAGGAATACTGTCTATTTTAGTTGGATTCACCCGTTGCGATAAGCGTCTAAGGCAGACAGCAAATATAACACAGTATATGAACTGGTCAATTTTCAGGCGCAAAACTGAAAATTAGCGCCAAAAATGCGCTATTGCCGATTGGAAACCAAATCGATCGTGCTGAAAGCACGTTCCACAATTTTAGGCATTTTAGGCACTTTTGGCATTTTCAATTATCATGACCGAATTTGTTTGGCAAGGTTAAGAACAATTAAATCAGAACGCGAAATGATTGACACGAAAAGGGCCTGATGTTATATTCAGTTCGTCAATTGATTTAGAAAGAGAGCAACCGTTTTTGTAAAAGTCTTATAAACTACTATAAGCTTTCGGAGTGCCCGGTGGCGAATATCATATCATTTGAGGATAAGAAGGGCCTTTCAGAGGAAAAACAGGCAAACCTGACAAAGATGCGCAAGTTTCAGGCCGTTCGAAAAGTCTTTCAGTGCACGCACTGCGCCCTTAAGTGCGAAAAGTGCGGATCACAGATCAGCGGTGATCAGAGCAAAACTGACACTTATCAACGCAAACTGAATGTCCCGTACAACTTTTGTGATGAGTGTTCAGAAGAGTATTTAGACTACATCGAAAGACTTAAAGGAGCGGGGGATACTGACTGCTATTGGCATAATGAGGCCTGGATTGATGCCTGGAAGAAATGGATAGATTATCAGGGCAGCGTTGATCAGTATTTAAAATCAAGAGAATTCAAGCAGCTGTTAAACGAACTCAAACAAACCGGGCCTGACGAATAGGAGGAAACATGTTTGGAATAGGAATGCCGGAACTCATTATAATTTTAGTGATCATCCTCATCATTTTTGGAGCCGGCAAGCTGCCGGAAATCGGCGCAGGAATGGGGAAAGCCATCAGAAACTTTAAGGGTGCGTCAGACGAAGAGGAGAAAAAGGAACCTGAGAAAATAGAAAAAGAAAATAAATCCTGATCATTTTATGCCCGCCAATAAACCCAACATCTAGAAATATCTATCACGCCGTCGGCGTGAAAAATATAGGGGATTTTTTAAGGCCTGAGTTTTGATCTCCATTTTTAATTCTATCGTCAAACAGAAAAAATGGCGTAACAACAAACTGTTACGCCATTTTAAATCTAATTGCAGTAACAGTTAGAATGGAATGTCATCATCCTCCGGACCCGGACCCGGCGCTCCCTGAGAACCTCCGGCCATCCCGCCCTGTGGTCTGCCGCTATCGGACATGTCGCGACTGCCCAGGAACTGGATATCATTGGCGATTATCTCAGTCGTATACTTTTTGTTTCCATCGCGATCATCCCAGCTGCGGGTCTGAATACGCCCTTCAACATAGATCTGCTTACCTTTTGAAAGATATTCTCCGCAAATTTCACCGAGCCTTCTCCAGGCCACGATACGATGCCATTCGGTACGCTCCTGTTTCTCACCCGTATCTTTATTTTTCCATTCCTCTGAAGTTGCAACGCTGAAATTGGCAACCGCAACGCCACTGGGAGTATAACGAACTTCGGGATCACTTCCCAACCGCCCAATCAGTATCACCTTATTTATACCTGACATTATTTCCTCCTTCGACTGAATACTGTTTTTGTTTAAAAAACTGATACAGCAAACGTTTGGTGATGTCAATCGATTCTGGTCGCTGGCCGCTGGTTGCTGGCCTCTGACTTCAGGTCCCTGGTCGCTGGTTGCTGGAAATTTATGGTATAGGGTGTCAAGAATTCGGAAGTGGGAATGCGGAATGCGGAAAATAGGAAAAGGCGAAGGGCTCAGGGGAAAAAAGCTCATAGCATAGAGCTCATTGCTCATAGTAGAAAGGATTTCAATCCTTTAGACTATCAGCTGTCAGCTAAGCGATCCTTCCTTCCCACTGCCCCAGTATTTTTTATGCTATGCCCTATACGCCATGCGCTTTGTCCTTAAATCCGCATTCCGCATTCCCAATTCCGAAATCCAAAAACTTGTACTTGCTTAAAGTTGCCGCATTCCTCTATATATGAAAATAATAATTAACCCGACCAATTCCAAAAACAGAAATATGGCAAACATCCCGTTATTTGTTGTATTGTTTTGATCATTGGATCATTTTGATTTGAGGTTTGTTTCGTATTTCGTGCTTCGTATTTCGAATTTACCCAACCCCCTGAAATGTGATAAGCAAAAGGAGGGTTAATTTTAAATTCACGGCAAATCCGGGTTAGGAAACATTACCATGTCCCCTGAAAGCCCGCTTTCCAAACGGATCAAACGGCATGTCATCGGGCGCCGGCGCAGCTATTTTGCCGGTACCTCACCCGGTTTCGAAACGCTTTGCTATGAGGAGCTGTCGGCACTCGGGCTTTCAGTTGAAAATGTTGCCATTATTGAGGGAGGCGTTGAGTTCGAGGGACGGCTGCAGGATTGTTACCTGGCCAATTTGCACTTGCGCACAGCCAGCCGAATACTCTTGCGTATCGATCAATTCAAAGCATCCGGTTTCAGACAACTTGAAAAAAAGGCGGCCGAGATTCCCTGGGAACTATATTTGCCGCCAACGATGATACCGCAAATTCATGTCACAACAAAGCACTGCCGGCTTTATCATTCCGATGCCATCGGCCAGCGCTTTTTAGACGGCATCTCAATGCATTCGTCAATCAATGATTTTGACCAAGGGGAAGAAAACGACTTCACATCTGACCTTACTGTTTTTGTCCGGGGCGTGGACGATCGTTTTATGGTGTCTATCGACAGCAGCGGGTATCACCTTCACAAGCGCGGCTTAAAACGCCATCGTGGAAAGGCTCCTCTGCGCGAGACCCAAGCGGCGGCTGCTCTGTTGATGACCGGTTACAACGGTACGGAGCCTTTAATAGATCCTATGTGCGGTACGGGAACCTTTTCTTTAGAGGCCGCACTGATCGCAAAAAATATACCTCCGGGGTGGTTCAGAGAATTTGCTTTTATGCAATGGCCGTCATTTAGTCCAAAAAGATGGGAATACCTAAAAAACCAGTGTGTAACAAAGTTTGCCAATCCTAAAAAACCATTGATATTTGCCTCGGACCAGGATTCAGCTGCCTGCAGTCGGCTTGAAAAGTGCATTCAGAAGCACAAATTATCCGACTTAATAAAAGTTTTCCAAAAAGACTTTTTTGATTTTCTTCCGCGTGAATTGACCGATCAAACAGGGGTGGTCGTAATCAATCCGCCCTACGGACGGCGGTTGGGAAATCTTGAACAAAGCGACCACCTTTTTATGGCCATATGTGACAAATTAAAGCATGATTTTATGGGCTGGAAACTGGTTCTGGTCGCACCCGACAGAAACCTGGTCAAAAAGATTCCCTTTCAGCTTGACGCCCTGCCATTTTTTCATGGAGGACTGAAGCCAACCCTGATGTTCGGAAGAATAACGTAAATGTGAAAGGAATAATATCGATGAATTCGATTTGGCCGTTTATTCTGATGGCCTTCGTTGCCGGGTTTTGTCTCCCGACCCAGGCCGGGATTAACACGCAACTGAATCTGTGGAGCCAATCGGCAATTCTGGCGGCAACGATCTCGTTTGCGGTGGGAACCATCGGCCTTTTCGTCTATTCCCTGTGTTTAAGAATTCCCTGGCCGGCGGTTGACACGATCTCCCGTCATCCCTGGTGGATCTGGACCGGCGGACTGTTGGGCGCGTTTCTGGTCGCTTCCACCGTCGTACTTGCTCCCAGGCTGGGGGCCGCATCCATGATTGCTTTGATCGTTGGCGGCCAGATGACGGCTTCGCTGGTGCTGGATCATTTTGGCTGGCTGGGATACCAGTTGCATCCCATAAGCGGTCTACGAATACTGGGGGTGGTCCTTCTGGTAGGTGGAGTGGTTCTGATAAGACTGTTTTAGAGGTAAATATAATGCCTAACCCGGACAAGCCGGGATTGAAGATTGACGATTGACGATTGAAGATTTGTGGCATCGCTTCGCTCAGTCTTTTCTATTTAATTAGATGTCATCCTTTTCCAACTTTAGGCACTTTAGCGCATTTTAGGCATTTTAGGCATTTTAGGCATTTCAGGCATTCCTTCAACAATAAAGCTGAGAATTCCAATTAGGGAAGAGTTTTATTATATTATTCAGTTAACAAAAGAACTTGGGAGGTATCTTATGGATCTAAAAGACTTGAGGGTAAACGGAAAGCGGCTGCAGGGCACGCTGGAAGAAATGGCAAAAATCGGGGCAACACCGGGCGGCGGCGTTCAAAGATTAACGTTGACGGATGAGGATAAACAGGCCAGGGATCTCTTTGTCAAATGGCTGCAAGCGCTGAATTTGGAAATCATCGTCGATGAAATGGGCAACATTTTCGGCAAACGGCCGGGCAAAAACAACGACCTGCCCCCGGTGATGAGCGGGTCCCACATTGATTCCCAGCCCAAGGGGGGACGGTTTGACGGCATTTTAGGCGTCATGGGACCGTTGGAAGTTCTGCGCACCCTTCACGAAAACAACGTCGAAACCGAGCGACCCATTGTCATCGTCGATTGGACCAACGAGGAAGGATCGCGTTTCGCTCCGGCCATGGTGGCATCCGGTGTGTGGGCCGGAGCCCTTGAAAGGGATTGGGTGTATGATCGCACCGACATCACCGGGAAGCGCTTTGAAGATGAGCTTGTGCGCATCGGTTACAAAGGATCCGCACCCTGCAAAAAGCGGCCGGTTCACTGCTACTATGAGTACCACATTGAACAGGGACCGATCTTGGAAAAAGAAGGGAAGCTCATAGGCGCCCCCAAAGGAATTTTATGCCTGCACTGGTACGACATCTACCTTGAAGGTGAGGCCAATCAGGTGGGCCCCACCCCCATGGAAGGTCGCCATGACGCCCTGTGTGCGGCGGCCGAAATGATTTTAAAGGTCAACGAACTGCCGGACCGCATGGGCGGCAATATGGTGGCCACGGTCGGTGAAATCCAGAATTACCCCAATTCCAGAAATATCATTCCGGATAAAGTTCACTTTACCGTCGATATTCGCTCCTGGGACGACGATCACGCAATTAAGGCCTGGGATTTGGTACGCAAAGATTTTGAAGACATTGCCTCCCGCAGGGGCTGCCCGATTAAAATCGAAGAGACCTGGCGGGTGGAGCACTCACCCTTTGATGAAAAAAGGGTGCAGATGGTTTTGGATGCTGCCGAGGCCCTGGGGTATTCCAGCCTGCATATGGTCAGCGGTGCAGGACATGATGCCAGCTATATGAACCAGGTCTGTCCCACGGCCATGATATTTGTGCCCAGCATCGGCGGACGCAGTCATGTTGAGGTGGAAGAAAGCAGGTGGGAAGACTGTGAGGCCGGTGCCAACGTGCTGCTGCACGCCATGCTCCAGTCGGCGAATGAGAAGTAACAGATGGCAGAGTTTTGAATTCGGAATTCGGAATTCGGAATGCGGAATCAAAAAAATGAAACAAGGGGCATGGGTCGCGAGGTTGAGGTTTAATAATGTGTCGGTGGACGGAGATGACTTTACAACAATCAAAATCAAGATTTACTTGACTTGACAACCACGAAGAATGATATCTGTACTTTTACCATAGTTGGGGTTACATCTACATATCTTTAGTTTTGGACAATTTGTGATACTGGCAAGTTAACCGAAGTTCGAACAATCCCAAAAATATTTTCCATACTAACAATTATTCATTGTGAATCGAATTATGTATAATGCAAGAATGTTTTAGATTTGCAAGGTCCGATATTAAATACGGAAAGGCATAAAAAATGAGAAGACTATTCTTCACAACATTTTAGTAATCCTTT
>Ga0209013_10001436_pt1 | contig 21988 bp, 19 predicted proteins | sample Cruoilmetagenom2_FD_187291 | JGI IMG/M metagenome (GOLD analysis project Ga0209013, IMG submission 187291) | Oil polluted marine microbial communities from Coal Oil Point, Santa Barbara, California, USA - Sample 2 (SPAdes) (version 2) | ecosystem: Environmental > Aquatic > Marine > Oil seeps ... | reverse complement strand
ATCGGGGGCTAACGCCGCGGATCACCTGGCGCAGGGTTTACCCTAATAAACGATTGAAAGCAGATACCTTACTTAAACTCAAAAAATATTTTAAGCGGCACGGCCCCTGCGATCAGGTGCAGCCGCCTTGTTATACGTTTTCTAGTTCTTTGAGTGTCTTTCCTTCTGAGTCTTTCCATGATATCAAGCCGTTCGCGCTACCACCGTGTATTACAGCGGCAGCAGCACTTGGACTAGAGAACTCAATATCTCTTTCAAAGACTAGCGAACCATCCTTCTCGACTAAATCTTTTTCTTCGATAAGCTTTCGTCTTTGTGTTAACACTCCAGGGTAGTTTTTTGCTGAACTTCGTTCTTTCAGGACAGCATGCGAACCTGCAAGCACCAAAAGTCCATTAGGCGTAAGATAACCAGAAGCAATAATATTCTTTATTTTACATGCCAGAAGTTCACGTTTAGTTTCACGTTGCTCCTGAGAAATAGCCGAAACGAATGCCTCTACCCCAAGGACCGGAAGAACCTGCTGCATTTTTTGCAGAAAAACTTCCATGTCCTCTCTATCTGATTCCGGAAGTTTTGAACCACTCCCTTGGTTATTCATCACAACAGCTCTTCCAGCCAATTTTGCAACTTCAATTAGGCGACCTTCTATATACCTTATATGGGCTTTAGTCAGGTTCTCGTCCTTGCTGATAAAAAATGTAATATGGTTCCAAAAATCTTTATCAAGGTGGTTTTTTATTCTATCTTTAACGCATTCAGCCTCACCAATATATATGGCTTGCTTATTGCTTTTCGGGTCAATACCTGTAAGAAAATATACGCCCGGACTCAAAGATTCTTCTCTTTCAAGAACTTTGTCAAACTCACTTCTCGGTCCTGAAACTGCTTTTCCTGTCCAATTGGACAGCTCTGCGGTCCTTAGTCGCTTTGGGTCGCCAAACGCTAAGAATATTTTCAAAGTTGCCGTTGGCATATCTCCCCCTTTTGGGACGTATAACGCCGCGGTTCACAGGCCGCGAGGATCTCGCGGTCCTTTGTGAAACCGCTTGTTATAACTTACATTGTTTTCAATATTTATCGAATAATTTTGTCCAAAGAATCTAATAATCTATTAATATCTTCATTATTAACATGTAGGTGGGGCGCAAAACGAACTGCATTTCCTCGCTGACTTATGAATATTTTTTTATTCATTAATTCAGCAACAAGATTACCCTGAAACCCTTTTGGTAGCTGTGCACCGAACATGTGGGGGCTACGCTGAGAGACTTTGGGTAGTTGAAATCCAAGTCTTTCGATATGGGTAGATATCCTATCATTAATTTTTCCTAACGTTTTTGAAATTCTATCGACTTTCCACTCTTTTATACATTCAAGAGCTGCAATCGCACCCGGAAGAATTGTTGGTGTACATTTTTCTCCAACCTCAAACCGTCGAGCGCCTGGCATATAATTTTTCGAATATTTGACTAACGCAGTAAAATCTTGTGCATTATCACGCGCAATCCATGTTTCCTCTAACGGCCTCGACTCTCGCCAATTTTCAGAAACATATAGAAGGCTGAATCCATAGGGGCAGAGAAGCCACTTATAACCTGCTGCCACAAGAAAATCCGGTCTCACTTCTTCTATTGACAGTGGCATCGCTGCAAGCGATTGAGTAGCATCGACGGCCAACATTGCTCCAATATCGCGACAGGCTTGTCCAATATTTTTCAAATCAATAAATGCTCCATTTGTCCAGTGACAATTTGGCACTGCAACAACTTTAACGCCCTTTTTTATCTTTCTTAGAATTGCCTTTGTCCAATTTCCATCTAATGGTGTCGGAACTATAATTATATTTGCATTTGTCTCTTTTGCGGTTCTTTCCCACGGTAAATAGTTACTTGGAAAAGCTTCTTCAATAACTACAATTTTATCTCCAGATTGCAAAGCTGGTTCAATTGCACGGGCAGAAGTGCTTAATCCATAACTTGCAGAGGGTATTACAGCATAACCGTCTACATCACCACCGAAGATACTTGAAGCAAGATTTCGTATGCTTTCCGCATCATCGAAAAAATCATTTGCAGTTTTTTCCCAAGGGTGACACTTTGTGTTAACTCCAGTATACAAACGATTTCTTGATTCATTTAATAATGGTGAATTATAAGCGCAATTAAAATATGCTACATCGTTTGGAATATCAAATAAGTGTCTTTGCGATTGCATCTCAACCATCAGATTTCAACCTCCTTTAAGTTTTCTATGTTATAACGTGGTGCTGACCTGACTGGGGTGGAGCGCCAGCGGAACCCCAGTCAGCGTCCAGCACATGGTTATCTGAATTTTATATCCATATGTTGTTGTCAGCAGTCTTTTCACCCCCTGTGTTACCAGTGTTAACTGTACCTGCTGGTTCCACAAGCATAATCTTGCATTCTTTTTCGGCTAATGGTTTGTGTTCAACTCCTTTTGGAACAACAAACATCTCTCCTGCCTTCAAATCAACTTTCCCATCTCGAAACTCTATGGACATTTCTCCATCAAGTGCTATGAAAACTTCATCAGTATCATCATGGCTGTGCCAAACAAAATCGCCTTTAAATTTTACCAATTTGAAATGATAATCGTTCATTTGAGAAATAATTTTTGGTGACCAATGGTCAGAGAATTTGGAGAGTTTTTCCTGAAGGTTGATTGATGTGTAATCCATTTTTATCCCTTCATTGGTTTTTGCAGATAACGCACGGTTCACCTGGCGCAGGGGCTTTCAAAAGACTTACTAAATGCCAAGGTCTTTCAAAAAATTAAGAATATCCTAAACGCCTCGGCCCCTGCGGTCAGGTGCAACCGCTTTGTTAGCCATTTTCTTTCAACCTTCATATGTTTCTTTGTATGCCTTCTTCAGATCCACATATAATTCATATAATTTGATATATCCCTCACCGTTTTTATCTGGGTACTCTTTTTCATCGTCCAGTACCATATCTAAGACATCCAAAATACAATCCAAATCCCAACTATAAAATGAAATGGGTCTTGTGCCTTTGTATTTTTCAATTTTTGTATCCAGTCCAAAAGCTTCACACATTTGCCATGTATGTTTTTGTAGTTCTTCTAAATGTCTTCCAGATATTTTACGCTTTATAGGTATATCGTTCTTTCCAGGTTTCATTCAATTCCCTTAATTTGGCTAACGCTTGAATTCACCGGTTTTGTGGGTGATATGCCGGATTGCCTTGGTGGCACCCCATTATTTGGCTCGTTTTTACCATGCTCTTTTAATTTAGCTCTATACATGTTATTGCCCTCGTGCCACCAAGCTGAAACTAGACGATTTCCGGTTGCAGAATCAGACTCAAAGGAAGCCGCCCCACAAAATCGGGTGCAATGAATTGTTATGTGTTTTTTCGTTAACCGATTTCAATCCTCACTCGTTCCGTAATCTCTTGAAAAACACCTTTGTCAGCAAGAGCAAATAAAAGCATCTCAGTATAAAAAGGTTCTAGTTTTCTGGAGTCGTTCCAAAGAACTTGATTCACCTTCCCAACCAGTTTGTTTAACTCATAATAGGCATCTGCTTTAGGCACGTATATCTCATTGTCCTTATTGGAGATATATCTTCCATTCTTCCAGATTTCAGTTTTGTCAGGCCGATAGGTATCGATGAATTTCAGACGTATTAGAACATCCAAATTGAATGCCTGCATCTTTGAATTTCGGCCTTCTGGTATTGGGAAGAACTTGTCTCCCGCATTCTCTGAAAGGATTATCCAGTTAATTGTATATGCTACTCTGGAGTCATAGATAATTCTTTTGGTCGGAGTCATAAATCCGCCCACTTTTGAAGTACTCGCTATTCTTTTGAATTCTGGTCTGTCTGTTCTTAAAAACTCCAAAACACTTTTCATCGTCTCCAAACCGGTATTTATACGACCCCAATCACGAATTATCCATAAAGCTATTGCTTCAAATTCTTGACTGTCAATTGCATGACTGTTGAGTGCCTTTGAAAGTATAGACTTCAGCTTTTCGTCTTTCTGGAAGTTAGTAATGGTAGAAGATTGAAGCTCTGCCAGTTCAGTTTCGTTTGCGACATCAATTTCTGACAACCCCTGAAAATTTGGTTTCCAGTCATAAAGCTCATCAAGCTGATTCTTATATTTTTCAAGGTAATTTGCAATTTTTGTGACGTCAAATCTTGGCATGATATTTTACCTTAATTACTACACCTACTGCTGAACACATAACGCCCCGGTTCAGCGGCGGCGCGTTAGCGCCGGCCGCTGCAACCGATTGTTAGCGGGAGGAATGAAACCACCCAAGCCAGCCTATATGGCCCGGGTCTCATCTGCTATCTCGATGATTTCAGCCCACGCGCTACCTCTTCAATGTTTACATCGAAGCTTGCTTGGCGTGGTGGAAAATCCTCGAAGGTTTTCATGAAGACACCGATTTGGTTGAAGGCGGGGGCATACGTCCACGCGCGATTTTCCTGCCACTCATCGAATCCCCTTGCCTCGTGCATATGCTCGAACGGATCAAGTTTGAGGTTGGTGACAAGCGGAGTGACCATCTTCTGCTGGACACCGTTGAACCATTTGTCCTGTTTGACAAAAAGGAACTTAAAGTCACCGTATCGAAGTCCGTGAAGCGTTGTTTCCGTGATATAGTAAAACTCCTTGCGCTTGGTGGGGCCTTTGGCCGTGATGATATCGGTCTGGTCGATGCCGTCCAAATGTACCTTGTATTCCATGCCACCGACCTTATGTCCCTTGAGAAGCTGCTGTTTGAGATCAGGCTGGCCAAGTCCGGCCATGATGGTCGGCAGCCAGTCTTCCATGATCATGAATTCGCCGGTAGTGGTGCCAGCTGGAATTTTGCCGGGCCATTTCACTATCATGGGCACACGGAAGCCACCTTCATAGCCACCTACGCCTTTCTCACCCGCAAACGGGTGATTGCCGCCATCCGGCCAGCTGTTCGACGCGGCGCCGTTGTCGGTTGAAAACATGACGATGGTGTTATCCGCCACGTCTAGCTCGTCAAGCAGTTGGAGGAGTTTGCCAACAGTATCATCCAGTTCCATCATACCGTCGCATAGATTCCGTAACCGCTCTTGCCCTCGTACTTCGGTGAGAGATTGGTCCGGTAATGCATGCGAGTGGTGTTGTGCCACACGAAGAATGGCTTGTTTGCCTTCACGGCGTCGGTGATGAAGCGTTTGGATTCGGTGAGGGTCTCAGAATCTAGTGTTCTTTGCCGTTCCCGGCCAAACGGACCCTTGTCCTCGACCTTTTGAGTGCCATCGGGATTTGCCCAGGAGTGAATCACGCCGCGCTGCTTGAATTTTTCAGTCACTTTTGGGTCTTTCGGAAAGTCATACTGATCGACGTATTCGCCAGCATTGAGATGGTAAAGGATGCCGAAAAACTCATCGAAACCGTGCGCCGTCGGCAGGTGTTCATCGCGGTCGCCAAGGTGATTCTTGCCGAACTGCCCGGTGGCGTAACCGAGAGGCTTAAGCAATTCCGCAAGCGTCGGGTCCTCCTTCTGCAATCCGATGGGTGAACCGGGCAAGCCGACAGTGCTCAGACCGGTCCGGATCGGGTACTGCCCGGTGAGAAAGGCTGCACGCCCGGCAGTACAGGATGCCTGGGCGTAATGATCCATGAAGATCATGCCTTCCTCCGCGATACGATCGATGTTCGGGGTTGACCCGCCCATCATGCCGCGATGGTAGGCACTAATATTCCACATTCCGATATCATCGCCCCAGATAACCAGGATATTGGGCTTCTCTGATTGTGCATACACGTTGCCACAAACCATCAGGAACACCCCCACCACGACAACGACCATCATTGCCAATCTTCTTGAATTCGATTTTATGTACAGTCTCCTTTCACGTTGGTTGAGATTATTTGTGCACCCGCTAACGCCGAAGTCAGTGGCAGCCAGGGCAACGAGGCCGTGCGCAAAATCACTGAAAACATAATTTTGCGAAAAGGCCGAAAACCGCGAAGCCCTGGCTGTCAACTGAACTGACAGGTTAGCCGATAATTAACATAGTGTTTTAAAACAGCATTTACAATTCTTCCTTGTTTGATAAAAACCCATGTTTTTCCAAACTGCTTGCTATTTCATTAATTGTCTTTCGGCCAAGATTTTTTATCTTAAGTAACTTGTTTTTGCCAGCATCCACTAACCTGTTGGGATTAATAAACATATCTATTCCACCGCAATAATCAATTAATGCATTTTGCGCTCTCTGAGATAATGATTTCTGAAAATTAGATATTACATCTGTATTCTCTGGTTTTTCAGCCATCTTGAAATATATATTTCTTGCGTAATCATATGAAACATTCAGTTTCTTTGATATTTTAGAATAATTGTATCCACTATTTCGTAAATCGAAAATTCGTTTATGAAACTTTATTCTTTCTTCCTTTTTCATGCTGTATATATTCTACCTGCTAACCATAGTTCACCGGCGGCAATGGAGCGTAGCGGAATTGCCGTCCGGTGAAGCGTTATCTGTTCCCTTTAATTCAGTTTTGATCCTAAAGTATCTGCAAATTTTTATGCTTCTCTTTCATTTTATCCCAAAAACCATGGCTCCAATCCATAACAACGATTCCATTCCAATCTTCTGGCAAAGCCTTCAACACTTCATTAACCATTTCCCCCCCACATCCCTTAATAGCAGAAGTGATTTCATAAAATTGTATATCTTTGTAGGGAATATCTATAAGCAAATATACCCCTATGGCAGTGGGATGGTCAGGTTTAGTAACAGGAATTTTGATACGGCTTTCAGTTGTCGCATTAGAAGCTTGTAAATATTCTGGTGATATTCTTATAAAATGTATGAAATCTAATTCTGCCAAATTGTATATAATATGCTTAACTACAGGATGAATTTCTTTTACTTTATTTGATACTTTGATTTTAACTTTAGTCCCTAACTCCTCAAAATTTCTAACATCCTTTTTTTTCATACTTTTTGCTACTGGTATTTTCAATTGCTAAAAAACTTTTATCTTATCAAACTCGTTGTATTTTTTACAGATAACCGGCGCGCGCAAGCGCGTCCGTGTTTACCGACTTGTTAGCCGGATCCATAGTATTGCCGTACTGCCAATGTAGCCAATCTGGTGAATTCCAAAAAGGGGGCCTCTAGTCGAGCAATGCCACCCGACAACACAACGCCTAGGAAATTAGCGCCTGTAACCATCGACAAGCTGTTTTGATTTCTATTCTGGCCCAAGTTTCCATCATGATGTACTATTGCATTTCGCAACTCCGCCAACGCATCAAGGTTTGACCTGTTTATACCTCTCGAGGCAAATGAGGTTGCAGCCGGGTTAGATTGAGTGAAAGTATCAAAGTTCTGATGAGTGGGACTTGGCTTGTTCCATGAGTATGATCTATCTTCTCCCTCTAAAAATGCAAGACAGCCGGCAAGGTAAATACCACAGGTATAATGAACAAAATCGGGATGCTCGGCAGCAAACTTTCCTTCCAGTGAACCATCAGGTCCTTCCCTGAAAGATTTCTCCAAAAGACTACTGAGCCTCCTCAGATGGATCAGAACCTTTGTTCTATCTGCCATTTTACAACCTCTTAGTTTGCAATGTGTTCGCGTCAATCCGGCTAACGCAGAGGTCACTTGCCGGAGACGTTATGATAAATTGGCAGATGCGATGTTTACTCAAAATTACGCTAATGCGAAAAACGCCATAGCGTCTCCGGTCAGGTGGACTGGATTGTTCGGACTTACATGTTTTTGGTGCGTGTTATTTCTTCAAAACTGCCTCAAGAGATCGCTCCACTTTTTCTGCTGATTCCTCGGCGTCAAGACCAAAAATGTCGACCTGCATGTCTGCCCGACCATAGGTCTTCCGAAAGTAAGTGATGTCCTTCTTGATTTCTCGGAGGTAGAGCCGTCTCTCTTTCTGTGTGAGCCGTTTTTTGATTAGGCGTGAATCTATGTCGTAGAACGTAATCCGGTTCAAGATATTCTCTGGCGTATCCGTCAAAACGACAGATATTTCTGCTGCTTTTTTCACTACACGCAAAAAGCCACCCATTAGGCCGCTGGGGGGTAAAGCGATCACACAATCTCGGCTATTGGCTTGGGCCAGAATGTGTATCAACGCTTTGGCAGCTTCGTTCCGATAGGAATGTATAGTTAGAAACTTATTTTGTAATCGCTCAATTGAAGTCCCAAAGAATCTCTCAACCTCTTCGTCAAGATCGAAGAAACAGTAACCAAGTCGAGAAGATAGTATTGAACCAATTGTCGTCTTTCCTACGCAACCAACGCCTGTGATAAAAATTCGCATGTTGTCTGTTCCTGACGTTTTTTTCGAATCCGAACGAAAAGTTCACCAGACACCAAAAACCTTGCGGCTTTTGGTGTCTGGTGGAACGACATGTTCGCTGAAGGCTTTTCTTCAATAATTGGAATGAGAATGAATAAGTTCTTGAGAAATTGGTTTTACGGCCTGCCACTCTTTTGATGTATGTTCCGCAAGCCAGAGATCATAATTCTTTTGTAAATTCATCCATAGATCTGCTGTAGTATCGAGAGCCCGGGATAAACGTAATGCCATGTCTGGAGTTATGGAACCTCTCTCATTAATAATTTTTGATAATGTTTTCCTGGACACACCAAGGATAGCAGACATATCCTTTATTGTAATGGATAATGGTATTAAATAATCTTCTTTTATTATTTTGCCCGGATGTGTTGGTTGCCTTTTCATTTTTCTCATAATATCACCTTTTTAATGGGAATCATCGTAATTTACTATGTATGCATCCCCTTCAATGAATTCAAAAAATATCCTCCAATTTCCCGAGACGTTAACAGCATATAGCCCTTTTTTGTCTCCGCTGAGTTTATGGAGGTTGGAACCAGGGTAATTCATATCTTTAATTTCATTGGCAGCATTCAAACGGTCTAAAATCCTTTCCAGCTTATCTGCATGCTCCGGTCTAATTCCTTTCTTGCTGCCGGTAAAGAAGAATTCTTTTAAGCCTTTATGTTTGAATGACTTAATCACTTTTCATAGTGTAACCCCCAAGGTTACACTTGTCAACAATTTAATTTACAGCGAACCATTGATTATTTTGCGAATCTGCCTGATATATTGATATGGGAATGATAAACAAGCAAAATTGCTTATTGACAATATGTAATATTTTCAATATCATATGTGCTAAGTAATGTCAATGGAGAATAAACATGTTCGGAAAACTGCTGGATGAAATACACTGCGCCATGCGACGCAGGCATTATTCAATACGCACTGAACGAAGCTACAGTATGTGGGTGAAACGGTTTGTGGCGTTTCATAAAATGAAAAGCAGAGACGATTTGCGAGTCCGCTGGATGATCTTGATACATATCTTTAACCTAACCCGGACAAGCCGGAAAAGAAAAAGACTCCTTATCACGAAAGCACGAAAATACGAAAACACGAAAAAGACAATAATAAAGTTTCGTGCTTTCCCTATTTCGTGTTTTCGTGATTGATTTTTATTTTTTGCCAGACAAAGCACAAATTTTACGACTAGGGAACTAATAATAGAAGGATTTTGGGATCTTCGACATCCGCTCAACTTACCATGAAGAACATCAAAGATAAGGACAATATCAGCAAAGGCCAAACAATTTGAAAATTATACTGACCAACAACCTGCGACTTTCCAACATCCCTCAGGAGATCCGCCAAAAACTGATGGACATCCTGACATTTCCGAACCCCAAATGGCAGGAGAATGCGCGGATGGGCCGATGGAACCGGGGCACCCCTAAGATGCTGAAGTATTATGATAAGATCCGGGGCGGCGGCCTGTGGATTCCCAGAGGCTATATGCGGCAGTTGCTGCTGCTGTGCAGGCGCCGCGGCGTGACGTATGAGATCGACGACCGAAGACCCACCAAGACGCCGGTTGATTTCAAATTTGCCGGGAAATTAAAGCCGTTTCAGCAGAAAGCGGTTCGGACGATGATTTCGCGGGATTTCGGCACCTTGAACGCACCCACCGGCAGCGGGAAAACCGTTATGGCGCTGTACATTATCGCCCGCCGAAAGCTGCCGGCCTTGATTGTGGTGCATACCAAGGATCTTGCCTATCAATGGATCGATCGAATCGGCCAGTTCTTGGGAATTCCCGAGGATGATGTCGGTTTTATCGGCGGCGGCAAAGTAAGGATGGGCGAAAAGATGACGGTGGCTTTGGTTCAGACGCTGTATAAATGTGCCGAGGACGTGTCGAAACACATCGGATTTTTGATTGTCGATGAGTGTCATCGATGTCCGAGCAGAACCTTTACCGAAGCGGTGACCGAATTTGATTCCAGATATATGCTGGGACTGTCGGCAACGCCCTTCCGCCGGGACAATCTGTCAAGATTGATATTCTGGCACTTGGGTGACGTGCATCATAAGATCGATCAAAGCCGCCTGGTTGAAAGCGGCGATGTTTTGGCTGCGGAGGTCATCGTCCGGGAGACGGATTTTAAACCCTATTTTGATCCGGTGAACGAATACAGCAAGATGCTGTCGGAACTTGTCATGGACGACCGAAGAAATCGACTGATCGCATCGGACATTGAAAAAGAAGTGCACGACAACGACGGTGTGTGTCTGGTGCTTTCAGACCGGAAAAAACACTGTGAAACCCTTCAGGCCCTGTTGCGATACCGATACAAAATATCGTCTGAACTTTTAACCGGCGATCTCAGCGGCAGCGAGCGGCGGGCGGTCCTCGACCGTTTGGATCAGGGGGACGTCAAGGTCTTGATCGCCACCGGTCAACTCATCGGAGAAGGGTTTGATCGCAAGGATTTGTCGCCCTTGTTTTTGGCAACGCCGATAAAATTCAGGGGACGGGTGCTGCAATACCTGGGCCGGGTCCTTCGGCCTGCACCCGGTAAGCGGATAGCCCGGGTCTATGATTATGTGGACGTTCATGTGGATGTTCTCAAGGCCGCCGCCCGGGCTAGACAAAAAACATATTCAGGAAGAAGTGCCTAACCCGCCACAGAGCATCGGCGGACAAGAGTGATCTAAAATGCCTTGTTATTAATCCGGCAATTGAATATACAAACAACGTTTTTCCCTCGTGTCATTCCCGCGAAGGCGGGAATCCAGGAAACACAATGTGTTATGGATTCCGGCTCTCCCCCCGGATCAAGTCCGGGGTGCGGCCGGAATGACGGTTTTTTAATTGCCAGGTTAATAAAATAGGGCTGAAGGTGAGATGCAAAAATGTGAGGTTATTTTTGCGCGAGCCCTTAGGCGGCATATTCGGGTTTGAATGCCCTGGACAGTGATGCATCCATGACCGCTTCATATCCGGTTAGCGTGGCAACGACAACGTTGTCGGCGTCGAGGAATGTAAAATCTCCCGTCATGATATGATCGGTCGCTTCTTTGACTTCAAGGACCGCGGTCACACCCTCTGAAGGGAACCTATCGCGATACTGGCGATAACTGGCGCTGTAGCTCGGCAGTGACACCATGCCGCGCTCTTCAAAGCACCATATAATCGCCATCTGACATGCACAATCGAAAATCAGCGGATCGGCGATCCATCGGCTTCTCAATGGATCGGTCATCCATTGGTCGGGTGCCGGCGCCGAAGCAATCCGGGCTGATATGGATTGTGATGAATACCCCATTATTTCCTGGATTCCACGAAGTTCAATCCCGTGGAACAGAATTTTTTCGTATATTTCGTCGATGCTTCTTGAGTAGGTATTGGGGCGAATGTGTCCGGATGCGTTAAAATGGGGCGGGAGCTCCAGTTGATCGGTTAAAATCGCCGTGGCCCCTGAATGAATCATCTCCACGCCGTCTTTAATGCCGTTTCTGATTTCAACATCCACTTCAAACGTCGAACCTTTTTTCCTGGCCTTGCCGGCCATAAGACGGATCCGCTTCTTTTCCTGCTCGAGAATGATGCCATGAAATATACGCATATCATCCAAACCCTGAAGAGAAAGACCCGGATTTTCATGGAGCGCGCCGTGGCCGAGCCACTCGGCAATCAGGGCAAACGGAACCACCGGTTTTCCATCCAGGATGTGTGCGCCGAGGATCGGAAACCGATCCAGATCGATTTCACGCTGAAAGGTCAGGGAAAGCTTTTCATTTTTATTCAAGAGAAACGGCTGTTCTAAATCGGAACCGGCGGGGTCCCCCTGTTTTTGGACTTTTTCCGGGATAATATTTGCACCGATAACCACTTCTACGGGAGAACGGGTATCTCCTGTCATCTCGTGAATCAGGCACATGGCACCGGCATCCTCGGGAATCAGCTGGACGCCGTCTTTTTCAAATTTTTGTTTTAAAGCCGAACAGACCATTCCCCCGTCCCAGGGCCCCCAGTTGATGGAAACAACCCGGCAATCCGGGCGTTGGATCGATTCTTGCTGTGCGATTTTATTGAGAGCTTCATTGGCCATGGCATAATCGGCCTGTCCTTTGTTTCCGATTCTGGCGGTAACCGACGAGAACAGCACCAGGTATTTGAGAGGATCTTTTTTTGTGGCCTCAAGAAGAACGCCCAGCCCCTGGACTTTGGGATCGAAAACAGAGTCGAATTGGGCGGCGGTTTTATCGGTGATCAGGCGATCTTCGAGAACGCCTGCGCCGTGGACAACCCCTTTAACAGGACCATACTTGGATCGAACATCATTTAGAACGGAATCGACACCATCCAAATCGCGAACATCCACCGAGTAATAGCGAACATTGGCACCGACCTTTCTGATTTTTTCCAGATTATGGGTAATTTCACGATTTGACATGTGTTTTTTGTAGGCCGTTTCCAGCTGAATCGGTGTTGGATGATTGTCCCTGAATTCATTTTCAAGGATGGCCTTTTTAATGGCAGCTTCATCGTGGACGGCTGTCAGCCATTCAGGTTCGGGTGTTGGATGCAAAGAACGGCCCAGGAGGATTAGGGTCGGTTTTGCATGTTTTGCAAGTGCACAGGCTGCTGAAGCGGTGACACCCCTGGCGCCACCGGTGATCACAACAACATCTCCCGGGTCGAGGGCGATTTCTCCTTGGGGATAGGGTGCGGTTTCAAGGGCCAGTGTGCATCGTGATCCGGCGTCGAGGCCGATTTCAACCGGGCCTGAACCATTGGAGTTGAGGAGTTCAGTCACAACGGCCTTTGCGATTTGGGCAGTCTCCTTCCAGTCCGGGGCAATGTCGATGGCACGACAGCAGACATTTTCCCACTCGATGGCTGCGGTTTTGGCAAGACCGGCAAGCCCGCCCTGCAGAGGATCGGCGATACCCCGGCCTTTAAAGCCGAAAGCACCGTCGAGTCGGGTGATGGTGGCAAACAGGGCACCGTTTTGTGCGCCGGACTCGAGAAGATCCAATGCCATACGATGGGTCAGTGCAAAGGCATCTTTTAGGAAACGGTGATCGCTAAGCATACTTCCGGCCACGATGACCAGGCCGGCAGCATTTTCTAAACGCGTTTCGCCGTTGACAATATCGGATAGTATTTCATCGGATATCATCTCTGCTTTGATGTTCAGCGATGCAAATCCATCGGCAATGGCTTGGGAAAGGCCGGTGGTATCATCGGTGATATATACGGTGCCGGTGGCCGGCAGCGTTAAGCGGTTGTTTTGAACCCGGGGGCTGTCGACGATGGACACCACCTTTCTACCGATATTGGCGGCTAAATATTTCGGGGAAAAGCCGGTATCGTCTTTGGGTAAACTGTCCAAGGATTCGGCCACGGTTTCCACGGGGTCCGGTGAAGCTGTGGATGCTGTTTTTGGATCGCTCGGGTCTATTTTCGGCGTTCCGGAATCTTTGATTTCTGAAGCCGAATCCGATTCGCTTCGGGGTGTTGCCGAAAGATACTCTACGATCTGAGCGAGTGTTTTAAGGCTGCCCATGAGTTCCGGGGGAACCGGCGGAAGGTCGGGGATTTTTTCCTCGAGTGTGGACAATATCTCCACCCGTTTTATGGAATCGATCCCAAGGTCGGATTCGATGTCCATGTCCAGGGCGAGCATTTCCATGGGATAGCCGGTGAGACGGCTGACGATGTCCAGCAAGCTGTGTGCGATTTCTTCTTGACGATCATTCGATGGCTTTAAATCTGTACCGGCGGATGTTAAATCCGGTTCTTTGAATGCAACTGCAGTTTCATTCGGGTCAGAAAGAACAGATTCTGCAGAAGAATCCGACGTCGTCGTCATCGCACCCGGAGGATCGGAGGGTTGCAGATTGCCGGGTGTCTCAGAAAAATCGGCCAGGGGTTTGTCCATGTCCGGCATCGGTGTTTTGGGTCTTTCAACGTTGAAATCCGAAGTCCTGATCTCTGTTTTGATCCCCATGGACGCATCCGCCAAACGCTGGGTGTTTTCCATCATGTTTTGGAGTGTTTGTGCAGCTTGGGTTTGCGTCTCCAAAAATTTTTGATGGGCTTCGGCAGTCTGCCTCTGAATGTCCTGCATGGATTTCAGGCCTTCGTGCACGACCTTTAATGCATCCGATATAAAATGGGTGTGTTGCGGTGTATTTTTCATGGTGTTTAGATTTTTTTCTATTTCACTCAAGCAAGATCCTCGATTCTCCGGGTTGTTCAGAGGTTGATCCGATGTTGGGTTCGGTTGAAAATTTTCAGTTTCGACCGCCGACCTCTCGGCTGCCGGCTTTGCGTCCCTGACTTCCGGCTTCCGATGTTTGATTTTGGGTTTCTGACCTGTGTTTCCTGTGTCGGGTTTTCGATAGTTTGCACCGGAAATCGGTATGTTCATCAGCGGTTTTCTCATTTCCTTGACCGGCGATTCCCATTCGTTTAAATCGACGGCATGGCCCAGCGATGCAAGATGGCACAGGGTTCTGGCAAGATCTGTGATTCCGGATCGCTTTCCCAAGGAACCGTCAAGGGCAATCGCCTGAAAATCTTGATGGTTTAAACTCGATTTCACAAGGCCGGTCAAAACCGATTTGGGGCCGACTTCAACAAAGGTCCGCACCCCAAATTTATATAGGTTCTTAATTTCGCTTATAAAGTTGACAGGGGATAACAGGTGGTCACCCAATAGTTTTTTTGCTTTTTCAGAATCATCCGGGTAGGACTCGCCGGTGGTATTGGAAAATACCGGGATATCCGAAGGAGAAATGTCGATCTTTTCCAAGGCCTGGATAAAAGGCTTTTGGGCCTCTTGGACCAGACTGCTGTGAAAGGCGGCGGAAACCGGCAGCTTTATGGTTTTAAATCCATTCTGTTTACATATCTTTTCTGCCCGGGCAATGGCATCAAGGGATCCTGACAGAACCCCCTGGTCGGGGCTGTTACGGTTTGCCAGGATGACGCCGGTATCGGAGGTTTGAATCAGATGGTCAAGTTCATCGAGGGGCGCTTTTACAGCGAGCATGCCGCCGTTATTCTGATCATCGGTCGAACCTGCCGTCGCCATCAAACGGCCGCGGGTGATGGAAAGGTACAATAATGTATCCAGATCGATCCAGCCGGCAGCATAAAGGGCTGAAAGTTCACCATAGCTGTGACCGCATGTGGCATCGGGTTTGAGGCCGAATCCTTGAAGGATTTTCAGCATTGCGACACTGGCGGCACCCATGGCCGGTTGCGCATGATCCGTCTTCCTGAGTGTTTCCTGCTGACCTTGGGTTTCTGTTTCGGTTTCAGCAGGAAACGGGTAGATAACATCCGTTAAGCATCCATAGTTTTCGAATGTTTCGTTTGCCTGTTCCAGAACGTTAAATGCGTCCGGGAAACAACAGACCAGATCACGGCCCATGCCGACATATTGACTTCCCTGTCCGGGGAAAATAAATGCTATTTTTCCGGAGGGTTCAGGACCGCCATAAAAAATATTCTCAAGGTTCCATGTGGCCTGATCATTGTTGGTTTCGAGGGCATGGGACGCACGGTGACACAGGGCTGCAGGGTCTGTTGAGGGTTCAAAGACCAGCAAGAGCCTGTATGGATGCGAAACGGAAAAATCCTTTCTTGCTTTTGCCGCCGCCGCCGAAATTTCTTCAGGTGTTGAGGTTTTATCGAGAGTGGCCTTAAAGCTGTTCAGAAGCGCATTGAGTTCGTGATGTTTTTCAGCCGACAGGGCGGCAATCTCGACAGATCCGTCCCAAGAAATTTCCTGTTTTTGTCTGTGATATTCTTCGATCAATACATGAAAATTGCTTCCACCGAAACCGAATGCACTGACTCCCGATCGGCGGGGATGCTCTTTTTTTGAAAACCATGGCCGGGTCTGGGTGTTCAGATAGAAGGGGCTTTGATGGATATTCAGTTTGGGATCCGGCGTACCGACTTTCAGCGTGGGCGGAAGCGCTTTGTTATAAACGGAGAGTACCGCCTTCATGAGTCCTGCAGCGCCGGCAGCGGCCTTGGTATGGCCGATCATCGATTTTACAGACCCGAGTGCACACCATTTTTCGTTTTTGCCTGATTTTTCAAAAAGACCCTTTAACGCCTTAAACTCAACTTCATCGCCGACGATGGTGCCGGTGCCGTGGGCTTCTATAAGCTCGATAGTGGCCGGATCCACACCGGCTTGGTCATACGCCATCTTCAGGGCTTTGGTCTGTCCTTCGGCTCTGGGCGAATATATGCTCTGTGATTTTCCGTCGCTTGAAGATCCGACCCCCTTAATTACCGCATAAATCTTGTCGCCGTCTCTTTCAGCATCTTCGAGCCGTTTAAGGACAAACAGCCCGATTCCTTCACCGAGCACGGTGCCATCCGCATCTTTTGAAAAAGGCCGGGCATCCCCGGTGGGTGAAAGAACCATGGTCTTGGAAAAGCACATGTGCATGAAGATGTCGTTGAGCATGTCGACGCCACCGGTGATTACCATATCGCTTTTCCTTGAATTGAGCTCCATCACCGCCAGATGGACGGCACTCAGGGAGCTTGCACAGGCGGCATCCACGACGCAGTTCGTACCGCCGAGGTCGAGGCGATTGCATATTCTTCCGGAAACGACATTTCCCAGCAGCCCCGGGAATGAGTTTTCCTGCCATGACACATATGAATCGGATATTTTTTGAACGATCTCCTCGGTTTTTTCGGGAGTGATTCCTGAATCTTCGAGGGCGCGTCGCCATATTGGATGGCCGAGCCGGGCTCCCAGCGGGATCACCAGTTCCTGTGTCCCGGTTACACCGAGTATGACACTGGTTCTGCCATGGTTAAAATTTGCCTTTTCTCCGTATCCTGAATCTTCGAGGGCTTTTTTTGCGGTGATCAGGCCGAGGAGCTGAGCGGTGTCGGTGGCTTCAAGGGAAGACGGCGGAATTCCGAATTCGGTGGGATCAAAGGCCGTCGGGGAAATAAATCCACCCTTTCTGCAGTAAACATGATCGGGTTTTTTAGGATCTTCGTCAAAAAAATCTTCTGATGACCAGTGGGTTTCCGGCACATCGATGATTGCATCTTCACCATTAAAAAGGAGCCGCCAGTAGGCTTTCACGCCCGGTGACTTGGGAAAGAGACACCCCATCCCTATAATGGCCACCGGTGTATTCCGGGTTATTTTGTTGTCGTTCGGTTTCAATGATAACACTATTAATTGACCATAGAAAATCGGATTGCTTTGGAAACATATAAAAATCTGATTTTTTTACAAGTTGTCCGATCATAATGCAAGATAAAAATATTTGCAAGTCAAGGGTGATAAATTTTAAGTTGACATATTGATATAACAACTGTATAATAAGGACATCGATTTTTTAAAGATGATTTTAATGAATCATAAATAGTCCTTTGAAAAACATTTTTCCATTCAATCGGGATTCGAATCCAAGAAATGTGAAAATTTTAACCGAATGGAAAAATTGAGGTTTTTGAGAATTAAAATCTGAACCAGGTGCCGGAGTGTACGATGGAGTATTTAATGGGGATTTCACCGGACCGGCAAGATGGGGCCCTTTTAAAAACCCTGATAGTTGACATATTAATATAACAAGCTATCAATATTAATGGTTTCGTAAAAAGTCATTTTAACGCCTGGATACCCGTTTTCGCGGGTATGACGGATATTATATCTGCATGATATTAAATGCTTTATTGTCATTCCCGTCTATGCGGGAATCCAGAAAAATGGGAAAATTGGACTTTTTAAAAATTTATCAAGGTTGGGTATGATAAAATTCTTTACCAGCAGAGTACTTTCCCAGAGGCTGGAAATAAATCTTGCAAAGTGGAAACGTTGGTCCCGGGAATTTCTTCCGCCGGATCCATTGGGGGGAATGCAATCCGGATACGCCAGACAGTACAATCCGGATCAGGCATTTACCGTTTACCTGGGCGGCTTGCTGGTGGCGGATTTGAAGTTTACGATTCCCGAGGCAAAACAGATCCTCCAAGATTTGCAGGGATGGCTGGCGGAAAAAGGGTTTTACTTTAACGCAAGGGGCAAAATCGTTCCCGGCACCGGAGAAGATGAAATTGTAAAGAAATACATCCTATTGATCGAAGGTGGAAAACCCAAAGATGACAGGTTCGATTTTATTTGCACGGTCAGGGGAATCATCTCCAAGGAGTCGGAGGATTATAACGGATTTGAAATCATGAAAGAACTCTATACCCAAACCCTAATCGGTTTGCGGGCGGAAACGCCGTCAACCATGGGCATGAATATCGTTAAAATACTAAAAATTACGGATGTTCTTAATGATTTTGTGATTCTTATGGATCTGGATCGAATGCACTATCCGGCAATTTCACCCCAAACATCCCTTTAGTCCATAAAGAGACTGCCTGTCAGCGAAAAAGTTTCAAAGACCGAACGGGTTACGATTCCAGCAATTCCAATATTTCTTCATGGGCCATCGGCGGAAAATTTCCCATACCATCATGCAGTGCAACCCCCTGGTTTCTAAGCCAGCTTGCACGGGTTACAACCGAAGCGCCACACAGCAGGTTCATGGCAACCACAACAGTTTTACGGTGTTCGGGTTTTTCAAGAAATGACCCTTTAACCCACTGATTGAAAGCGCCGATGGCCGGACCGCACCATATCTGATAATCGATTTTTCTTGAAAGATCGCCTGAGTTCGCCCAGTTGGAAGATTGGCCGAGGTAGGATCGAAAGACAAGGGCCATTTTGTGCCTGGGGTCCATTTCCGCCCGGTGGATCTGTTTCGGGTCATGCCTTGCAAAATAGGTTTTCGTCTGTTCCCATTCATCCTGGAAACTGCAGCGGAAAAAGTCTCTTTCAAGGATTGCTTTTTGTTTTTCGGGAATATTTTCAAAACGATCATAATTACAATAAAGATCATAAAGCTTGGCTGCCCGAAGGGGAAACATGGTGCCGCGTTTTAGGACCTGGACTTTAACACCCATTTCAAACATGTCGGCTGCAGGGGCCATGGTCACATCCGCCTGTCTGGCTTCACCCAGCATTTGACGGACGGTTTCCGATGTGCCGGCTTCCGTGCAGGATTGGTTGACAGAACCGGTAAGAATATAGGCAGCGCCCATTGCAAAAGCCGCCGCAGCTGAATGGGGTGTGGCGATTCCACCGGCGAGCCCGACGCACGGCGGCCTCTTGTAACTGTATTTTGCGGTCAACTCATCCCGTAGCGCAATCATGGTCGGCAATAAAGAAATTGCCGGACGGTTGTCGGTATGTCCACCGGAATCTGCTTCTGCAGTCAGATCTTCAGCCATGGGTATCGATTGGGCGAGATCGGCTTCTTTTTGGGTAATCATTCTTTGGTCGACCAGATGTCCCAGAAGTTTTTTGGGTGGTGGTGACAAATACTTTTTGGCCACTTCAATCCTTGATACTTTTGCAATGACTTTGTTGGGACAAATGATGTTATCCTTTTCGTCGCGACGGATCCCTTTTACCCGATAATAAACAAGGGGTAGTGTCAGGTCCAGGTAGGCCGAGGTGCTCACCAATCTTACCCCCCGTTTTAAGTACAATTGAACCACGCCGGCCTCGAGTTCAGGATCGTTGGGACTGTGGATCAGATTAAAACCAAAGGGGAGGTTCTTTAAGCTTTGCTGCAGTTTTACGATGGCTGTTTCTATTTGTTCGAGAGAAAGACCGGCAGCGCCGAAAAAACCGACCATTCCGGATCGCCCGGCTTTTTCCACCATTTCAACGGATGTAATGCCGTTGGCCATGGCACCGACAATATAGGCGTAGCGCAGGTTATGTGTTTTTTTAAAGCTTGGGTCGCCAAGATTTTCAGGATGCAAAGGGGGAATGTATGCTAACAGGGGGAAGCCTTCCGAGGTTTGGGGCATCTTATCCCCGATGATGATCTTGCCACCTCGGCCAACCGCCGGTCGACCATCGAGGTTCAGCAGATACATCGGCCGTGTGACTTTCAGAAGCGCCGTTCTTACCGCATCCTTTCCAAGTTGAGGCCCTTTATCATCCGGTATCCACCAGCCAGATATATATTTGTGTACCGTCGATTTCATTTGATATCCTACAGTTTGCATTCTTGACAGAGGTTATGAAAACCTAGCTTAAAGATGTGATTTATATAAAGCGCCTGCGCGTGTCAACATCCTTGCTTGACAATTCCATGGCATTTTATAAAGAATACAGCAACAATGTGAAATTTAAGGAGCGTTGTATGCAAATTGTCACCACCCATAAGAACATGGACTTCGATGCACTGGCATCTACGGTTGCTGCAACCATTTTATATCCGGGAGCGATTCCCGTAGTTCCAAAGAGTGCAAATCCAAATGTTAAAGCTTTTTTATCCATTCATAAAGATTTCTTCGACGTATTCACCTTTGACGATATCGATGCTGACGCTGTAAAGAGTCTGATCGTTGTAGACACAAACAAATGGGAGCGGCTCGGACGAATCGGAATGCTGAAAAACCGGAAAAATTTGGAGATTCATCTATGGGATCATCATTCGGGTTCCGGAGACATCCAGCCGACCTGGAAATGCCAGGAGAAGATGGGGGCAAATATTACCCTCATGATTCGACAGTTAAAATCGGAAAATAAGATACTAACCCCCATACAGGCCACACTGTTTTTAACGGGCTTGTATGAAGACACCGGCCATCTGACGTTTCCCGCTACAACAGCCGAAGATGCTTATGCCGCCGGATATCTGCTTGAACGAAAAGCAGACTTGAGCATCGTCAGCACATTTTTGAGTCCGGCTTACGGAGAAAAGCAGAAACAAGTTCTATTTAACATGTTGAAATCAGCAAAAAGAGACACGGTGAACGGATACCATGTCAGTTTTAACAAAGTGAACATCGAAGGTCATGTGGACAGTCTGGCCGTTGTGGTGAATATGTACAGAGAGATCCTGAATGTAGATGCCGCCTTTGGTATATTTGCGAATAAAGCCCGTGACATATGTATGGTCATCGGTCGAAGCAATAACGACGATCTGGATGTCGGTGCGGTCATGCGAAGCATGGGCGGCGGCGGGCATCCGGCGGCGGGCTCCGCCGTACTCAAGTCCGTTGATCCGGATGAAGTTGAGGATATGATCAAAACACGAATCCAAGGAAATCATCAGGAATCCGTGAAGATCGTTGATCTTATGTCCTTTCCCGTTTTTACGGTGCTTCCCGATGTCAGCATGGAGACAGTGGCTTCAATTTTAAGGGAAAAGGGCTGTACCGGTGTTCCGGTGGTAAAGGGGGAAAAACTCGTCGGTATTATTTCCAGAAGGGATTTTAAGAAGGTAAAGAAAAAAAACCAGCTTAAGGCTCCGGTAAAGGCATTTATGAACACGAATGTAAAGATCATTTCACCCGACATAAGCCTAATGCAGGCCGCCCGCCTCATGGTCAAACATGACATCGGTCGACTCCCTGTGGTGGACAATGACCGCATCATAGGGATTCTGACACGGTCGGATGCCATGCGCTATTTTTATGATCTCTTGCCGGACTGAGAATGGGGTGGGATCTGTGTATGATATTTTTCGGATTAATATGCAAATGTCAACATTGA